>Ga0066798_10000577_pt1 | contig 18416 bp, 18 predicted proteins | sample PersoiDNA2013203_FD_70961 | JGI IMG/M metagenome (GOLD analysis project Ga0066798, IMG submission 70961) | Permafrost soil microbial communities from the Arctic, to analyse light accelerated degradation of dissolved organic matter (DOM) -... | ecosystem: Environmental > Terrestrial > Soil >... | reverse complement strand
AACCGTGCAACAGGCGATCGATTACGCCAAGGCACACGTCAAGGCCTAAGCTGGTTTTGAACGACTCTAGGAGAATTGCTTGAGCCGCTCACGTGAACGTCGTGTAGTCATTACCGGTCTTGGTTGTATTTCACCTGTGGGCAATTCGGTTGCCGACGCGTGGGGTGCTGTCAAGGAGGGTAAGTCGGGCATTGCTACCATCACCAAATTTGATGCCACACCCTTTTCCACGCATTTTGCGGGAGAAGTGAAGGGCTTCAATATTGAAGACTACATTCCCGCCAAGGAAGCTCGCCATATGGATACTTTCATCCATTTCGGCATGGCAGCGGGCATGCAGGCCATGCAGGATAGTGGCCTGGAAGTGACTGATGAAAACGCTGAGCGTATCGGCGTCTTGATCGGTTCTGGTATCGGTGGTTTGCCAATGATCGAAGCTACCCATGAAGAGCTGACCAACCGTGGCCCGCGCCGCATCAGTCCGTTCTTCATTCCTGCTTCGATCATCAATATGATTTCCGGCAACTTGTCCATCAAGTATGGTCTGAAGGGCCCGAATCTGGCCATCGTGACTGCTTGCACGACAGGTTTGCATTGTATCGGCTCCGCCAGTCGCATGATTCAATACGGCGATGCCGACGTGATGATTGCCGGTGGTGCGGAGTCCAGTGTGTCGCCGTTGGGTATTGGTGGTTTCGCTTCGGCGCGTGCGCTGTCGACGCGCAATGATGATCCGGCTACGGCTTCACGTCCTTGGGATAAGGATCGTGACGGCTTTGTCCTCGGCGAAGGTGCTGGTGTTATGGTCTTGGAAGAGTACGAGCACGCCAAGGCGCGTGGTGCCAGGATTTATGCAGAGGTATTAGGTTTTGGCATGAGTGGTGATGCTTACCACATTACCGCGCCAAGCCTGGATGGTCCGCGGCGTTGCGTGGCTTCGGCCTTGCGCGATGCAGGCGTCAATCCAGATGAAGTCCAGTACCTCAATGCGCATGGTACCTCGACCCCGCTTGGGGATAAGAACGAAACCGAAGCAATCAAGGTGGCATTCGGTGATCATGCCTACAAGATGGTAGTCAATTCGACCAAATCGATGACTGGTCACTTGTTGGGCGGTGCTGGTGGTCTGGAATCGGTATTCACCGTATTGGCGTTGCATAATCAGTTATCCCCGCCGACGATGAACATTTTTAATCAGGATCCGGAATGTGATCTTGATTATTGTGCCAACCAGGCGCGCGATATGAAGATTGATATCGCCGTCAAGAATTCGTTTGGATTCGGTGGTACCAACGGCACGCTGGTGTTCGGTAAAGTCTAAAAAATGACTCGGCTTTCGTTTGAAAGCCGAGTTTGTTTTTCACCTCTGCAACTATGTCGATAGCAGTTTCTGCGGATATCAAACCTTCCCGTCTGCTCTTGATCCTAATGGCGGTGGCTGCTGCTGCGGTCGCTTTGCTTGGCATCATCTTCGCGTTTGCCCTGGTGGGGCAATTGTCTTTTATCTTGAGAATTTCATTGGCGGTCATTTGTGTGGTGGCGGCAAGCTTAGCTTTTTGGTTGGTATTGCAAAATCGCAAAGCAGTGTGGTTGCATGTTTCCGGTACCGGCCAGATCAGATTGGTGGAGCATCATGCCGTGATCCGCGACCAGGCAGGTTCTCAGGTCATGCGTGGTGGGTTGGCGCAGCTTTTGGCGGGCTCCACGGTGTGGCCAAATCTCTTACTGTTGCGACTACGTCTTGAAAATGGGCGCATCCGAACTATCCCTATCTTGCCCGATTCTGTCTCGCAAGAAACTTTTCGTGCACTTCAAGTGGCTTGTCGCTGGGTTGCGAGTCATAATGCTGAATCTCCCTGAGCAGCAATTTTGCCGGGGGGGGGATGTGTTGGCTGCTTGCTGAATTTATTGCATTGCACTGTAGTAATGTGTGGTGCTGCGCAGAAATGATAAAAAAACAAGGAAACTGGATTTGACGACGGAACGCGAAATTGATCAACTGCTTGTCGAGCGCGTACAGCGTGGCGATAAAAAGGCGTTCGAGCTATTGGTTGCCAAATATCAACGGAAGCTGATGCGGCTCGTGTCGCGATTGGTGCGGGATCAGGCCGAAGCCGAGGATGTGGTACAAGAAGCCTTCATCAAAGCCTATCGCGCGTTGCCTCAGTTCCGAGGGGATTCTGCGTTTTATACTTGGCTCTATCGGATCGGCATCAATACAGCAAAAAACTATCTGGTCACGATGGGACGTCGCGCGCCGACTTCAACTGAAGCCGATGCAGAGGAGGCTGAAACTTTTGACGATGGCGAGCACCTAAGGGACATTAATACTCCAGAATCGATGTTGGCGACCAAGCAAATTGCTCAAACCGTCAACGTCGCGATGGAAGCACTACCGGAAGAATTACGCACAGCGATTACGCTACGTGAAATCGAAGGATTGAGCTACGATGAGATTGCCGAGGCGATGGGTTGCCCCATAGGTACAGTGCGTAGCCGCATTTTCCGGGCGCGCGAAGCGATTGCCGAGAAGTTGCGTCCGTTACTGGGTACGGCGCTCGACAAGCGGTGGTGATGTGCAGATGATGTTTGATCAATAGTTTGCAGGTGAAACTGACGATGAAGATATTAAAATGCGGCAAGACTTTCGTTGTAAAGAGAAGTTAAGACATAAAAATAAGAGTAGCTGATGGAACTAGAATTTGTGGCCGGGTGACAATTTATGGATACCAGAGAAATTAGCAGAGAGCAGATTTCGGCGTTAGCCGATGGCGAGTTGGTGGACGCACATGTCAATGTAGCGTTGGCCATCTTGCGCGAGCCTGAGGAGCAGATCACATGGGATCTGTATCACCAGATCGGCGATGTCATGCGCTCAGACGACATGGCGTTTGCGCTCAGTGGGGACTTTGCTGCAAAAATGAGGGCTCGGCTTGATGCTGAGCCAGCCATCATTGCCCCACAGTTGAGCCGCGCTGTTGTGGAACAGATCATTGTTCCTGAAGTTGCCAATGGCGCTGGCCGGGGAATGCGCACACGCAAACAGTTTATGCGCCGCTTTGTCATGCCTGGTGCCGCTGTGGCGGCTGCTGTGGTGGCGGTAGTGTTTGTCGTCGCGCCGCAGCAGTCGGCGATGTTGGCAGGAGTTGGCTCAGCAAGTTCCTCTGCCAGCACCATGGTGACGCCGAGTGCGATCACCGCCGTGGCTGTGGCGGCACCAGCACCCGTTTCAGGGGCAGTGCAGATCAGCAGCCTTGCGCAGCAGGGTGAGGTTGCTCGCGATCCGCGCATTGACGACTATCTACTGGCGCATCAGCGTTTTTCTCCATCGATGTATAGTTCCGCACAATATGCCCGCTCAGCGGGTTTTGCCATTGACTCAGATAAATAATATGCGGCAGACACAAGGTTTGCTCCGGGTCGCTCTCTTCCTTTCCGTGTTCATGACATTTTCCGCTTTGGCGGAGAATGTCATGCCAACAAAAACGAGCAACAATCAGGATGCGCAGGTCTTATTAAAGAAAATCCAAGTCGCTGCTCAGCGGCTTAATTATTCTGGTACTTTCGTTTATCAGCAGTCCAACCAAATGCGGACTTCTCGGATTACCCACATTTTGTCGGGCAAGAATGAAGTCGAAAAACTGGAAATCCTCGATGGCAAGCCGCGTGAATACATTCGTCACAATGACGATGTGGCTTGCTATGTGCCAGAGGCCAAAACAGTATTGATCGAGAAGCGGGTTACGCGTGATGTGTTTCCGGCTATCCTGGCTGCCAATTCGGCAGATCTGGCCGATCATTACACGATCAAGGTCGGTGAAACTGGTAGGGTTGCCGGTCATGACTGTCAGGCTGTGATTCTGGAGCCGAAAGACAACCTGCGCTATGGCTATAAGCTGTGGGCTGATCAAGCCACCGGTTTGCTGTTGAAAGCGCAAACGCTCGATGCTAAGGATGAATTGGTCGAGCAAATCGCCTTTACTCAGATTGAAATTGGCAACATTGATCATAGCCGGGTCAAGCCCAGTTTTAGTAATACCAATGGCTGGCATATCGAAAACTCAGTATTGAGCCAGGTCAATCTGTCAAAATGGTCAGTGACGCCACCACCCGGATTCAAAAAAATTCAAGAACTGAAGCGGTTGATCTCTGACACGCAAAATGTTGCCGGAAAAACTGCGCAACACACGACGACATCTCAGCGCGAGGTTTCCCAGATTGTGTTTTCTGATGGCCTAGCTGCGATTTCGGTGTTCATTGAGCCGAGTTCACAAAGTCGACCTGAAGGTGCTATGCAGCAGGGTGCGATGAATATGATCGGGCGTCGTCAGGGCGATTACTGGTTGACGGTGGTGGGTGAAGTACCTAGTGCGGCGATTCGACAAATGTCGAGTTCGATCGAATTTAAATCAAAATAATACGAAAATTGAAAATGATGATTTCTGCTAAGAAAAAAGTAGTGCTGTCATTGTTGAGTGCTTCCATTCTCAGTTTTTCACCTGTTCTGTTCGGTGCGGCGACGGCAATCGCGGCGCCAGCGGTGGTTGGTTTGCCCGACTTCGCAGACATTGTTGATCGTACCGGCCCCAGTGTTGTGAATATTCGCACCACTGAGCGTGTCAAAGCAGGAGATCAAGCGTCCGGCGGTGCTGACGATGAAGAAATGCAGGAGTTTTTCCGCCGCTTCTTTGGTGTGCCGATGCCGCGTCAACAGCAGCCAAACACGCCAAATGTACCGCGCAATAAAGGCAAGGGTGGCAATGCCCAGCAGGACGAGGTGCCTCGAGGTGTGGGGTCGGGCTTCATCATCTCCAAGGATGGCTTCGTCATGACCAATGCGCACGTGGTCGATGGTGCTAGCGAGGTGTATGTCACATTGGCTGATAAGCGTGAGTTCAAGGCCAAGATCATCGGTGCTGATACACGTACCGATGTGGCAGTGCTCAAAATTGACGGTAGCGATTTACCTAGTATGACCATGGGTGATTCGGACAAAATCCGCGCTGGCGAATGGGTGCTGGCGATCGGTTCGCCATTTGGTCTCGAAAGTACCGTGACTGCTGGCATCATTTCGGCTAAAGCGCGTGACACTGGTGATTACCTGCCTTTGATTCAGACCGATGTGGCGGTCAATCCAGGCAATTCTGGTGGTCCGTTGATCAACCTCAGCGGTGAAGTGATCGGTATCAATTCGCAGATATACAGCCGCTCGGGTGGTTTTATGGGCATTTCGTTTGCTGTGCCAATTGACGAGGCTTTGCGCGTTTCCGAACAGTTGAAGGCTAGCGGTCGCGTCACACGCGGTCGTATCGGTGTGCAGATCGGTGAAGTCACCAAGGAAGTGGCTGAATCGCTTGGTCTGCCCAAAGCTGAGGGCGCGCTAGTGCAACGTGTTGAGCCAGGCAGTCCAGCCGAGAAGGGGGGATTGGAAGCCGGTGACATCATCAGTAAATTTAATGGCGTGACGATCTCCAGGCCTAGTGATTTGCCGCGTATGGTGGGTAGCACCAAGCCAGGATCGCGTGCAACTGCCAGTATCTGGCGCAAGGGAAAATCGCGTGATGTCAGCTTAACCATTGTCGAACTTGAAGCCGACAAGCCGGTCACGGTCGAGGACAAGAAACCCAAGGTCGAAGCAACTGCCAATGCGCTGGGTTTGATCGTCAGTGATTTGTCCGATGCCAAAAAGAAGGAACTCAAGGTTGAAAACGGTGTGCTGGTTGAATCGGCCGTCGGTGTCGCCGCAGGTGCTGGTCTGCGCGCTGGTGACGTGGTACAGCGTCTCAATGACGCTGATATCAAGGATGCCAAGCAATTCAATGCATTAGTGGTTAAACTCGATCCGAAGAAGCGTGCTGCAGTGCTGGTGCGCCGTGGTGATTCGTCGCAGTTCGTGCCCTTGCGTCCTGGTTCGAGCGGCAACTAGGCGCACAGAACATTGTAGTTCCAGTCATAAAGGCTGCATGTCCAAGGCATGCAGCCTTTATTGCATGCAGCGTTTGCATCATCGGAGGAACTGGTGGCATCCACGCATTTCATCATTTACTCGCGTTCCTACTGTCACCTGTGCGAAGACATGTTAAACGCATTGCAGACCTTCCAATCTGCCTATAATTTCTCTGTGGCAATGGTGGATGTCGATGCCGATGCGGGCTTGTTGCAGCGCTATGATGAATTGGTGCCGGTGCTGCAGGGGTGGCATGGCGAGCAAGTCCCGGAACAGCTTTGCCATTACTTTCTCGATGCAGAAAAGGTCGAGCAATTCCTGCAGCGGGGCTGCTGAGATAAGGTCCATGGCTGTTTTGACAAGTGAGCGCAGGAGCGCCTCTCGGTCGCGATTGAGGGGCAAGACCGCTTATTCGGGATTTAGGCCCTGAAATCCGGTAGAATGTCGGGTTGAACACGCAGTTGTAAAGGCGCTCAATCGGGAGACGCTCCCTAGTTGGAGCGCCTTTTTTCATCGTTTTCTGCAATTTAATGAACAATATCCGTAACTTCTCGATCATTGCCCATATTGACCACGGCAAATCTACGCTCGCTGATCGTATCATCCAGCTCTGTGGCGGCCTCTCCAATCGCGAGATGGAAGCCCAAGTCCTCGATTCGATGGACATCGAGCGTGAACGTGGCATCACCATCAAGGCACAAACCGCGGCGCTGCAATACAAGGCACTCGATGGCCAGATCTACAACCTCAATCTGATTGATACGCCGGGCCACGTTGACTTTAGCTATGAAGTCAGTCGCTCGCTGTCGGCCTGCGAGGGCGCATTGCTGGTGGTGGATGCCTCGCAGGGTGTGGAAGCGCAAACGGTGGCCAACTGCTATACCGCGCTCGAGCTCGGCGTAGAAGTGGTGCCCGTGCTCAACAAGATTGACTTGCCGTCGGCCGATCCCGACAACGCCAAGAGCGAAATTGAAGAAGTCATCGGCATTGATGCCAGCGAAGCCACGCAATGTTCGGCCAAGACCGGCTTGGGTGTGCAAGACGTGCTGGAAGCCTTGATTGCGAAGGTGCCAGCGCCCAAGGGTAATGTCGATGCGCCGTTGCAAGCCTTGATCATCGATTCCTGGTTCGATAACTATGTCGGCGTGGTGATGCTGGTGCGTATCATTAACGGCACCTTGCGGCCAAAGGACAAGATTTACCTGATGGCCACCGATTCGACGCACTTGACTGAAAGCATCGGTGTGTTCACGCCGAAGTCGCAGGCACGCGAAACGCTGAGCGCTGGCCAGGTAGGTTTCATCATTGCCGGCATCAAGGAGTTGAAGGCTGCCAAGGTGGGCGATACCGTGACCTTGGCGTCCAATAAGGCCGCAGCGCCACTGCCAGGCTTCAAGGAAGTACAACCGCAGGTGTTTGCCGGTTTGTTCCCGGTTGAGGCCAATCAGTACGACTCCTTGCGCGATTCGCTCGAAAAGCTCAAGCTCAACGACGCTGCCTTGCAGTACGAGCCGGAAGTGTCACAGGCGCTGGGTTTTGGCTTCCGCTGTGGTTTCCTAGGTTTGCTGCATATGGAAATCGTGCAGGAGCGCCTGGAGCGCGAATTTGATATGGACCTGATTACCACGGCACCGACCGTGGTATATGAAGTGGTTCTGCGCGATGGCAGCATTTTGATGGTCGACAACCCGTCGAAGATGCCGGAGCCATCCAAGATTGAAGAGGTGCGCGAACCTATCGTCACCGTCAATCTCTACATGCCGCAAGAATATGTTGGTGCGGTTATTACGCTGTGTACGCAAAAGCGCGGCGTGCAGATCAACATGAGCTATCACGGCAAGCAGGTGCAACTGACCTACGAAATGCCGATGGCGGAAATTGTTTTGGATTTCTTTGATCGTTTGAAGTCGACTTCACGTGGTTATGCCTCGATGGATTATGAGTTCAAGGAATACCGTGCCGCCGATGTGGTCAAGGTCGACATGTTGATCAACAGCGAGCGCGTGGATGCGCTGGCGATCATCGTACACCGCGCCAACAGCCAATACCGTGGCCGTGCAGTGGCAGCTAAGATGCGCGAGCTGATTCCACGGCAGATGTTTGACGTGGCAATCCAGGCTGCAATTGGTGCCACTATCATTTCGCGTGAAAACGTCAAGGCCTTGCGTAAGAACGTGCTGGCCAAGTGCTACGGCGGTGATATCAGTCGTAAGCGCAAGCTGCTGGAAAAACAGAAGGCCGGTAAAAAGCGCATGAAGCAAGTCGGCTCGGTGGAAATTCCGCAGGAAGCATTCCTGGCAATCTTACAAGTGGATGAAAAATGAATCTGCAGTCTCTCTTAGGCAATTTCGCCCTGATTCTGTTTGTGTTGATGTTGGTTACCGGTGTGATCTGGTTTCTGGATGTGTTTTTCTGGGCCAAGCAGCGCCGAACCAAGGCCGATGCCGCTTTGGCGGAGTTTGATGCACGTGCGGCCAAGCCGGGCAGTGAAATTGGCAACGGTGAGCAGCAAGGGCGTGCGGCACTGGAAGCCAGTCTGTTGCGTCAGCCAACCTGGATTGAATATTCCGGTAGCTTCTTTCCGGTAATTGCATTGGTGTTTTGCCTGCGCTCGTTTTTGTATGAGCCGTTCAAGATTCCATCGAGCTCGATGGTGCCAACCTTGCAGGTCGGTGATCTGATTTTGGTCAATAAATACACTTACGGCATTCGCTTGCCAATCGTGAACAAGAAAATTATCAGTATCAATGATCCGCAACGCGGTGATGTCATGGTGTTCAAGTATCCGAAAGATACGTCGGTGGATTACATCAAACGTGTGATCGGTGTCCCAGGTGATAAAATTGCCTATAAAAACAAGCATCTAACAGTTAATGGTAAAGAAGTTTCTTATCAGCCATTGCCAGATTATCTCGATGATGAGAATCTGACGTACTATAAGCAATGGCAGGAAAACCTGACTGGTGTCGAGCACAAGATATTGACCGACGAACGGGCGCCGAATTTTGTGCCCAATCCGGATGCTTTCCCGCAGCATGAGCTGTGCAGCTACGATACTGAAGGTTTTGCCTGTACCGTACCGGCGGGTCAGTACTTCATGATGGGTGATAACCGCGACAATAGCCTGGATAGCCGTTACTGGGGCTTTGTTCCTGATCAAAATATTGTCGGAAAAGCATTTTTTGTCTGGATGAATTTGGGAAATCTGAAGCGTATTGGTAGCTTCCATTAAATTTCTTTGTGGTATTGGCTGCGATGCGCTGACCGCAACGATGGTGCTGATCGTTTTTCTAGGGTAAGTATTCTGCTGTGTGGTCGTTGTGTTTTGATGGCAATGTGCGATTGCTTGCAGGTAACGGGCGGTAAGCGCCCGAGAGAGCGAGACGGAGCAACAGTGCGGCGCAAGCTGCGTCGTTGCCGGCGGTGGCTCTCTCAGCGACGGATGAATAAATGGATCCATTAATATTGCAAAATCGGCTGGGGCACGTGTTCAAGGACGCTACGTTATTGCAGCAGGCCTTGACGCATCGTAGTCATAGTAGCTTGCATAATGAACGCCTGGAATTTCTCGGCGACTCTATTCTCAATTGCGTCGTTGCTTCGCTGTTGTTTGATCGTTACAACAAAATTGATGAGGGCGACCTGTCGCGTTTGCGTGCCAATCTGGTCAAGCAGCAATCGCTGTATGAAATTGCCCAACGCCTCGATTTGTCACAATTTTTGCGTTTGGGTGAGGGTGAGCTGAAGTCCGGTGGTTTTCGCCGCCCGTCGATTCTAGCCGATACGCTGGAGGCGCTGTTTGGCGGAATCTTTCTGGATGCCGGTTTCGATGCGGCACGCGATGTGATTCGCTCGCTATACATTCCCATTCTCGACACGGTTGATCCCAAAACCCTGGGTAAGGATGCCAAGACCTTGTTACAGGAATACCTGCAAGGCAAGAAGATTGCGCTGCCGCAGTACAACGTGGTGGCCACGCATGGTGCGGCGCATAACCAGGAATTTGAAATCGAGTGCCTGGTACCCAAACTGGAAATTCAAGTCTTCGGTACCGGCGGCAGTCGTCGTGCTGGCGAACAAGCCGCCGCCAAACTGGCACTGGAAGCCGTGCAGGCTGCCTTGGTCAAAACCCCGGCATCCGCGCGCAAACCGCGTGCCCGTACCACGCAATTGAAGTTGGCCGGCATTGCAACCATCCAGCCCGATGCACCGATAGAGGACGCGCCTGCCAGCGTTGCCAAGGTCGAGAAACCGATCTCCCTCAAAGCCGGCAAGGCTGAAGTGAAAGTCGACAAGACGCTTAAGGCGGAGAAGCAAGGCAAGGGCGAGGACAAAGACAAGAACGACGGCAAGCTGCAGGCCGCGGCCAGCGCTACGTCAGACAACCATGGTGAGCACTCCGGCACACCGATCAACGTGATACAAAGCAAAACTGCATGACAGAAATTACCACTCCCGCCGACGCATCGAGCGATTTTCGATGCGGTTACATCGCCATTGTCGGTCGCCCGAATGTCGGCAAATCGACTTTGATGAATGTGCTCATCGGCGCCAAGGTCAGTATCACCTCGCGCAAGGCGCAAACCACGCGTCATCGCATCACGGGTATTCAGACGATAGACAATACCCAATACGTTTATATCGATACGCCGGGTTTCCAGACGCGCCATAGCAATGCGCTGAACAAAACACTCAACCGTACGGTGACCACGACGCTGACTGCAGCCGACGTGATTCTGTACGTGATCGAGGCGGGTACCTTTGGTCCGGCCGACAAGCAGGTCATGGCATTGCTGCCGGCCAATGTGCCATGCATCCTGGTGATGAATAAGTCGGACCGAAGCAAGGATAAATCGGTGCTGATGCCATTTGCGCAGGAAGTCGCAGCGCAGCACAATTTTGCCGCAGTGGTGCCGGTGTCGGCCAAGCAGCGTTTTCAGCTCGATTATTTGCAGGAAGAAATCCGCCGTTTGCTGCCGCAAAATCCACCGATGTTCGGTGAAGATGACATTACCGATCGCAGCGAAAAATTTCTGGCATCCGAAATCGTGCGGGAGAAAGTCTTCCGTTTCGTCGGCGAGGAATTGCCGTACACCAGTACCGTACTGATCGAGAAGTTTGAACAAGAAGGCAATCTGCGTCGTGTATTTGCTGCGATTTTGGTCGAACGCGACGGCCACAAAGCCATGGTGATCGGCAACAAGGGTGCACGTCTGAAAGAGATTTCGACGCAGGCGCGACTGGATATGGAGCGCTTGTTTGGCGGTCCGGTGTATCTCGAAATCTGGATCAAGGTCAAGTCCGGCTGGGCTGACAACGAAGCCGGATTGCGCGCCTACGGCTACGAGTAGGTTTGACTGCTGGGGAAAACGAAACGATCTATGGCTGCGACTCTCGCTGATACTGTTGTAGGTTCCATTGTTGCCACTGTTGAGGATGCCGTGGCATCGAGCGCTGCTGCCACTGAATCTGCGCTGGCTAACGCCAGGCAATCGGCGACAGGCAAGCGCACTGCGCGCAGCGCTAGCGCGCGGCCGGCCAGACCGGTCAAGCAGGAAATTCGCGTTCAGGCGCAACCGGGTTTTGTACTGCATAGCTATCCGTATAAAGAAACCAGCCTGATTATCGACGTCTTTTCGCGTGACCATGGTCGCATTGCCCTGGTGGCAAAAGGCGCCAAACGTCCGCACTCGAAATTGCGCGGCGTGTTGCAGACCTTTCAGCCACTCTCGGTTAACTGGAGTGGTAAATCCGAAGTGCGCACCCTGACCGCAGCCGAATGGGTCGGTGGCTTGCTACCGCTGGAAAAGTCGGCCTTGCTATGTGGTTTTTACCTCAACGAATTGCTGGTCAAACTGCTGGCGCGCGACGATCCCCATCCCGCTTTGTTTGATCATTATGTGGCCACGCTCAACAAGCTCGCCCATGGTGAATCGGCACCTATCGTGCTGCGTCAGTTTGAGCGCGCCTTGCTCAAGGAAACCGGCGTCGCCGCCAACTGGACCACTTGCACGCTGTTGCGAAAGCAGGTCGATCCAGCCACAATCTATGTAGTCGATCCCGAGCATGGTGTGCGTCCAGTGCGCCCTGCGGATGTCTGGCCCAAAGTGTCCGGCAAGACCTTGCTCGATATGGAGCGCGAAGATTACAGCGACGCCACCACGCAAACCCAAAGCAAATTATTGATGCGCTCCTTGCTGGCGCATCATTTGGGTGGTGCGCAACTCAATACGCGCCAGATCCTGATCGATCTTACCCAACTCTAACGCTGCGGAGATAAGGTGTTCAAGGATTTCTCCTGGTCCTGTGTAACGGCCGGTTTCGTTGCCGTTTTAATCGGATTTACCAGTTCCGCCGCGATCATTTTTCAGGCCGCTGCCGCTGCCGGCGCCACGCCGGGGCAGATCAGTTCTTGGATTTTTGCGCTTGGCATTGGCATGGGAATGACTTGCATCGGCTTGTCGCTGTATTACCGTACGCCAGTGGTGACCGCCTGGTCAACGCCTGGTGCTGCTTTGCTGATCACTGGGCTGGCAGGTTTGTCGATGCCGCAGGCGGTCGGCGTATTTATGTTTTCGGCTGCCTTGGTGACTATTTGTGGTGTGACTGGATTGTTTGCGCGCCTGATGAACCGTATCCCGTTGTCGATTGCCGCCGCGATGCTGGCTGGCATTCTGGTGCGCTTCGGCATGGATGTATTCGTCGCCATGAAGCTGCAATTCACGCTGGTGTTACTGATGTTTGTGGTTTATCTGCTGGCCAAGCGCGTGCTGCCGCGCTACGTCATCATCATTGTTTTGGTGTTGGGTACGGCCTACGCTGCTACTCAGGGTTTGTTAAAGCTTGAGGGCTTTCATATCGCGCTGGCGCGTCCCGAACTGGTCTGGCCCGAATTTTCGCTAAGCAGCCTGCTCGGCGTCGGCATTCCCTTGTTTGTGGTCACCATGGCTTCGCAGAATGCACCGGGCGTGGCCATCATGCGCGCTTCCGGTTATCAGACGCCTGTGTCGCCGCTGATGACCTCGACCGGGTTGGCGACTTTGCTGCTGGCGCCATTTGGTTGTTTTTCGATTTGTTTGGCGGCGATCACGGCAGCCATTTGCATGGGCAAGGAAGCACATGCCGATCCATCCAAACGTTATGTCGCCAGTGTCGCTGCCGGTGTTTTTTACTTGTTGGCAGGCGTGTTTGGCGCCACTGTCGTGGCCTTGCTGGCAGCGTTTCCACCCGCGCTGGTGATGGCGATTGCGGGACTGGCATTGTTCGGCACCATTGCCAATGGCCTGACCGTGGCCATGGCAAATGAAAAACAGCGCGAACCTGCCTTGATTACATTTTTGGTGACGGCTTCGGGGATATCCCTGTTTGGTATCGGCACTGCATTCTGGGGTTTGGTGGCCGGCACGTTGGCAATGCTGGCATTCAACTGGCGCCGCCAGGCTGTGCCGCCGCAGACCGCAGCCGAGGACACGTCGGCAGCAGCATCCACATCTACTTCTCACAGCATATCGCGATAAATCCATGAGCTTCCTGCACCCTGTCGGACCCAGCATTGAACTGGGCATCAATATCGATCACGTTGCCACCTTGCGCAATGCGCGTGGTACCACTTATCCCGATCCGATTCAAGCAGCCTTGCAGGCGGAGGAGGCCGGTGCCGATACGATTACGCTGCATTTGCGCGAAGATCGCCGTCATATCCGCGATGCCGATGTCGAGGCGATCCGTCCCTTGCTGCGCACGCGCATGAACCTGGAAGCGGCGGTGACCAGTGAAATGATCGATTTTTCCTGCCGCATCAAGCCGCATGACTCTTGCCTGGTGCCAGAAAAACGCACGGAAGTCACCACTGAAGGTGGACTTGACGTCGTCGCGCATTTCGCCCAGGTACAAGCGGCAGTGCGCCAGTTGCAAGCGGAAGGTATTCGCGTGAGCTTGTTCATCGATCCGGATGACGAGCAGATCAAGGCGGCCGCAGAAACCGGCGCGCCAGTGATTGAATTGCACACCGGCCGCTATGCCGAAGCGCATGATGCCGTCGCCCAGCAGAAAGAATTGGAACGTGTCAGAACGGGGGTGCTGGCAGGCCTCAAGCATGGCCTCAAGGTCAATGCGGGCCATGGGTTACATTACACTAACGTCCAGGCAATTGCTGCCATTGCCGATATCGCCGAACTCAATATTGGCCACGCAGTGGTCGCTCAGGCAGTATTTGTCGGCTGGCAGCGCGCTATCAGCGACATGAAGGCGATCATACAAAAAGCCCGTCTGGACGCACTCAAGGGACATCCATGATTTACGGTATCGGCACCGACATTTTGCAGATTTCGCGCCTCAAGGCTGCGCTTGGACGGCATGGTGACCGCTTTGCCGAAAAAATCCTGGGGCCCGAAGAGATGGTGAAATATCTCCATCGTAAAGCCAAAGTGGAAGCGCGCGGTATCAGTTTTCTAGCGACGCGTTTTGCTGCCAAGGAAGCCTTTTCCAAGGCAATTGGCTTGGGCATGCGCATGCCGATGACATGGCGCTCGATGCAAACGCTCAACGCTGCCAGCGGCAAGCCGGAAGTGGTGTGCAGCGGCAAACTGAAAACCTGGATGGAAGAAAATGGATTGACCGCACAAGTCTCAATCACCGATGAGGTAGAGTACGCGGTTGCATTTGTTATAGCGGAGAAAAAATGAAAGCAGCAGGTCAGCAACAAGTCTTGATTCCACTGGGTCCCGTCATGCTCGATGTGGTGGGTACCACGCTGACAGTAGAGGATATTCGACGCATTCAGCACCCGCTGACCGGTGGCGTGATTCTGTTCGCGCGCAATTACGAAAACCGTCAGCAATTAGTGACATTGACGCAAGCCATTCATGCCGCGCGCCCCGGCGTGCTGATCGCGGTTGATCACGAAGGCGGACGTGTGCAGCGCTTCAAGACCGATGGTTTTACGCATTTGCCGGCCATGCGCTTGCTTGGCGACTTGTGGGATCGCGATGTTTTGGTCGCTACCAAGCTGGCTACTGCCGTCGGTTTCGTATTGGCTGCCGAGTTGCGTGCCTGCGGTGTTGATCTGTCGTTTACGCCGGTGCTTGATCTCGACTTTGGTGTGTCGAGCGTGATCGGTACGCGCGCTTTTCATCGGGATCCACGCGTGGTTACTCTGCTGGCAAAAAGTCTTAATCATGGTCTGGCGCTGGCTGGCATGGCCAATTGCGGCAAGCATTTTCCTGGCCATGGTTATGTGGAGGCTGATTCGCACATTGCCATTCCAGTCGATGAGCGTGAGTTCAAAGACATCATCGGCGACGATGCGGCACCGTATGACTGGCTCGGTATGAGTCTGACTGCGGTGATGCCGGCCCACGTGATCTATCCAAAGGTAGATGCTCAACCGGCCGGTTTTTCCAAAAAATGGCTCAATATCCTGCGCCAGGATATGGGCTTTCAGGGTGTGATTTTCAGTGATGATCTCAGCATGGAAGGCGCCAGCGTCGCAGGAGGTGTGATCGATGGCGCCAAGGCGGCATTGCAGGCAGGTTGCGACATGGTCTTGATCTGCAACGCACCTGACAAGGCCGATCAGTTGCTCAACGGCCTCAATGCCAAGGTGTCGACGCAGTCGGCTGCGCGGATTGCCGGGTTGGTGCCGCAAAGCACGGCACAGGGCTGGGATGCGATGCAGCAGGATGTGCGCTTCCTGGCGGCCAAGGCACTGCTCAAGACTTTGTCCTGACCGTCGCCACACCAGCCGACGTCAATCCAGCCAATATGTCAGAAACCTTGCCATTAGATCCACGCGACATCGTCCTTGAGACGGTGGCCAAGCTGCCGCATCTGCCAGGCGTGTATCGCTATTTCGATGGCGACGACAATGTGCTGTATGTGGGCAAGGCGCGCGATCTGAAAAAGCGCGTTTCCAGTTATTTTCAAAAGACTCTGACCAGCCCGCGCATCGCCATGATGGTCGAGCGTATTGCGCGACTGGAGACTACCGTCACGCGTAGTGAAGCTGAGGCGCTGCTGCTGGAAAACAATCTGATCAAGACCTTGCGGCCGCGCTTCAATATTCTGTTTCGCGACGACAAGTCCTATCCGTATTTGAAGATTACCGGGCATAGGTTTCCACGCATGGCGTATTACCGTGGTGCAGTGGACAAGAAGAATCAGTACTTCGGGCCGTTTCCGAATGCCTGGGGAGTCAAGGAGTCAATCCAGATCCTGCAAAAAGTGTTTTTGTTGCGTACTTGTGAAGACACCGTCTATGCCAATCGTACTCGCCCCTGCCTGCTGCATCAAATCCATCGCTGTAGCGGCCCTTGCGTGAATCTGGTGACGCCGGAAGACTATGCGCTTGATGTCGAGAATGCCTCTAAATTCCTGCGCGGCCGGCAGACTGAAGTGCTGGATGTGCTGGAAAAGAAAATGCATGCGTTTGCCGATGAGCTCAAGTTTGAGCAAGCTGCCGCGGTACGTAATCAGATTACATCCTTGTCGAGCGTACTGCATCAGCAAACGATGGAAACTGGCAGCGATGCCGACATCGACATCATTGCAGTGATCGTCCAAGGCGGGCGTGCCTGCGTCAATCTGGCGATGGTGCGCGGTGGTCGTCATCTGGGAGATCGGGCTTATTTCCCCACCCATGTCGAGGGTGCCGATGCGCTGGCCGACGCGGATGAGTCGTTGGAAGTGGCGGTGCTCAAGGCTTTTCTGGCGCAACACTTCATCGACAAGTTCATTCCCGGCAATTTGATCGTCAATACCGAATTTGATGATCCTGCGCTGATGCTGGCTCTGATGGAGCAATGCGGCCATCGCATCACATTGACGTTTCAGCCGCAAGGTCAGCGGCGCCAATGGCTAGAAATGGCGTACAAGGGGGGGCAGATCGCACTGGCGCGCCTGTTGTCGGAACAAGGCTCGCAACAGGCACGCACGCGTGCACTGGTAGAGGCGCTGGGCAGCGAGATAGAGGATATCGAAAGTTTGCGCGTCGAATGTTTTGACATCAGTCACACGCAGGGCGAAGCAACCCAGGCTTCCTGCGTGGTGTTCCATCATCATGCCATGCAAAATGGCGAATACCGTCGTTACAATATCAACGACATCACACCGGGCGATGACTATGCAGCGATGCGTCAGGTTTTGATGCGCCGTTACGAAAAGGTTGCCAACGGTGAAGGTACGATGCCGGATATCGTCCTGATCGATGGCGGCAAGGGCCAGGTAGAAATGGCACGTCAGGTCTTTGTAGAACTGGGGCTCGACATCGGCCTCATCGTCGGCGTTGCCAAAGGGGAGGGGCGCAAGGTCGGGCTGGAAACCTTGGTCTTCGTCGATGGCCGTGCGCCGCAAGAGTTGGGCAAGGAATCGGCCGCCTTGATGCTGATTGCGCAGATTCGCGATGAAGCCCATCGCTTTGCCATCACCGGCATGCGTGCCAAACGCGACAAGGCAAGGCAGACTTCGCGGCTGGAAGAAATCGAAGGTATTGGTGCCAAGCGACGCCAAAAACTGTTGGCGCGCTTCGGTGGCTTGCGTGGCGTGGCCGACGCCAGCATCGATGATTTGGCTTCGGTCGAGGGTATTTCACGCAATTTGGCAGAGGAAATTTATCGGCAGCTGCATTGATGCCATTGAATTCGTTGCTTGTGCCGGCATGTAGCTCCCTGTAATGACATTTCGATCTTCAGCGGCTTTTCAGGAAGGCTCTGATACTATCTCGATACCTTTAACCTTGCGTAGCAGTTCCCGATAATAAATAAACGTATGCCATTCAATATTCCCATTTTGCTTACCTGGTTGCGCGTTGCCCTGATTCCGCTTGTGGTCGGGGTGTTTTATGTTCCTGAATTGGGCCTCTCGCGTGCCGATCAAGGATTGGCATCGACCATCATTTTTATCGTTGCCGCCGCGACTGACTGGTTTGACGGCTTTCTGGCGCGGCGCTGGAATCAGACATCGGCGTTCGGTGCCTTCCTTGATCCGGTCGCCGACAAGCTGATGGTGACGGGGGCCTTGCTGGTGCTGGTGCATCTGGATCGTGTCCATCCGATCACGGCCTTCATTATCATTGGCCGTGAAATCGCCATTTCCGCTTTGCGCGAATGGATGGCGCAGATCGGCGCATCCAAATCGGTGGCTGTCAGTTCGCTGGGCAAGATCAAGACCACGGCGCAAATGATTGCCATCCCCATGCTGTTGTTCTACAACGATCTGTTGGGCGTCATCGATACCCGCATGCTCGGGCATTGGTTATTGCTGGTGGCGGCATTGTTGACGGTGTGGTCAATGCTTTACTATCTGCGCAAAGCTTGGCCACTGATAAAAAAAGTACAAGAAGACAAAGGTGTCGCTTGACTTCGGCTGTCAGTGCTCTATAATTGCGTTCTGTTGTTGATGCGGGAGTAGCTCAGTTGGTAGAGCGATACCTTGCCAAGGTATAGGTCGAGAGTTCGAGCCTCTTCTCCCGCTC
>Ga0066798_10000571_pt1 | contig 18489 bp, 16 predicted proteins | sample PersoiDNA2013203_FD_70961 | JGI IMG/M metagenome (GOLD analysis project Ga0066798, IMG submission 70961) | Permafrost soil microbial communities from the Arctic, to analyse light accelerated degradation of dissolved organic matter (DOM) -... | ecosystem: Environmental > Terrestrial > Soil >... | reverse complement strand
GCCTCGCACCACGATCTCGCACTCATCCGGCGCCCCTCCGTCCCCAGCCGAGCTCCCTGGCCTCGCACTCGCCGAATCACGCCCAGTCGGCAGGTCGTCATTCCGAGACGAGTTCTTAGCATCCGCGGCTCAACCCCTTCAACCGCGTATCCCTACCGGGACAGACCCTGAGCGGAGCGGGTCGGTTCCCCTCGCTCGCGTAGCGACTTTCTCCGATGGCAGTAAAGGCTCGGCGGCCGCCATTTGCGTAAGCCGCCCCGGAAAGGGAGCGCGCCGCGGGCTCGCGCTCGACGAATCGGGCCCGACCGAACCGGTCTGCATTTCGAAACGAGCTCTGAGCAGGGATTTTCTGTCGAGACGCTTGAAAACGTGCGTTTTCCAGCGCTTTTTGCTATCATGGAGCAGTATTCAGCCGGCGGTTATCACACCGCCGGCCTTTTCGCGAACACAGCTCGAAAGGGGAGTGTCGCTTGTTTGAAGTCGGCGAAAAAGTCGTGTACCCGCATCACGGAGCGGGGACGGTGGTTGCGAAGGAGATGCGCACCATTCTCGGACAGAAGCGCGAGTACCTGACGATCAGGATCCTTCACAACAACATGACTGTTCAGGTTCCCAGCGAGAACGCCGAGCGGGTTGGACTGCGGCCGGTGATCGAAGAGGCCGGGATCGATGCCGTCATCATCGCCCTCACGGCCGGCAAGACCGAGATGCCGAAGAACTGGAACCGCCGCTTCAAGCACAATCGCGACAAGATGAAGACGGGCGACATCCTCGAGTTGTCCGAAGTCGTGCAGAATCTGTCTCTGCGCGATTTCGAGAAGGGTCTCTCGACCGGCGAGAAGCAGATGTTCGTCAAGGCCAAGAAGATCCTCTCCAGCGAGCTCATGTACGCGCTCGATCTGAGCGAGGAAGAGGCGTCCGCGTGGCTGGAAAACGTGCTGGCCAGGAACGGCAAGAAGTCGCCGAAGGTGAGCTCGAGCAAGCGGGAGCCGGTCGTAGCCTCCGTCTAGCCGGGGCGGCCGGTTCGACGTCGGCGAAGCACCGGCTCGCGGATCGACTGTGACAAGCGCACTGGCCTGGGTCGTCGTCTGTGCCGCCGGAACGGGTGGGCGGCTCGGTGACAAGCGCCCGAAGGCCTTCGCCGCCCTCGCCGGGCGACCGCTTCTGGCCGAGAGCCTTGAGCGGCTTGATGGCTGCGAGTCGATCGAGGGCCTGGTTGTAGCGGCTCCGCCCGACTGGGAGGAGGCCACCATCCTGCTTTCCGAAGAGCTCGGCTGTGGCAAGGTCAGCGCGGTTGTGAGGGGAGGCCGTGAACGTGGCGAGAGCGTTCGTTTGGCCCTGGCGGAGATCCCCGAGGACGCTGCTTTCGTACTCGTTCACGATGCGGCCCGGCCACTCGTGAGCGCGGAGGTCGTGAGGTGCGTGCTCGAGCCACTCGAACAAGGTTGGGACGCGGTCGTGCCAGCGCTGCCGCTGGCCGACACCGTCAAGCGAGTCGAGAACGAGCGTGTGGTCGAGACGCTCGAGCGCAACTCGCTCGTTGCCGTCCAGACGCCGCAGGCTTTTCGCGCCGAGGCGCTTCGCGCTGCCTACGCCGGCGAGCACGACGAGGCGACCGACTGCGCGGCGCTGGTCGAGAGACGAGGCGGTCGCGTTCTCTGGGTCGAGGGCGACCGGCGTCTACACAAAGTGACCACACCTGAAGATCTGGCTCTGATCGAGAGCTGGCTAGCCAAGGAGAGACGATGAGCGAGCTCAGAGTTGGCATCGGTGTCGACGCGCATGCCTTCGCAGACGGCGTGCCGCTTGTGTTGGGCGGTGTCGCCATCGAATATCCGCGCGGCCTTGCCGGGTACTCCGACGGCGATGTGATCGCGCACGCGCTGATCGACGCCCTGCTCGGCGCGGCTGGGCTGGGAGACATCGGCTCGCTCTTTCCCTCGAGCGAAGAGCGTTGGAAGGGCGCCGACTCGCTTGACCTGCTCGCTCACGCCTACGGTGAGGTGCGCGGCGCCGGCTGGGCGCTGGTCAACGCCGACTGCATTCTCGTTGGCGAGGAGCCGCGTATCGCACCCCAGCGCGAGAAGATGCAGGAGCGTCTGGCCGCTGCGCTCGCCACCGAGCCGCGGCGCGTGACCGTTCGGGCCACAACCACCGACAAGCTCGGTTTCACGGGCCGCGGTGAGGGCTTGGTCGCCCAGGCTGTGGCGCTGCTCGAGCGTTAGGCGCCGAGGCGGAAATCAGCGCGAGCTGATCGCGACCCTTTCGAGCTGGTTACAAATGAAGCACCCCACCGCCTGGCCGCGCTCGGCGGCGCGCTGCGTTGTCCTCAGTCGCACACGTATCTCTGATACGAGCGCTCTCTGCTTCGGAGCTCGGCTGGAAACAGAGAACCACCGGCTGAGCACGATCTCGCGGCGCGAGGACGTTGTCCTCGGTCGCATCCGTATCTCTCACCGATACGAATACTCCCTGCGTCCTAGCCTCGCACCACGATCTCGCACTTATGGCGCCCCTCCGTCCCCAGCCGAGCTCCCTAGCGGCCGCGCCGGCGGCTCGGCTTCCCTCGCTTCCGGCCCTGGTTCCGGCGCTCGTCCTCTGCCTCGCTCTTCTTCTTGTTTTTACCTTTGGCCTTGCCCTTGCTCTTCGCCTTATCCTTGGCGCTTTTCTGCCCGAAGCCCTGGCGCTCGAGCTGACGCCGAATCTGCCTGTTCGATACCTCCGAGCCGGAACCCTGTTGCTGCTGTTGGTCGGCGGCTTCCATCCAGGCGCGCCGCTCGGCGGCCGTGAGCATCGACAACGCCTTCTGCATTCGCTGCGGATCGCGCATCGCGCCCGCCCGCTCGAGCTTCTTGACTGCGCCGGCGAGCATCGGATTCGAGCGCTCCAGAGCCGATTCCGAGAGCCTCCTCAGCCCGCGCCCGAGCAGTGGAATCTTCATCATCCCGGCCACGATTGGGCGCACGTATCGGCCACCCCTGATCCGGCTGAGGATGGCGAAGACCCCGAGCAGCAAGACGAGGAAGAGCAGGACCCAGATGGGAGTTAGAAACCAGAAAATAGAGGCGATCATCGCCGACGATCCTAGCGATAGACGCGGCCGTCGGAGTGAAAGGTGTTGCGGCGAGCGGATGAGGCTGGCGCCGCCGCGCCTCGTCCTAGCTGGCTGTCGCCACTAGCGAGAATTGTGACGTGTTGGGCGAACGACGCTGAGCGGGACCGAGCTCGCCGTCAGAGTGCCCGTTCCGAGCTCGCCCTCGTCGTTCCCGCCCCAGCATTTGACGGCGCCGCCGGCGATCAGGGCGCAGCTGTGAAGGACGCCGGAGCTGATCGAGACGGCGTCCTTGATCCCGACCACCGTGACCGGTTTGGCGCTGTCCTGTAGCCTTCCGTCGCCGAGCTGCCCGAACTGATCCGCTCCCCAGCACTTGACCGTACCGCCGGCGATCAGAGCGCAGGTGTGGAAGTCGCCGGCGCTGATCGAGATAGCCTTAGTGATTCCGACGACGTGGACGGGAGACGGTTCTGCGTGCGGCCGCACCCGGTTGACCGTGCCGTTTCCGACCTGACCGTCTTGGTTGTAGCCCCAGCACTCGATCGAGCCGCCGGAGATGAGGGCGCAGGTGTGCAGGAAGCCGGCGCTGACGCCTATGGCGTTTGAAACGGTATTAACCTGCTCGGGGCTCGAGATCCCGTAGGGAGCGAGCCGGTTCAAGGTGCCGATGCCAAGCTCGCCGAACTCGTTGTCGCCCCAGCAGTAGAGCGCGCCGTCTGTGAGCACCGCGCAGGTGTGAGCCGCGCCTGAGCTGTTAGCGACAACGCCATTGAGCTCATTCACCGCGACCGGAGTCGAGCTGTTGGTCAACGTGCCGATGCCGAGCTCGCCCAGCTCGTTGGAGCCCCAGCAACTGAATGTGCTCGCGCCGGAAAGAGCGCAGGCGTGCTTGTAACCGGTATTGACCGAGGTCGCTCCGCTGATTCCTTGGACTGCGACCGGAGCCGAGCTGTTCGTCATCGTGCCGTTGCCGAGCTCGCCGTCGCCGTTGTAGCCCCAGCACTCAACGCCGCCGCCGGCGACGAGGATGCAGGTCAGCTTGCCGCCGGCGCTGACACTCGTGGCGCCCGTGACCGGCTCGGCAGCGAAGATCGAGAATCTGAGCGAGACGCTGCTGCGGTCGGAGTGGAGCCGCAGACGGTAACTACCGACCCTGACCGCTTTGCGGCCGAAGAGCTGCTTCACCGTCGAGACGTGAGCGCCCTTGAAGTGCCCCTTACGCTTGACGCTACGAAGCGGGATCCACCTTCCTCCCTGCCTGCGCTCGAGCAGGTAGGAGAAGCGCGTGCTCGGGCGGAGGAAGCGGAAGCTGAGCCTGGCCTCGCTCGCCTGGACGGGCGCCAGTCTCGTGGCGGTCAGGTTGGCCGTGAGCTTTCCCAGGCCGGCCGCCTTTTGCGCCGCCGCCGCCGGGGACGAGGCAACCCTACCGCCGAGCGGCAATACGGCCATGCCCAGCAAGACAACACCGAAGACGGTGAGGCGAAGCCGAACAAGCCTGGACATCACGCGAATCGGAGCTATCCCCTTCGAAGCCCGCACTCACCTCTGGTCGGGACGTGCCCTCCAGACGTCCTTCCACGGTGGCTACAGCGCTCAGGGCTACGTCGAGCGCGCTGGTGCGGCGAAGCGCTCGCTAGACCGAGTCGAGCTGCGAGTGGCCGCTTTTGAGCAGCTGCTCGAGGCCGCCAATGATGAGATCGAGGGCGAACTCGAAGGCCCAGTCGGGATCGTGGCACTGGTTGAAGTAGGGGAGTGCTTCGAGCAGGTGAGCACGATCGACGCCTGGGTGCCGCTGTTTCTCTTCTCGGTGCTGTTCGGGCTCTCGATGGACTACCAGGTCTTTCTGATGAGCCGAATCAGGGAGCGCTTCGACCAGACCGGCTCGACCCACGAAGCCGCCAGCTCGGGCGTCGCCTCGACTGCGCGTATCGTCACCGGCGCCGCTCTGATCATCATCGTCGTTTTCGCGGGCTTTGCCCGCGGCGATCTCGCTGCCTTCCAGCAGATGGGCTTCGGCGTTGCGATTGCGCTCTTCCTCGACGCCACGATCGTTCGCTCGGTGGTGCTTCCGAGCGTGCTCAGCCTGCTCGGCGATAGGAGCTGGTACCTCCCGCACTGGCTCGGCTGGCTGCCGCGGGTGGAGGTGTCACGGCATCCGCAAGCAGTTCTGCCTGCGGAAGCGAGCTAGACGAGCGGGCAGGAGAGAGGCGGCGATTCCAACTGCGCTTGCGCTCGCCGGTGCACTAGGGAAGCCCGGCGACTTCGACCGGGGTCGAGCTGTAGTCGAGCTCGCCAACACCAAGCTGGCCCTTGGAGTTGTCGCCCCAGCATCTCACCGCGCCGCCGCTGGTGAGGAGGGAGCAGGTGTGCGAAGCGCCGGCGCTGACGTCGAGCGCCCCGCTGATGTCGCTCACGGCGACCGCAGTCGAGCTGTCGGTCGTCGAGCCGTTGCCGAGCTGGCCCTTGGAGTTGTCGCCCCAGCAGTAGACCGTGCCCGTGGAGACGACAGCGCAGCTGTTCGACGAGCCGGCGCTGATGCTGAGCGCGCCCGTGATGCTACTCACGGCGACCGCAGTCGAGCTGTCGGTCGTCGAGCCGTCGCCGAGCTGGCCCTTGGAGTTGTTGCCCCAGCACTTGACCGTCCCGTCTGCGAGCAAGGCGCAGCTGTGGTCGTAGCCGGTAGCGACGGCTTTTGCGTCCGTGATGCCGCTCACGGCGACCGCAGTCGAGCTGTCGGTCGTCGAGCCGTTGCCGAGCTGGCCCTTGGCGTTGTCGCCCCAGCAGTCGACCGTCGCGTCTGAGAGCAGGGCACAGCTGTGGCCGTGGCCGGCGGAGACGGCTTTAACGGTCGCGGTGATGCCGCTGACTGCGACCGGACTTGCGCTGCTCGTAGTCGTTCCGTCGCCGAGCTGGCCCTTGGAGTTGTTGCCCCAGCACTTGACCGTTCCGTCTAAGAGCAGGGCACAGCTGTGGTCGTAGCCGGCAGCGATGGCTTTTGCGGTCGTGATGCTGGGGACTGCGACCGGACTTGCGCTGCTCGTAGTCGTTCCGTCGCCGAGCTGGCCGCTGGAGTTATTGCCCCAGCAGTAGACCGTGCCCGTGGAGACGACAGCGCAGCTGTGCGACGAGCCGGCGCTGATGCTGAGTGCGCCCGTGATGTCGCTGACTGCGACCGGACTTGCGCTGCTGCTGGTCGTTCCGTTGCCGAGCTGGCCGGCGGAGTTGCTGCCCCAGCACTCGACCGTTCCGTCTGAGAGTAAGGCGCAGCTGTGGGTATCGCCCGCGTCGATCGCGGCGGCGCTCGTGATCACGCTGGCGACAGGAGCCGGACTGTAGTCTTGCCCGCCGCGTCCGAGCTGACCGTCGGAGTTGTTTCCCCAGCACTTGACCTTGCCGCTCGATAGGAGCGCGCAGGCGTGGCCCTTGCTGCTGGAGCCCGCGCCGGCACCGATCGCGACCGCTGTCGTGATTCCGCTCACCGTAACGGGAGTAGTGCGGCTTGAAGTGGTGCCGTTACCGAGCTCGCCGCCGTCGTTATTGCCCCAGCAGTTGATCCGCTTGCTGGAAAGCCGAGCGCAGGTGAAGCCGCTGCCGGCGCTGACGGCGGTGGCGTTCGTGATTCCCTTGGCCTTGACCGGCGTGGGGCTGAAATCGATTCCACTCTTGTCGGTGTGACCGTGGGCTTTCAACCCGTCGCCCAGCGCGCCACTGTCGGCTCGGCCCCAGCACTTGACCGTGTGGTTGGAAAGGACAGCGCAGCTGTGGTCGTTGCCGGCGCTGATGGCGACGGCTTTCGTGATTCCACGAACCGTCACGGGGGTTTTGCGATTGCCCGTCTTGCCATTACCAAGCGCTCCGAAGTGGTTGTTGCCCCAGCAGACGATCTTGCCGCTGGCGAGCAAGGCGCAGCTGTGGCGGTAGCCGGCGCTGATCGCGACCGCTCTGGTGATTCCGCGGACGGTGACCGGAACCGCGCTGTAGCTCTTGCCGCTTCCGATATCGCCGGAGTTGTTGCGGCCCCAGCACCTGACCGTGCCGCCCGCGAGCAGAGCGCAAGAATGGTCAGCACCGGAGCTGACGCCGACGGCGTGCGCGATTCCGCTAACCGAGATCGGAAGCGAGCTCGTGCTCGGATAGTTCGGCCCGGCGCCTAGCTTGCCGTGCGAGTTGTCTCCCCAGCACTTGATCTTTCCGCCAGAGATGAGAGCGCAGGTCGTGAAGGTGCCGGTAGTGACGACCTTGGCGTTTGTGATCCCCTTAGCCGCGACGGGAGCGGTGCTGTCGACCTTCCCGCCGTTGCCGAGCTCTCCGAGGTGGTTGTCTCCCCAGCACTTGACCTTGCCACCCGAGATCAGAGCGCAGCTGTGAGCATCTCCGGCGCTGACGCGAACGGTCGTCGTCTTGACGGCCTTGACGACGTCGAAGTAGATCGTGGTGCTCCTCGCGCCGGCGTTGAGCTCGAGGCGGTAGCGGCCGAGGGCGACGTTCTTACGGGTGAACAGCTTCGCGACCGCCATGCTGCGGGTGCCGCTGAAGCTTCCCGGGCGCGTGACGCTTCGCAGCAAGAGCCACGTCGATCTCTTCTTGAGCGAAAGGCGGTAGGCGAAGCTCTTGCTCTTGCCTGAGAAGCGGTAGACGAGCCGGACGGAATTGGTCTCGCTCGGCGCGAAGGGTGTCTCGGTCAGGCTGGCGCTGATCTTGGCGGATCGTGCGGCGTGCGCGGAGGCTCGAGCGGCTGCTCCGGCGGATACGCCGACGATCAGCGCCAGGGAAAGCAGTCCGCCGAGCACTAAGAGTCTATTCCGGTAGAGATGTGCGACCGAGGGGGTCAAGCCGTGGATGCCAGTGGTTGCGGGGCTTTGAAGGCGCACTGGTAGTGCGGAGAGCAGCCCTGCGGTCGCTGGCGCCGCGGATCGGCCGCGTCGGGCGTGCAGACCTAGCGGAATAGGCTCTAAGCCGGCGACCGGACGACGGTGGGCACGCATTGCGGCAGATCATAGCCCTCGCAGTCTGGGCTCGATTGCAGCAACGCGACGGTCACTTACTTAGCGCGCATCCCCAGTGGGATAGGCGCGCTGAGGTTCCAGGTGCGTCGTGACCGAGGCCTCGGGAAGCGCGGCGGTGATGTCTCGCTCGATCTTCTCGAGCAGCTCGTGCCCGCGCGCGATCGTCCAGCGTCCGGGCACGAGCACTTTCATCGAGACGAAGGAGCGGCGGCCCGAGCGCCGTGTTCGTAGCGCCCTGAAGCCGATTCCTTCTGCGCGGTAGGGAGCGAGCGCCGTCTCGATCGCGGCCAACTCCTCGGGCGGCAGGGCGCGGTCCATCAGGCCTCCGCCCGAGCGACGGATCAAGCGCACGCCGGTGACGACGATGTTGAGCGCGACCGCGATGGCGACGATCGGATCGAGCGGGCGCCAGCCGCTGAGCGCGACAGCTCCCACGCCCAAGACGACGCCTACCGAGGTGATCACGTCGGTCATCAGGTGGCGCCCGTCGGCCTCGACCGTGATCGAGCGGCGCCGGCGCCCGAAGCGGATCAGCGTCGTCGCCACGCCCAGGTTGACGAGCGAGGCTCCGATCGAGACGGCCAATCCCGGCCCGACCGATTCCAGGGCCGCCGGATGAAGCAGCCGTCCCACGGCCAACCAGGCGATCGACACCGCCGCGCCGAGGATGAAAACCCCTTCGGCTCCGGCGGCGAAGTACTCGGCCTTCTCGTGCCCGAAGGCGTGCTCCTCGTCGGGCGGAAGCGTCGCCCAGCGGATCATGATCAGCGCCACGATCGCCGCCAGCAGGTTGACCAGCGACTCGACCGCATCGGAGAGCAGCCCGACCGACCCGGTCAGCCGCCAGGCCACCGTCTTCATGGTGATGGTCGTCAGCGCGGCCGCGATCGACATCCACATCAGGCGGGTCAGGAGGGTGCGGTCGGACGTCGCGGTCATGCGGGGGAGGGTAGCGGGCGCGGAATGCATTCACCGACGCGCTCTTGCTCGTTCGAGAAATGGAACCCTCGAGATCCGAGAAATGGCCACGCACACAGGGCTCTCACGCCTCAACTAACCCTTCGCCTTCGACTCGATCATGAAGACACCCGTTGGGCCGCTGACGAGGTGATCGATGTTCCCCTCGCCTGCCTGCTCGATGCCGTGCATGGCAATGAAGCCTTCGCCGCGGAACTCTTCGAGTAGTTCGCCGCTTGCTCCGAGACCCACGTCGCCGGGCGCTCGTAGATGTCGTAGGCCATCGGGCCTGTCCATCGGTCGAGAGCACGAAGTCGGTTGAGACGCAGGCGATCTGTCGCGCTGCTTACTAGCCGATCTCTTTGGCGGCGCCAGCGCGGAACGGGTCGTAGGGGCGCTTGCCGGCGGCGATCTCCTGGTTGAGCGCGAGCAGGCGGGCGTTCGTCTCGTCGGGGTCGCCGGCGATCGAGCGCGGCCAGCCATAGGCGGCGCAGACGGCCTCGTCGAGCTTGCGCTGCAGGGCGGCGAGATCGGCGTAGGCGCCGAATCTGCTGGCGCCGGTCTATCCGCTGGATCTCCTACACTGGCCGGTGTGAACTGGCTAGCCGCTTACGGCTTTGACACTGACGACACCCCGGCAAGATTGGGGAGGCCGGCGACTCTCACCGTCGTGCTGCGCGATCTCGACAACGATGACCGCACCTACGAGTTCGTGCCGATCGAGCCGGCGCCGCCTGGGGAAGAACAGCGCGAGGCGATCCTGCGTGCGATGGCGGGGCGATTTCCGGATGCGCGCTGGAAGACATACAACGCCGAGAAGCAGATCGCGAGCTTTGTCGGTCGCCAGCATCTCTACATCGTGATCTACGAAGAGCACGATTTCGAAGCGGCGCCTGAGGAGCGGCTCACGCTCTTCGCCGTACCGCCGAGATGACCGGCCTTCCGCCGGGCGTCGGGTCTCCGTCGGCAGCCCGGTGGCTTTTCTCCAACCACTTTCTTGCTCGACGGCTGCCGGGTTGGCCGGATTGGAAAAGCTCGACGTTCGAAAACTTCACGCTGAGCTACAGACCCTCTGGGCGAGCGAGGGGGCTGCTCTTGTCGGTGCCAACGAGGGTCAGACCGAAGAACGCCTAATCCGACCGGTGCTGCGGCTGCTCGGGCACGCCTACACGCTCTTCCCCGACCTCCCCGGCGCGGGCAAGACCCCCGACTACCTTTTCTACGAGAGCGATGCCGAGCGAGAGGCGGCCGACGCAGCCGGCGGTCAGGCCAGGGTGGAGCGGGCGCTCGCTGTCGGTGACGCGAAGAGGTTCGACCTGCCGCTTGACCGTCGTAGCGCGGAGGGCGATCCGGTCGCTCAGATTCGAGACTACGTGCTGATCTCGCGGCGTCCGTTCGGAATCCTCACGAACGGTCGAGTGTGGCGCCTATACGCGCGAGACGCGGGTCTCGTCGAGCGAGCTTGTCACGAGGTCGATCTCGTGAAGCTACTCGAGGAAGGAACGGTCGACGATCTTCGCTACTTCGCCGCGTTCTTTGGAGCCTCCGCCTTCCGGCTCGGCGTCGACGGGCGCTCGTTCCTCGATCGCGCTCTCGCCGATAGCGCTCTACACGCCGTAGAGGTCTCCGACGCTCTCCAGCAGGCCATATTCGCTGCCGTTCCGGCGATCGCCGCAGGACTTCTCGGAGAAGACGAGCGGACGCGCGAGGCGCTCGACACTGCCTTCGCGAACGCGCTCGTCTTCCTCTACCGGCTGCTCTTTTGCCTGTTCGCCGAGGCCCGGGGACTGCTCCCGGTCGACAATCCCGATTACCGGCGCTACTCCGCTGGTCAGCATCGCCTCGAAGTCGTTCGCCTGATCGACGAAGGGCGCAACCTCTCGACCACGAGCGACAACCTGTTCGCGGAGTTGCGTGCACTCTTCCGAGCGATAGACAGAGGCGATCCCGGTCTGGGCGTAACGGAGTACGACGGCGGACTTTTCGACCCGGACGGGCACACCTGGCTCGAAGGAAGGTCCGTTCCCGACGCGATGCTTGCACCCGCACTCGTCGGCATCTACCGCGTGGGCGGGGAGCTCGTCGATTACCGGAACCTCTCGGTGCGCACGCTCGGCCACGTCTACGAGCAACTCCTCGCCTGGGAGCTGGTCGAGCGCGAAGGAACGCTGGTGCTTGTCGAGTCTCCACGGCGGCACGAGCTCGGCGCCTTCTTCACACCCGAGCCGATCGTCGACGCGATCGTCAGCCGTACTCTCGATCCGCTCACTTCGCGCCTATCGGCGCTCGCACGTGAGCGAGGACTGACCGGCGAGGCGGCGCTCGACGTGCTTCTCGACCTTCGGGTGCTCGATCCGGCGATGGGTAGCGGCCACTTTCTCGTAGGTGCGGTCGATTTCATTGCGCAGGCGATCGCAACGGACCCCTCATACGGTGGCGATTTGTCACTGGCCGATCTGCAGCGCCTCGTGGCGGAGCGCTGTCTCTACGGTGTCGATCTGAATCCGCTCGCCGTCGAGCTCGCCCGGCTCTCTGTCTGGTTACTGACCGCTCGCGAGGGGGAGGCGCTGACCTTCCTCGGCAACCTGCGGGTGGGCGATTCGCTGGTCGGCGCCGACAACGAGACGCTGCTCGACTCTATGACGGGGCTCCTCGAGGCGCACCTCGCGGATGCGGCCAGCGAGTTACTGCGGCAGGTCACCGAGCTACAGCGACGCGCGACCCACACCGCCGCCGATGCACGCGAGAAGCGTCGTCTTGCGCAAGAGATCGATGGGCTCCGGCTCCCGCTCGAGGTGTTCGCTGAGGAGTCGCTCGAGCGATTCCGGGCGCCAGTCGGGCGTCCCTTCTTTCACTGGACGCTCGAGTTTCCGGAAGTGTTCGTCGACGAGCGCGGCGAGCCGCGAGAGGGCGGCGGCTTCGACGCGGTCATCGGCAATCCGCCGTACATCCGCGTTCAGGAAATCGGCCGTGAGCTGGCGGACTACTGCCGGGCGCGCTTCGCGTCCGCGCACGGGTCGTTCGATGCCTATGTCGTCTTTCTGGAGCGCGGCCTCGGCCTGCTCGCTCCGCACGGACGGCTCGGCTTCATCGTCCCGAACAAGCTCTTCAAGCTCGCTTTCGCGCAGCGCCTGCGCGAGCGGCTCTCCCGCAGCGAGTTGGTCGACGAGGTCATCGACTTCGGTTCGAGCCAGCTCTTCGCGGGAGCGACCAACTACACGTGCATCCTCGTGCTTGATGCGGGCGGGATCGAGCATCTCGCTTACCGGCGGCTCACGGGGAGTCGCGAGCATGTCCTGGGAGGGCCCTCGTCGGTGGGTCTGATTCCAGCCGAGCATTTCGCGACCCGAAGGCTAGGTAACGAGCCGTGGACGCTCGTGCCGCCTGGAGAGGCGGAACTTCTGCGGATCGCTGCCGATGGGTCGGTACGGCTCGATCAGGTAACGCGCCAGATCTTCCAGGGGCTTGCCACGAGCGATGACGACGTCTACGTGCTTGAGGACAGAGGCTGGCGGGGAGACCGTCGTCTCGTCTGGTCGCGCGCCTCCGATCGTGAACTCGAGCTTGAGCCGAACCTTCTCCATCCGCTCGCAAGCGGCGTCGACGTCGAGCGCTATGCCTTTCGACCGCTCGAGAGCCTGCTGCTTTTTCCCTACCGTCGCGGCGACAACGAGCGGATGCGGCTGCTGACGGAGAAAGAGTTGGGCGAGATCGAGCTCACGAGCGCGTATCTTCGCGAGCACGAAGATCGACTCCGCGGTCGCGAAAGAGGACGAATGGACCACGATGAGTGGTACGCCTACGTCTATCCGAAGAATCTCGGACTCCACGGCGTCCCGAAGCTCGGCGTAGCGGCGACCGTCTCACGACTCGAGATTGCGGCGGACATTGAAGGAGCCGTCTACTTCCACAACGTCAGGGTGAACGGGATTCTCGGACGCTCGGACGGTTTGCCGTTGGAGACGCTGCTCGTGCTCCTCAACTCGCGCCTCATTGACTGGATCTTCCGCCGCGGAGCCGCCGAGCATGCGAACGACTACTACGCGGCCAACAAGCAGTTCATCGCCGGCCTACCGATTCGTGAGCCCGATGGCCCAGATGCGGCCGCTTTCGAGGCGCTCGGGAAGCGGCTGCACGAGCTGAGTCGCGCCGCCTCCGTCGAGCGGACAGGATTCCTCGACTGGCTCGCCTCGAATCTCGGCGTACGCCGGTCGAAGCTTCCGCAGCTGCGCCAGCTCGAGCGCTTCGAGGCGCTCTCCGGCGACGATCTCGTCGCACTCCTCGCACGCGTTCGCGCCCGGCTCCAGGCCGACCCGCGCGAGCGCACCCTCTCCGAGCTGATCCGGCGCGAGCATCGGGCAAGCGTCGAGCGGCTCAGCCCGATCTCGACTGAGCTCGCCGAGGCCGAGCGCGAGGCCGACGATAGGGTCTTCGATCTATACGAGTTGTCGGCCGAGCAGCGTCGCCTCGTCGAGGTGGAATACGAGTAGTCGGCGACGATTGAGGCCCGTGTCTCACTAGCACGAGTCTCGTCAGCGTCATGATCGGATCTCGCGCCGAGCATTCACCGGCGCGAAGGCGGTTAGCGCCGACCGGATCTCCTCGCCGGTTAGCACGACGGCTAGGGCAGAATCAGCGCTTCGTTGGGATCGATCGAGAGCTGGTCGTTCGGAACGGCGAAGTAGGTCTGCTGCATCAGCCGGCGCCCGAGCTCTTCCAGCTCCCGCTCGGTCTGCTTCAGAGCAGCGACCAGGTGCGGCTCGGCTCCGTTGCTCTCGATATTCGCCACCGCTCGCTCGGCGCGTTTCCTCGCCTCGGAGATGAAGAGCAGCGTCTTCTCGATCTCGGCGAAGTGAGCCTCGTTCATAGAGTCGATGGTACCCGCGAATACGGACGAAGGGCAACGAGCTCCGAGCTGCGATCGTAACGTTTTTGTGACGACCTACGGCACCCCCTCTCTATCTCGAGCGCCGTGCATTGGCTCAGATCACTGGGGTAGCCGTCCAGCCCGCCCCAACTCCCTAAAAACGGCCTTGACCCTCCTCTAGATAACTCGGCGAGCGTCTAGTCCCGGTCGGCCGGGACGGGCGCGTTCGCGCTTGTTCTTCGAAGCGGGTGTCCCCGGCACCCGGGCTCTGTCCGCTTTACTTCCCAATGAATGGATACTCCCCGTCAGCCCGTGCCGGCTTCCAAGCCGGCCGAGGCGCCCGAGCCTCCGGAAATGCCGAAGTTCCTTACCAGGCGCTCTACGGTCGTGCTCCTGATCGGTTTCGGCGTAATCCTCTTGATCGCCTTGACTCGATTCGGCGGCGGCAGTGCAACGATCAGCGCCAAGGGCGTCGGGCCGCTCGAGATCGGGCAGGCAACCAGGCAAGAGATGCAGGACTGGGCTATGGGCCCGATCTCGTTCTGGTTCACGCAGAAGGGCAATCCTCCCGTCCGCTTCAAGGGCCAGCTCTGGCAATACGAGTGCGTCGGCCAGAGCACAATTTTCGGTGCGACCTGCCGCACGCTCTACGGGCTCAGGAACGGGCGCCTGGTAACGGTCGAGACCAACGCTCCGAGGTTCCGCACCGCTGCCGGCACGCATTCCGGCACGCCGCTCGACTCGACGATCAAGAACGAGCGGGGCAAGTGGTCGGGCTGGAAGGTCAAGTGCCCGCACGTCACCCTGCCCTCGTCGAAGGGCGTCACCTTCCTCGCTTTGATCTCCAGAGACGCGGCCTATTCGACGGGCTTCGTCTCGAACCTCTACCTGAGCGCGACGCCATCATCGTTCTCCTACTGCGCTTCATGAGCGACCGCACGTCTCGCGCCCGAGGCCATGAAAGCGCGCTAGTGTCATGCCGTCCCTTGAAGAATGGGAGTGGCGATTAGCGGTCTCGATGGACATCAGCTCTACCAGGCGCTCTCCTCCGGGCTGCACAGGGTTCGGCGCAAGCAGGACTACCTGAACCGGATCAACGTCTTTCCGGTGCCCGACGGCGATACCGGCACGAACATTACGGTCACGCTTTCGTATGCGCTCGAGACCGCGCACGTCACGGAGTCGGCGGGGGAGACCATGTCCTCGATCGCCGATGCCGCGTTGGTCGGGGCGCGCGGGAACTCCGGCATCATCTTCGCCCAGTTCCTGAGCGGGCTGGCGGAGGCGTTCCGAGATGCGCCGCAGGTCGCCAAGCACCGCTTCGTCCACGCCGCCGAGAACGCCCAACGGCGCGCCTACGAGGCGGTCACGCGGCCCAAGGAGGGGACGATCCTCTCGGTCATGCATGCCTGGGCCGAGGCGCTCCACCGCGAGGTCGATTCCGCGCAATCGATCGCGGAGCTGTTGCGAAAGGCCGGGCCGGCGCTCGCCGACGCGCTCGAGAAGACGCGCGAGATGCTTCCGGCACTGAAGGCAGCCGGCGTCGTCGATGCCGGTGCGAGCGGGTTTGTCGAGTTCGTCGCCGGGGCGGAGCGCTTCATCGGCGGCAAGGTCGCGGCGCCGTTCCTGTCTCGTATCGGTACCAGGCGCCGGCTCTCTCTAGACGACACGCTCGATTTGCACGGAGGCGTCGAGATCCGCTTTCGCTACTGCACCGAGGCTCTCGTCTCGGGTGAGGCGATCGACCGCGAAGCGCTCAGGCGCACGCTCGCGCCGCTCGGCGACAGCCTGATCGTCGCCGGCAGCGAAGAGCAGGCGCGCATTCACATCCACACCGATCAGCCGGCTCGGGTGTTCGCATCGCTGACCGCGGCGGGCCGGGTTGCCCAGCAGAAGGTCGACGACATGCGCCTGCAGTACGAGGTCGCCCACGAGCGTAAGTACCCGATCGCGATCGTCACCGACTCGGTCTGCGATCTGCCGCGAGAGCTACTCGATCGCTACCAGATTCAGGTCGTGCCGCTTCACATCATCGCCGGCGAGAGCGAGTACCTGGACAAGCTGACGATCGACTCGGAGCAGTTCTTCGATCTGGCCGATCGCTCGCCGCAGTTCCCGACCTCGTCGCAGCCCTCGAGCGGCCTCTTCACGCGCATCTTCTCCTACCTCTCGACCTACTACGACTCGATCATCGCCATTCACGTTTCCTCGCAGATAAGCGGGACGGCGAGCACGGGCGCGCAGGCGGCGCGGTCGCTTACGGGCGCAAAGAAGATCTCGGTGATCGACTCTCGCCAAGTCTCCGGCTCGCTTGGCCTGGTCGTGCTACGCGCGGCCGAGGCGGTCGCCGCCGGAAAGAGCCACGACGAGGTCGTAAGCGAGGTAGAGAGCTACATTCGCAAGGCCGAGCTTCTGGTCAGCGTGCGCACGCTCGAATACTTCGTCAGAGGAGGACGGGTCAAGCCCGTGGCGGGAGCGCTCGGCAAGGCGCTCAATCTGAAGCCGATCATCTCGCTCGATGCCGAGGGCACGCCGATCCGTTTTGGTAAGGCCTTCAGCGAGCGCCGGAACGTCGCCAAGATCGTCGCCATGGTCGCGCGCCGGCATGCCGAAAGCCCGCTCCGCTGCTATGCGGTCGTGCACGGGCACGACCTCGAGGCCGCGCGTGAGCTCACCACGAAGCTCGAGAGCACGCTTGGCTTTCCGCCGCTCTTCGTCGAGGAGATCTCTCCGGTGTTGGCCCTACATGCCGGCCGGGGGACGACCGCCGTCGCCACGATGCAGGAGTAGCGGGCGCCAGATCGGCGCTTCGCTCGAGCGGCGGTATCCTGCTCACGAAGAGCAGCAGTAGGGTGAGGAAGGCCGGCCCGATCGCCATCGCGAAGGTCGCCCCGTCGAGGAAGGGCAGCGCGTACACGAACAGCCCCCACCAGACGAGCGTCTCGCCGAAGTAGTTCGGGTGGCGGGAGTACCTCCAGAGCCCGCTCGAGACGAACCGCTCGCGCCCCGCTGCCTTCGCCTTGAAGGCCGATTTCTGAGCGTCGCTGGCCGCTTCAATTGCCAACCCGACCAACCAGATCGCCGCGCCGGCGATCACCCAGGGGCCGAAGCCGCGAGCGCTACCTCGGCCTAGGATGTAGCTGACCGGGGGCATGATCACGGCGACCGAGAGCGCCTGCAGCAGCCAGAAGCGGGCGAAGCGGAGCGGCTTCTCTCTGATCCCGTCGAAGCGGTGATCGACCTTAGGGCTTATCCCGTTAGGGATGCGCGGTCGAAGGGGTTGAGCCGTGGATGCCAGGGGCCGGACGGACCGTGAAGGCGCACTGGTTGTACGTCGAACGGTCTGGGCGGTCACTGGCGCCGCGGGACGGCCGCTTCGGTCGTGTAGGCCTAGTGGGATAGGCCCTTAATGCGGAGGATGCGCCGGAACAGGTAGCCACCGAGCCTGAGCGCCCAGACCAGGACGAGGAGAGAGGCGACGAGCTGAACCGGCTCGCGCACGCCGGTGAAGAGGAGCGCAATCGCGAGCACGGCGAAGGAGAGGCTGTAGGAGAGATCGGTAACGACGTCTGTCTTGCGGATTGCGGCGATCGTGAAGAAAGCGGCGTTCACGACCAGGGCGACCGGAAACGAGACCCCAATCGCTTCCATCAGACGAGCGTGGAGGCGAAGATCTGCCAGGCGAGCAGGCTCTTGGCGACGAGCGAGAGCACGAGGTAGGCGCGCTCGCCGAAGAGGTAGTTCCGCCAGGGCCCGACGCGTTTGTACTGCAGCAGCATGTTCGCCGCGAAGCTGTTGAAGAGGATAAACAGCGAGACGAAGATGGCGAAGACGAAGCCCGGCACGTTTCCGGTCTGGTTCTGCGAGTAGCCGATCTGGATTGCGATCGCTATCCAAGGCACAGCCCCGGCGATGCAGCCGTAGACGAAGGGTCGCCAGATCACCGGCCGGCCGGCTCGGTTGGCCCGCTCCATCGCCGCCCCGAACAGGATCATGGCCGCGTTCACCCCGAAAATCGCGATCAGAGCCGCCAGCTCGCTGATGCCGGTGAGCATGGCGATCAGCACGATCATCAGCGAGGCGCTGAGCGAGTACTCGCACCAGCGCGCCGGGTTGCGCTCGCTCGCCAGGTTGCGCTCGTACCAGCGGTGGATGCGCGGAGCCGCCACGAGCGCGTGGTCGAGCGCGGCCAGAAGCAGGAAGACCGCCACCACCGGCCCGATGCGAAGGTTGTAGACGGTGTTCGTGCTCGGATCGGTGCCGGGCGGGCCTTTGAGAAAGCTGATCGTGAGCGGCAGCGTGAAGGAGCTCGAGAGGGCGAGGATGACCGCCGCCTGAGCGGCGTGCAGGAAGGCGAGCGAGGCATTCCAGACGCGCAGGCGCCGGTAGGAGGCTGCCTCTGTGGCGGATGCCTCTTCTGCTCGAGCCATGTCCGCCATCGCTCCTATCCGTTCCCGCTTCCGGAGTCGTTTACTCGCTCCTCCACGAGATTTCAACATTCGGCGCAAACGCTCCCTAGCGCCCCACGTCGTCAGGAGCTCATCTCAAAACAACCTTACGAGGATGAGAATCGGCTCGTCCGGTCGGCGTCGCGCAACCTACCC
>Ga0066798_10000568_pt1 | contig 18529 bp, 12 predicted proteins | sample PersoiDNA2013203_FD_70961 | JGI IMG/M metagenome (GOLD analysis project Ga0066798, IMG submission 70961) | Permafrost soil microbial communities from the Arctic, to analyse light accelerated degradation of dissolved organic matter (DOM) -... | ecosystem: Environmental > Terrestrial > Soil >... | reverse complement strand
GGCCAGCGAGGAGAGCCTGACCCTCATCTCCTCTCGCTTCGAGGGCTTCGACGAGCGCATCGTCGAGCAGATGTGCACAGACGCGATCTCGATTGGCCCCTACGTTCTCTCCGGCGGCGAGATCCCGGCCATGGCGCTGCTCGATTCGGTCGTGCGCCGGCTCCCGGGTGCGCTCGGGAGCGAGGAGTCGGGCCTGATCGAGAGTTTCTCCGAGCAGCTCGACGGCGGGCTAGAGTACCCGCAGTACACGCGCCCGGCCGAGTTCCGTGGCTGGAAGGTGCCCGAGGTTCTGCTCTCGGGCAACCACGCCCGCATCGATAGCTGGCGCCGCGAGCAGAGCCGCATAAGGAGCGCCAAGTGAGAAACCCGATCGATCGCCTCTTCGGACGTCTGCCGAAGCCGCTCAGAGTCCTACTCGACTGGACGCTGACGATCGTCGGCGCGATTGCGATCGTGCTCGCGATCAAGGCCTGGGTGATCAATCCCTACCGCATCCCGACCTCGTCGATGGAGCCGACGCTGCACTGTGCCAGGCCGAGTCCCGGCTGCGAGGCGAGATTCTCCGACCGGGTGCTGGCCGACCGCGTCAGCTATCACTTCCGCAACCCGCGCCGGGGCGAGATCGTCGTTTTCAAGACTCCCGCGCGGGCGCGCCAGGTCTGCCAGGGCAGCTCGGGAAGCTCCGTCTTCGTCAAGCGTCTGATCGGTCTGCCCGGCGAGACGGTCAGCGAGAAGAGCGGCTACGTCTACATCAACGGAAAGAAACTGATCGAGACCTACGTCCAGCCAGGTCGGCGTGATTCGAACAGCGGCACATGGCACGTGCCTAAGGGCGCGTACTTCTTCATGGGCGACAATCGCGGCGAGTCCTGCGACTCGCGCGACTGGGGCTCGGTTCCGCGCGGGGACCTAATCGGGAGGGTCTTCATGACCTACTGGCCACCGAACCGAATCTCGTTTCGTTGATAACTCGAAAAGAGACGAGGCTCTCCGCCGCCTGAGCGCGCTCGGTAGCGCGCTGCGTTGTTTTCGGTCGCATCCGTAGCCTCCAGCTACGAATACGACACTGCGTCCTAGCTGTCCTGATTACAGAGATGTGAGACACGGCTGATCGGTGGCCGGGCTACGAGTGAGCTGTGCGGTGGGCGAGCGTGCTCTCGCCGGACGGCAGATCATCCCGAGCTTCTGGTGGGTAAGGCGGCTCGACTGGTGCAGCGCCTGACGTCTCTAGTGAGCTGGTAGACACCACGGCGCACCCTTCGGAAGCGCGGATGTTTACCCGTCACGTCTGCCGAGAGCGCTGCCTTCACAGATCTCCAGAGCAGTGGCTCACCGACGAGCTCGCAAGCCGCTGCGTGAATCTCGCGTGCCGGCATCGGCTTTCCGGCTCGCTCGAGCACCCGCGTCACGGTCTCGAGCACCGGGCTCACCTTGGCGGGAACAGACCGAGGTTCGCGAGGATTGGCCTGGGCTTTGCGGAGCAGTTCGTCGTGGAGCGCGCCGAGCCGAGAGAGCTCAACCCCGGCTCGAGGGTTCGAACGTGCCCCGTTTAGTTCCATAAAGGTTTGAACGTGCTCCGCTTTCTATGACCCAAGGTGCGACGTACGAACCCCTGATCGCGGCTTCAGAGTTCGTATTCGCCACTGCCATGCCGCTTGTGCTCGTCGGCCGCTCCGCCTCGGAGTCAGTCTGGGCGACGCCGCTGTGTCGGAGAGCCAATTCTGCGCGGCTCGTTCTTATCCGGATACCGCCCGTATCGAGCAGAACGGCTCGAAGCGGCGTAACAACCGACGGTGTCATCTTCGGACGTCCACGATCCACCGCTCGACGAACTCCCAAACCGCGATAGCAGCCTTCAACCCGGAACTGCCTCCCGGACGCTCCAGCACCAGCTCGGCTTGCTCGCCCTCGGCGAGGCGCTCGAGCACGGTTGCCAACTCGGGGTCAAACGGCACCTCGCCGCCCAGCACGATCTCGAAGGGACTCTTCGCCATGGCCCCCTCTCCGACGCCGGCCGCCATGTCCCTTCAACCCACCGCGACCGAACTTACGACTACGACCACTTAGGCTCTGCTAAGTTGAAAGAGATGCCAGACGACGCGCTCCGACCTCAGGTCGGGCGAGCGTCCGCGCTGGCGCGGCCATCAGACTCTGATGCCTCTCGAACAGGAGTGGTTGAATGACGCGATTGCGCCTCGCCGGCAGGCGGACGTTCGCCTCCCTTCGCCACCACCGCAACTACCGGCTGTTCTTCTCCGGCCAGGTAGTCAGCGTGGCCGGGACCTGGATGCAGAACGCAGCCCTAGCCTGGCTCGTCCTCAGCCTGACCCATTCGGCGACTGCCGTCGGCGTCCTCGCCGTCGCTCGCTTCGGGCCATACATGCTCTTCGGCCTCTTCGGCGGCGTCTTAGCCGACCGGCTCGACAACCGCAAAGCGGTGATGGGAACACAGTCCATCCAGCTCATAGCCGCTGCCTTCCTGGCCGCGCTGTCCTTGGCTGGGGTCATCACCCTCGGGGAGATCTACGCTCTCGCCGTCTTGGGCGGTCTTGCCCAGATCGTCGACACGCCTTCGCGCCAGTCACTTACCTTCCAGCTCGTCGGACGTGCCGAGCTTCCGAACGCGATCGCCTTGAACTCGACGCTGTTCAACATCGGCCGCATCGCCGGTCCTTCGATCGCCGGGGTTCTGATCGCCGGCGTCGGCCTCGGCTGGTGCTTCGCGGTGAACGCCGTCTCGTTCCTGGCCGTCCTCGCCGGTCTCTACTTGATGGACCCGGCCGAGCTCTTCCCGCTCAAGCGCCGCGGGCGCCCGCCGATGTGGGAAGGCCTCCGCGATGGAGCACGGTTCGTCAGAGAGAGCCCGCGGGTCCTCGCCGTGATCGGGATGATGACCGTGTTCGGCGTCCTCTGCTTCAATTTCAATGTCCTGCTGCCAGTGCTGGCCAAGCAGACCCTCGCCGGTGGGCCGCAGACCTTCGGCGTCATATCGGCGGCCTTCGGCGCCGGAGCCCTGCTAGGCGCTCTGGTGACGGCGGCCCTCGGGAGAGCGTCCTTGAAGGCGATGATGGCCGGCGCGGCCTGCTTCACCGCGGCCCAGCTCGCGCTCGCCCCGCTGCGCTCGACGAGTGCCGACGTCGTATTGTTGTTCCTGACCGGGGTCTTCTTCACCGTCTACACCGCTCACTCGAACACCTACGTCCAGCTCCAGTCCCCCGACCACCTGCGCGGGCGCGTCCTCGGGATCTACTACTACGCCTGGTCCGGCCTGGCACCGGTCGGCGGCATCTTGACCGGCCTCTTGTGCGACTGGGGTGGGACAGCCCTGGCCTTCTACGTCGCCGGGGTCGGCGGCCTGGCGATGATCGCCGGCGGCTACCTCTACCTGAATGCTCATCCGCCGCAGCGCAGCCCCAAGACAGGCGGCGTTCCGGCGCTGCCCAGCCCGTCAGCGGCGTAAAGGATCATCTTCGCCCGCTGCACCACCTTGAACGGCAGCGTGTAACAGGCCACTCGCCGCTCCAGCTCCGCACGCTCCTCGCCGCCCAGCACGATCTCGAAGGGACTCTTCGCTATGGCCCCCTCCTCGACGCCGGCCGCCAGGTCCCTTCAACCCACCGCGACCGAACTTACGACCACGACCACTTAAGGTGGTAAATCTCCGAGCGTAAACGAGAGCACCAATTGTCTAGCGTTAACCTATTTCTTGTGTGACCTTGAGTCGACAGGGCGTCTCAGATTGGATTCGGAATCTCGAAAAAGCAAGCGCAAGGCTTCGCCGGCTCGAACAGCGCGACAAAGACGATTGTGGTTAGCGCGGCCAAGCTACCGCCTGCTCCAGCAAGCAACCACCGGCCACGTGCTCGACTGCGCCGCCATTCCCTCCGAACACCAGACCGACTTGGCGGACACTCGGCCATCGTTACTCGGGTAGTCGCGTCACATGCTCTCTGATTCGGTAGTAACCGCGCCGAACTCGCTCGAAGCGCGCTTCGGACCCATCGGCGCAGGCGGCTAGAGCCGCCTTCACCGACGTCCAGCGCAGCGCCTCGCCCGCGCGTTTCTCTGCGGCCGCGTGGATCTCGTGCGCCCGCATCGGCTCCCCGGCCAGCTCGAGCACTAGCGTCACGGTCTCGAGTGCTGGGCTTACTTTGGCGGTAGCAGGCCGAGGCTCGCGAGGATTGGCCGAGGCCCTGCGGAGCAACTCGTCGTGGAGCGCGCCGAGCCGAGCGAGCTCAACTCCGAGTCGAGGGTTCGAACGTGCCCCGTTTAGTTCCAAAGCCCGGTTTTACGTGGTAATCCGAGACAACCAAAGTGCGAAGTACGAACCCCGCGACGCAGGGAGCCTGGGTTCGGCGTCCTGGGCGCGAAACCAAGCTCACACGTGCGAATCCTCCAGCGCGGCTCCGCCTGGCGCACTCGCTTGCGAAGCGTCTCGGGATGAATCCCGAGATCGCGGGCGACGTGCACGACCGGGCGGCCGGACTCGAATACCAGCCGCACGCCGCGCTCGAGCAACTCCTCTGGGTATTTCCTGGGTCTTGGCATCGACGGAGCATCTCCTCTCCGCAGGACGGCGTCCTACGTTCGGAGTCTCCGTCAAACCCGGGATGGCTCACTGACCAACTCCGGCACCAGCCTCGGCGCGGTCGCCTATGTTCTGTCCCCTTCGCCCCAACGACGCACTCGGCGTGAACTGCGACCCGGGTCTAGCCCATGCCATGACGCCTAGATGAGCAGGACGGGTGCGCGACTGCTGTCGGTCGCATCGCTCCGGTACCACAGCGAGGCGCCGCTTGCCGACTACGCACCCCCGGCACTCACGCGGGAACCGGCTGGCTCTCACTATCAGAGAAAGTGGACCAACGTCATAGAAAGTAGACCAACGTCATAGAAAGTGGACCAACGAATGAGGTCAGGTCACGATGATCTCCGACGAAAGGAAGACGCCATGCGAGGTATCTACTCCAAAGGGAAAGGCATGCGCGCCCGCCGCGCGCTGCGACTCGTGTTGCCGCTGGCTGCGGCCGTCGCGCTAGCGGCTGTACTGTTCCCCGTTGCCGGCTCGGCGCAGTCGCAGGCAGTTCCGAAGAACACCGCGGCGCCAAGTATTCTGGGAACGGCGGTCATGCACAAAACACTGACCGCTACGAAAGGCACCTGGTCGGACTTGCCGACGTCGTTCGCGTACCGCTGGCTCCGCTGCCCAGCCGATGCCGTGGCGGCGGCGATCCCTTCGAACTGCAGCGTGATTACGAACGCGACCAAGAGCACATACCTGGTGCTTGCGGCCGACGTCGGCTTAAGCATCCGGGTTCGCGTGACCGCGAGCAACAAGGATGGGAAGGCAAGCGCGTACGCCGGCGCCACGAGCATCGTCACTGCCACCGTTGCGCCGACGCCGCCCGCTACCGGCTGTCCAAGCGGCACCGGCCTAATTCAGATCGCGCAGCTCTCGCCTCCTGCACGGCTCCTCATCGACCACCAGGAAGTGTCGCCGAACCCCGTCACCCGCTCGACCACTAGCATCGGTGCACGCTTCCACGTCACGGCATGCGGGGGTCGGAGCGTCCAGGGAGCGCTTATCTACGCGACGACCGTGCCCTTCAGCCAGTTCTCGATTCTCCCCGAGCAGCCGACGGGCGCAGACGGCTGGGTCACGTTGAGAATGCAGCGCCTGGCCGGATTCCCGGTCTCGCGCCATCAGCGGTTGCTCGTAATGTTCGGGCGCGCCAGCAAGGCGGGCGAGAACGTGCTCGCGGGCATCTCGACGCGCCGGCTTGTCGCCTCCCGCGTCAACCTGTCCCGCTGATCGCCGCTTCGACTGAGCCGCCGGTGCAACGCTCCGGCGGCTCAAGTACCACCCAGGCTGGAGCAGCCCGGCAGGGGGCGCGCGTCCTTCCGGTCGCAGCTTTTCCTCCTCCTCGGCGTGGCGGGCGCCGCTCGACCCCGCGCTCGGCCTCGTCGGCGTAGGAAGAGGCCGGGGCATCGCGGGGAAGCGTCCGAGCGCGCCGGAGGTTCGACCCCCGCTCCCGGCCTCGACTCGCCGCCTGAACCCTCCTTACGATTGATTCGCGTGCCCTACTGGACGGACATCTTCACCCTTGAGACCTCGGCGAGCCACGACCAGACGCTCAAGCTCTGGGACGCAGAGAGCGGCCGCGAGCTGGGCACGCTCCCGTTTCTGGGAAGCCTTCTCTGCATCGCCACGCACCCGTGGCTTCCCCGCGCGGTCTGCGCCGACAGCGCCGGTGGCGTTCACCTGATCGATCTAGAGGGCATCGAGTACGGCCCGGTCATCGTGACCGCCCTCGAGCGCGACGGCGCGCTCACCGTCCGCTGCCCCCGGCCTACTTCGAGCAGCACCCCTTATTAGGGCTCGCGCAGCTCGGCGAGGTCGCCACCTGCCCACGCCCGGGCTGCGAGACAAAGCTCAGGGTCAACCCCTTTGTCCTCGAGAGCCCGCGATGAGCGAGACCGTCCGAGCGGAGCCGATGAGAGACAGAGTCGCCGAACGGCGAACAGCCATCGAGGCCTTCGCCCGCTTCCTCCGCCACGAGCGAGTCGGTTTTGGTTTCCTCAGAGATTCTGAGGCCGGGTGCCGTTCTGGAGAGCGACCTATCTTCCGCTCGCTGAAAAGGACACTCTCACCTTTAACCGGATGGCTGCACTACATGCCTCCCGATCCGGTAGTAGCCGCGTCGGACACGCTCGAAGCGCGCTTCACAGCCCTCGGCATAGGCGGCCAGAGTCCCCTTCACGGACGTCCAGCGCAGTGGCTCGCCCGCGAGTTGCTCTGCCGCCGTGTGGATCTCGCGTGCCCGCATCGGCTCCCCGGCCAGCTCGAGTACCAGCGTCACGGTCTCGAGTACTGGGCTCACCTTGGCGGTAGCAGGCCGAGGTTCACGAGGATTGACCAAGGCCCTGCGGAGCAATCCGTCGTGGAGCGCGCCGAGCCGAGAGAGCTCAACCCCGAGTCGAGGGTTCGAACGTGCCCCGTTTAGTTCCAAAAGGTTCGAACGTGCCCCGCTTGACATGACCCGAGGTGCGACGTACGAACCCCGGAGCGCGGCGTCAGAGTTCGTATCCGCCACTGCCCGGCTCAGGAAAGGGCTCAATAGAGCCGTTCAGTACCTCCAGAGAACGTTCCAGCTCGCCGCCGCGCGCTCTTTGGCAAGCGAATTGGCAAGTCGCGGTGGAATCAATGTCGCGAACCGCTTGCTCGGCCCGAGCGGGCGCACGGATCAACGCAAAGGCACGAAGACCAATCGAAAGCACGAGTCAGACCACGCTCGACCGAGCCGAGGAGATCTGATTTTCAACTGAGTATCGAAAGCTGGTTTGCAAGCTCGAGGAGCGGCTCTCTGGCGCTCCGACTTCTAGACCCTCGACCAGGCGAGAGAGGAGATTGCCGCCTACATCGACAGCTACCACCACCGACCCCACTCGGGGCTCCGCTACCGCACCCCAAGGCAGAAACCAGGCGGGTGCTGACGCGTTGGATCGCACGGTCGTTGGCGCACCGCTCGCGACGGCAGCGGTGGTAACGGAGCCTTGCTACATAATGGTCGGGGAACTGATCGACCGACGGGGGTCAAGGGGCGGCTGAAAGAGCACGCGCGTTTCTGGGTGGTGACGGCCGTCTTGGTCGGCGTGGTGGTCGCCGTGTTGGCTGGGTTAGCGCTTCTCGTCTGGCCGCATGCGCGACTTGGTCCTGCCGACGATGCGTTGGCGCGGGTCGTTCTGCCGAGCGTCGCCGGACGGGTGGTGGCCATCGACGTCCACTCGGCTGACGGGACACGGGTGCCGGTGCGGCTGCGGCAGGGGAGACTCTGGCCGCTGCGAAAGCTCGCCAGCGGCGAGCGGCTGACGGTTGTGCTGACGGCACGACGGCCGGGTTGGGCGGGCTGGCTGGTCGGGCACAGCGAGCAGCGCACCGTCACGATCGAGACGCCGAGCGCGCATCTGCTCGGCCGCTGGCTGCAGGTGAAGGCCGGCGCGCCGGTCACCGTCGCCTTCGACATGCCGGTCAGCCTCGTCTCGCTCGGGAAAGCGCGTCCGCGGCAGCTGGTCAGTCCTCGCGCGGTCGTGTCGCTCGGCCTGGTCGCACGCGGCTCCCACAGCGCCGGCGCGATCGAGGTCGCCGCCACCGCCCGCTCCTGGGAGCGCCTGCCGGCACCGGTGTGGGTGAGCTGGTTTCCGGAGCGGCCCTACCCGCAGCTGCTGGCCGAACCGAGACCGGGCACAACGCTCGCACCAGGCGGGCAGCTCATGCTGACCTTCTCCGGCTCGATCTCTCGGGTGCTCGGCACCCGCCGCCCACGGCTTTCGCCGGCGACGCCGGGCCGCTGGCGGCTGCTCGACGCGCACACGCTCGCTTTCCAGCCGAGCGGGCTCGGCTTTGGCCTCGGCGTGAAGGTGCGCATCGTGTTGCCTCGAGCCGTCCATCTCGCCGTCCGAGCCGGTAGGACGCTGACCCGCACGCTCCACTGGCAGGTCCCGAACGGCTCGACGCTGCGGCTGCAGCAGCTGTTTGCCGAACTCGGCTATCTGCCGCTGAGCTGGCAGCCGGCCGCTCGTTCGGCGCCAACCTCGCCGCGGGCGCAGCTTGCGGCCGCCCTCTCGCCGCCGCTGGGACGGTTCGCCTGGCGCTATGCCAAGACGCCGGCAGAGCTACACGCGCTCTGGCGCGCCGGTCGAGCGTACGAGATCACACGCGGCGCTTTGATGATATTCGAGGACACGCACGGTCTTGCCGTCGACGGCCTGCCGGGGCCGAAGGTCTGGCACGCGCTGATCGGCGACGCGATCGCCGGCAAGCTCCGTACCAGCGGCTACAGCTACGTCTACGTGCACCGCGACGTGCCCCAGTCGCTGAACCTCTGGCACAACGGGCGAGTGATCCTCAGCTCGCCGGGAAACACCGGCGTGCCCGCCGCCCCGACGCAGCTTGGCACCTTCCCGGTGTTCGAGCACATCTTGGTTGGCACGATGAGCGGCACCAATCCCGACGGCTCGCACTACGACGATCCGGGCATCCGCTATATCAGCTACTTCAACGGCGGCGACGCGATCCACGCCTTCAACCGCGCCTCCTTCGGCACCCCACAGAGCCTCGGCTGTGTCGAGCTCCCACTCGCCGCAGCCGCCAAGGTCTGGCCCTACACGCCGATCGGCACTCTCGTCACGATCGAGAACTGAACAGGCGGCAGCGAGCGGCACGGCGCGTGCTCTGACAAGCGCCTTAGAGAGCCGCGCGAGCATCGTGAGGTCGGCGTAAAGCGCGGCCCGCTCCAATGCGTGCTTCAAGCGTCCGAACTCAGGCTCGACGGCGGCGCGGTTCCGGTGAAGGTCATGCCAGCGCTTTGTCTCGCGCGGGACGAGCGAGTGTAGGCGGTCGGCCTTGATCTGGAGTTGGAGTTGACCCGCTTTCGTTGACACTGCCGGCTCTACAGAAGCGGAGCTCGACGAGCGCTCACGCTCTTGACCGTCTGGTAGACGCCGCGGCGTACCCTCCGAAAGCGCGGACTCTTGCCCGCCGTACCTGCGGCCAACGCTGCTTTCGAGGATGTCCAAAACAGAGGTTCGCCCGCTAGTTGCTCTGCAGCCGCGTGGATCTCGCGTGCACGCATTGGACAGTTCGCCTTATCTAGCACCCTCGCGATTGTCGCCAGCACTCGCGCGGGACGCCGCTGGGCAGGTCGAGGCTCACGAGGATCGACCGAGGCCCTGCGGAGCAACTCGTCGTGGAGCGCGCCTAGCCGAGGAAGCTCAACCCCGACTCGAGGGTTTGAACGTGCCCCGTTTAGTTCCAAAAGGTTCGAAAGTGCCCCGCTTGGCATGACCCAAGGTGCGACGTACGAACCCCTGAGCGCGGCCTCAGAGTTCGTATCCGCCACTGCCCACAACTTCAATTGTCGGTCAGCGGGGCGGCCATTTGAGGACACCCCCCAACAGCCCATCGTAGCTCGCCTCGAGCCGAGGTCTCACTCGACAGCGCTCGACTCGCGCACGACCAGCTCGACCGGAATCACCGACACCATCGGCGGCTCGTCCGGGCGCTCGAGAAGCTGGAGCATCGCCGCGATCAATCCCTCTGCGAGAGCATCCTGGCTCTGGCGCACGGTCGTGAGCGAGGGCGCGACCAGGCGGGCGTAGTCGATGTCGTCGAAGCCGACGACCGCGACGTCATCGGGGATCTTCAGCCCGGCCGCCTCGACCGCGGCCATCGCTCCGATCGCCATCACGTCGCTGGCGCAGAAGACGGCGTCGGGCGGCTCGGGCAGGGCCAGGAATGCCTGCGTCGCCTCGAAGGCCCGGCTGGGAAGCCAGTTCGCCATGGCGACGTACTTCTCGAGGCAGGGCAGGTTCCAGTGGGCCAGCTCGCTCTGGTAGCCGAAACGCCGGTCGACGGTCGGGCGCTCGTCACCGCGACCGCCGATGAAGGCGATTCTCCGCCGGCCGGTCTCGATCAGATGGCGGGTCACCTCGACGGCGCCACCGACATTGTCGGACATGACGAAGGCGATCTGGTCGCTGAGCAGGTCGACGTCAAGCGTGACGCAAGGAAAGCCAGAACCGGCGAGCGCCGCGACCGGCGGCTCCTCGAGCGGTAGAGAGATGACGACCAGCCCGTCGGCCCGGTACCTCTCGCAGAGCTCGAGAAAGGGCGGGAACGGAGCTCCGGGGGTCGTCCCGACGCCGGTGATGACGAGCAGGTCGATCCCGCGGGCGTACGCGCGCGCGCGGATTCGGTAGAAGAGCTCGTCGAAGAAGGCGTGGCGGAAGCTCTGATCGAGAGCGGTATCGATCGCAAGCGCAACAAGGCGGCGCTTCTCCGGGCGCCATTCCTGCCTGAGAACGTTCGCGGGCGGCTCGTCCGGTCGCTTCGGGGGAGAGCCGGGCGTTCGCCCGAGCAGGCGGTAGACCGCCGCAGCGGACAGGCGCTGGGCGGACTCTTCGATCCCCAGTCGGCTCGGAATCGCAGCCTGCTCGGCTCGCTCGCCGGGAGCTTTCAGCGAGGCGCCGGCGCCCGTTGCCGAGTCTCGCGCGGACGACTCGCGCACGATCAACTCCGCCGGAAGGACGGAGGAGGGCGGGGGACTGTCGGGGTAGTTCAGAACGCGTAGCATCGCCTCAACGGCCGCCGCCCCGAGTCCGACGCGATCCTGGCGAACGCTCGTCAGCGAGGGCACCGTCATCGTCGCGTAGTCGCTGTCGTCGAAGCCGACCAACGCTACGTCTTCCGGGATTCGCAGCCCGGCCTCCTCGATGGCGAGCATCGCGCCAATCGCCATCACGTCGCTGGCGCAGAAGATGGCGTCGGGCGGCTCGGTCAGCGCCAGCAACTGATGAGTCAAGGCGTGCGCTTGCTGGTGCAGCCAGCCGCCGAGTAGCACGTACTCCTCCCGCGGCTCGAGCCCGGACTCGCCGAGCGCGCTCTCGTAACCGAGCCGGCGATCGATGTGGGCCGGCTCGGAGCCCCAGCCACCGAGGTAGGCGATCCTTTTGCGACCCTGCTCGGCCAGATGGCGAACAGCGGCGGCGGCTCCGCCCACGTTGTCGGAGGTGACGAAGCCTGCGCGGTGGCCGATCAGCTGCGTGTCGATCGCGACGCAGGGAAACCCGGAGGAGACGAGCGAGGTGAGCTCCGGCTCCTCGGTCATGAAGGCGCCGAGGATGATGCCCTCGGCTCCGTGGCGCCGGCAGAGATCGAGGTAGCGGGTCGGCTCGCCGCTGACCTGGCTGGACGCTCCGGTGAGAAGGAGCAGGTCGACGTTGCCGGCGTTCGCTCGCGCGCGGATCCCGAACAGGATGTCGTCGAAGAAGGGATGCCGACGGCTGTCCTCGCCCTCCAGCCTCAACATCCAACCGCCGAGGTTCATCGCGACTGCGATCAGGCGTCGCCGGTCGTCTCGAGTGCGGTGATCTTCCGCCAGCGCGCTGGCCCGGGCGATCGTCGTTGTACTCGCCACTTTGGCTTCGTCGAGAAGCTCGAAGACCGCCCGAGGCGTCAGTCGCTGACCAAGCTCGTTATACATCGCCATGGAGGTCGGCTGAACCGCTGCCTAGTTGAGCCACACCGCCTCTCGTGTGAGCCGAACGGCTCGAGTTGCACCATCGTCGAGAGATCCGAGAGTCACTCGCATCGAAGCTCGTCTCCTCGCGAGCCGATCGTCGATTCCCGGACGAAGGGCCCTTGGTTTCTTGGAGGCTTGATTTCCTAGCCGACACTCTTCCTCCGAGCTAGTCCCTCATGCAACAATTCAGCAGGCGCCAGTGCTTCTTGTGTGCGTTTCAGCGACCTCTATCTCTTAACCCTTTCATTTAATACCGTGTCGCGCCCCGTGGGTGGGGTGAGCCAGTGTTCAGAAATGTCCCTTGACGGTTCTGGCCTGTACGACCTACTTAGAGTCGAGTCGGGGCGCGGGGTCGAACCTCCGGCGCGCTCGAACGCCGCTACGCCCCGGCCTCCCAACACTGCCACGTCGGAGAGCGAGTTACCGGGAGGGTTTGGCGATTCGATTGGCGAAACGGCGTAGACTCGCCCTATGTGCAACCTCATCGCAAAGATCCGCGAGTGGTTGCGGATCGGGAAGAAGCCTTAACCGCTCTCACGCCCCAAACGGCGTAGGGTGTTCTCAACTGGCCCTGCACTCAGGTTCCGGCCTGAGCCCGCAACACACCAACGCGAGACGCGCGCGAGGCGAGGAGCTTTAAGGCAAACGGAGTTCGCGTGCGGGGCCAGACTTTTGCTTGACCGACTGGCTTGCGCGAGCGTTCAGGAATGTCACATGAGCGCACTGGCGCTTGGGTGAGCGTGCGAGGCGAAACAGGAGCGACTCAGGCTGCCGCGGCTCGTTCCAGCGCGTTGACTGGGACGTGATGCAGCCCGCCGCTCCACAGCCGGACTAAAACGCGGTCGGGCTCGTTCGTGTACCAGCCGACTACGTCACCCCCCGAACCCTCGGCTATGCCTTCGGTCTCGCAAGTCAAGCGGATTCTGTCGCCGTGTCTGAAAGAACAGTCGTCTGATCGCGTAGGCGAGTTGTTGGTAGGCATTTCTATATTTATCGGCAGCGAGGGACTCTGGCTTAAGGTGCAGGAACGAAACGTGGGCGAGTGTTCAGGAACGTCCCCCGAATGTCCTGACATACTCTCGGGAGATCCCAAGGAGGCCAGGGACGGCCGCGCTCCAAACATCGCCTCGCACTCATGTCACCGGCTGTGGCTGGTTCTGGGCGTGGGCGCTTCTCGGATGTGCTGCTGCGCTTGGCGCGGTGTCACTCGGCCTGTTGCTGCTCGCGCCGGTCGCCGTGGTTGGAGCGCTGATGGCGTCGCGGCCAACGATCCGTCGTTCGGCGTTCGGCCTCCTTAGCGGTGTCGGGGCTCTCCTGCCGTACGTCGCTTGGGTGCAACGTGCCGGGCCGGGCACGACCTGCTGGCATACCGCAACGGCAAGCGGATGCGACCAGCACTTGAACCCCTTGCCATGGCTGCTTGCCGGCATCGCGATGTTCATCGGCGGCATCGTCGCCCACGCCCGACGGGCCTGAGGAGACTCCGCTGGGCGAGCGTGCTCTCGCCTGACGGTAGATGGTCTGGGACTTGTGATGGGTAAGCCGCTCAACTGGTGCAGCGCTTGGGGTCTCTCGTGAGTTGGTAGACGCCGTGGTGGACGCGGCGGAAGCGTTGCGACGAACCGGAGGTGTCTGCCGCGAGTGCTGCTTTCACCGACGTCCAGCGCAGCGGCTGGCCCGCGAGTTGCTCTGCGGCCGCGTGAATCTCGCGTGCCCGCATCGGCTCCCCGGCTCGCTCGAGCACCAGCGTCACGGTCTCGAGCACTGGGCTCACCTTGGCCGGAGCAGGCCGAGGTTCACGAGGATTAGCCTGGGCTCTGCGGAGCAACTCGTCGTGGAGCGCGCCGAGCCGAGAGAGCTCAACCCCAGCTCGAGGGTTCGAACGTGCCCCGTTTAGTTCCAAACCGCTTATGTTTGTTCCGGGTGCCAGGAGCGCTTTCGGGATCAGCGCGACGGATCGAGTTGAACTCCCGGTGTCCACAGAAGCGGCGGACATTCTCGTCTAGGCAGTCACGGCTGCCGCGACGGACCCGGGCGGCGTCCGGGTAGAGTGAAAGGTGAGCGCCTCGGCCGGCTGGCGTGAGGTTGAAAGCTGAGAGCACAGCGTCAGGAGCATCGATGAATCCGCTGATCCCGATGGTGATCGAGCAGACCGCACGCGGCGAGCGCGCTTTCGACATCTACTCGCGCCTCCTGAACGAGCGGATCATCTTCCTCGGCAGTCCCGTCGACGACGAGATCGCGAACCTGACGATCGCCGAGCTGCTTCACCTCGAGTCCGAGGACCCGGACAAGGACATCTCGCTCTACATCAACTGTCCGGGCGGCTCCGTCTACGACGGCCTCGCCATCTACGACGCGATGCAGTTCATCAAGCCCGACGTGTCGACGATCTGCGTCGGAATGGCGATGTCGCTCGGCGCGCTGCTCCTGGCGGCAGGCGCGAAGGGGAAGCGGATGGCGTTGCCGAACGCGAAGATCCTTATCCACCAGCTGTGGGGCGGCCTCGAGGGGCAGGCGAGCGACATCGAGATCCAAGCGCGGGAACTTATTGCGCTCAAGCGGCGCATAGAGGAGATCGTCGCCCAGCACACCGGTCAGCCGCTCGAGAAGGTTTCGAAGGAGATGGAGCGCGACTACTTCATGACCGCAGCGGAAGCAGTCGAGTACGGCATCATCGACACAGTGCTCAGCCAGCGCCCCCGGGGCGTCAAGGAGGCGTCCGCGGTGCTCTAGGGGCCCCCGCCGAGGGCCGGTCGAGCAGAGTTGCATTGCTGAGCGCCGATCGTTCCCGCCGGGGTCGCGTGCGCGTGAAGCGCCTCCTCGCAGCAGCGGCGTGAGCTCGATCCCAATCCGCTCGCTGGAGCACGAATCAAGACGGACCTCTCCTCGGAGATTCAGTTCGCTCGAGTCGCCGCGAACGGAATTCTTGGCACCCGGGCGATCACGATGTCGCGGGTGCGGTTTGGAACTCGTCTTATGGAGAAAGAACCGCCCTCCGACGCGCACTATCTCCACCGCCTCGATGGGGATCGCGGCGGTGGATGGGCGTGCGCGGATCGAGCCCAGCGCCTACGGCGCTTGTCCGCTCGACTTCTTCCGATCCCCGCCCCGGCGGATCAGCGGAGCCGGCACTCGAGCGGTGCCAGTGGCAGGTGAAGCACCCTGAGTTTTCTGGAGGCTCGTGAACCAGGCATCGCTTTGGAGAGCGACCTATCTTCTGCTCGCTCCAAGATGGAGTTGGAGTTGACCCGCTTTCGTTGACACCGCTGGCTCTACAGAAGCGGAACTCGACGAGCGCTCACGCTCTTGGCTGTCTGGTAGACGCCGCGGCGTACCCTCCGGAAGCGCGGACTCTTGCCCGCCATACCTGCGGCCAGCGCCGCTTTCACCGATGTCCAAAGCAGTGGCTCGCCCGCGAGTTGCTCTGCGGCTGCGTGGATCTCGCGTGCCCCGTTTAGTTCCATACCACTGTTTTCCAGGTTGATCGCGGACAACCAATGTGCCAGGTACGAACCTGGGCGCGTTGTTAGCGAGCGCTGGCGCACGTCGGCGAGACCCGGCAATCGCGCGCGAGTCGAGCTCCGCCCCGCGCATGACTGAGGCGCCGCGTCTAGCGGCAGGCAGGGCAGAGATCTTCGGTGTGACTGTCGTTGCCACTGTTAGTTGTTGTTGAGGTTGATCCGGTCTTCGCCGCCCGTCGTTGCGTCCGGCAGATCGTGCGTTCCTGAGCGCGCTCGCCCGGATGCTGCCGTCGTAGCGCTTACCTATTTAGGGCCTATCCCGCTAGGTCTGCACGCCCGAAACGGCCACCCCGCGGCACCAGTGCTCGCCCAGACCGTTCGACCCCTGGCATCCACGGCTCAACCACTTCGACCGCGTACCCCTAACGGGATAGGCCCTTAGCAGAGGAACCAACCGACTGCGAGGCGTGCCCGAGCTCGCTCAGGTCGCGCAGCTCGAGGCGGTGAGTCGGTGAGTCGGGCAGCGCGATCGCGGAGCTGATCTCGAGCTCGACGCCGACATGCAGCAGCTCCCCGGATTCGAGCGTGCGCCAGCCGGGGTCATCGTCCATGGGCTCGCTGGCGAGCACCACCACCGGTCGCTGCGCGGCTTCCTCTGAGTGCACCCGGGTGCCGAGGCTGCTGCGGTGACGCAGCGGTTGTCCGCCGCGATGGCCGCCAGCGGCGCGGTCGAGCAGGTAGAGCGTGTTGGTCTCCGGGTAGCGCAGCGCGAACAGCTCAGACTCGGTGCTGAGGATCAGGTTCAGCGAGTACACGGGCAGGTGCTCGGCCACCCAGCTCACGGCCGCGACGATGCCGGCGCGTACGTCGCCCTGGCGCCGGCGGGTCTCGCGCGTGATCAGCGCGAACAGCCGCTCGGAGTCGGTCTCTCCCTCGACCAGCACGCGGTCATCACCGAGCTCGTCGTCCAGCTGAGACAGACCGGCGAGCACGCCGTTGTGGGCGAACAGACGTCCCTCCTGCTCGAAGGGGTGGGTGTTGGCGAGCGTGAGCGCGCCTGTGGAGGCGAAGCGGATGTGCGCCAGGAACGTGCGCGAGCTCTCGCGACGCGCCTCGCACGCGAAGTCGGCGTCGTTGAAGGCCGAGATCGGCGCCTTGCGCACGACCGCGCGCCCCTTGGGATCGAAGATCCCGAGGCCCGTCCCATCGGGGTTGCGATGGCTCTGGACGGTGAGGCTGTCGGGGGCATCCAGCAGCCAGAACTCGGCGCTCAGCGGCTGGGCTCCACCGCTCATGCCGAACAGGCGGCACATCTCAGCAATGGGGACGCCGTCGGGGGCGGTTCGGGTGGGCGGTCGTCCGCTTTCGCAGTGTCTTTAGCGCGCCGCGCAGGTCGTGCGAGAGCATGTCGACCATGTCGCGCGAGAAGTTCTCTTTGACCACCATGCGCAGCACATCGATGTTCTCTGCGTTGGCCGGCAGGGTGTACGCGGGCACGATCCAGCCGCGCTCATGCAGTAGGTGCGAGAGCGTAGTGAGGTCGGTTGCCTGCGATTCGCTGGCGCGCAGCACGACGACCGGGAAGGCTGAGCCGTCGTTGATCAGCTCGAGCCCGTCGATGTCCTGCAGCTTCGCCGCGAGCGCTTGGGCGTTTGAGAGCACGTTGCCGACGATCTTGGTGTAGCCCTCGCGGCCCAGGCGCAGGAAGTTGAAGTACTGCAGGACTACCGAGTTGCTCGGTCGCGAGAAGTTCAGCGAGTAGTTGGGCATATCGCCGCCGAGGTAGTTGATGTGGAAGACGAGCTCCTGCGGCAGATCGGAGCTGTCGCGGAAGACGACGGTGCCCATGCCGGGGTAGACCAGCCCGAACTTGTGGTTTGAAACGTTGATCGAGCGCACCTGGGAGAGGCGGAAGTCCCAACGCAGGTCGGGCTGGGAGAAGGGGACGATGAAGCCACCGCTGGCGGCGTCGATGTGCAGCGGAATATGCAGCTCGCGCTCTGACTCGATCCGGGCGAGCAGCTCGTTGATCGACTCCAGGTCGTCCATCTGTCCGGTGAAGGTGGTTCCGAGCAGGCCGGCCACGGCGATCGTGCGCTCGTCGAGCAGTGGCTCGACCTGCTCGGCTGCGATCGTGTAGCGGCCCTCCTCCATCGGCACCACGCGGGCCTCCACCTCGAAGTAGCGGGCGAACTTCTCCCAGCAGGTGTGCACGTCGGCGCCCATCACCATGTTGGGCCGGTCGCTGGGCAGGCCGGCGGCCTCGCGACGGCGTTGCCAGGAGCGCTTGTGGGCCAGCATCCCCAGCATGATCGCCTCGGAGGAGCCGATCGTCGCGGTGCCGGTCGGCGTCCCGTCGGAAGGCGCGTGGAAGAGCCTCCCGATCATGCTGACCACGCGCTGGTGCACCACGTCTGTCTGCGGGTACTCGTCCTGGTCGATCAGGTTCTTGGCGAGCGTCTCCTGGGCGAGCCGGTCGGCCTCGGGCTCCATCCAGGTAGTCACGAAGGAGGCCAGGTTGAGCGAGGGGTTGCCGTCCAGGTTGAGCTCGTCGTGCACGAGCTGGTACGCGGAGTCGGCGCTCATGCCCTGGGCAGGCAGACGGTACTTGGGGACGTCGTGCGAGAAGGACCGCCCGGCGTAGGTGGGCGAGTGCATCTCATCGGAGTCGACTTTCAGCTCATACATGGGTTTCCTTCGGGTTGGTGCGCGACGGGGGATGTCCCGCCGATCAGAACGACGCTAGCAACGACGCGAGTGCGGAAGAGTGCGGTTCGAGTGAACATCGACTATGACCTCCCGAGATCGCAGAACCCATCGCCGCTTCTATCAGTCTGGTCGACTCCGGTCAAACGGACGTCAGGAGGAGCGCTCAGGCACCAAGGGTGGGGTGGGCGAGTGTTCAGGAATGTCCCTCGAAACGGCCGCCGTATTTCAGCGGTTTGCCGCGTACGTGAGATCGAGGGTGTCGAGCTGGCCAGACCA
>Ga0066798_10000567_pt1 | contig 18540 bp, 16 predicted proteins | sample PersoiDNA2013203_FD_70961 | JGI IMG/M metagenome (GOLD analysis project Ga0066798, IMG submission 70961) | Permafrost soil microbial communities from the Arctic, to analyse light accelerated degradation of dissolved organic matter (DOM) -... | ecosystem: Environmental > Terrestrial > Soil >... | reverse complement strand
CACGACATGGCGCTACTCGAGCCGGACATCACGATTGACGCCATCGGCGACCTGATGCATGTCGACCTGGCGGACCTGCGCGAATCCACTAGCGCGACCTCCAACACGGGGAGTACATCATTATGAATGGCGCAGTGAATTTACACGAAATGGGCCAGAGTGTGTGGCTCGATAACATCACTCGCGGCTTGCTGAACGACGGCACGCTGGCACGCTACCGACGAGAACTCGCTGTCACCGGGCTGACGTCCAATCCCACCATTTATCAGCATGCGCTGGCAGGCAGCACACTCTACGACGCCTCCATTGCGGCGGCCGCCGCCAAGACTGGCGACAGCGAAGCGCTCTTCTTCGGCCTGGCGCTGGAAGATCTGCGCCGCGCCGCCGACCTTTTTCGGCCGGATTTCGACGCCAGTGACGGCGCCGATGGGTGGGTGTCTCTGGAAGTCTCGCCTCTGCTCGTATACGATACAGAGGCCACGATACGGGTGGCCGCAGCCCTCCATGCGCAGGCCCAGCGTCCCAATCTTTTCATCAAAATTCCCGGTACGCCAGCGGGCTTGTTTGCGATCGAAGAATCGATCTTTGCCGGGGTGCCGGTCAATGTCACGCTGCTGTTCTCGTGCGAGCAATACCTGGCGGCAGCCGAGGCATATCTTCGCGGGGTCGAGCGACGCATCGCAACTGGCCTCAATCCAGCGGTCGGCTCGGTAGCATCCTTGTTCATTAGCCGTTGGGATGTGGCGGTAGCCACACAGGTATCTGCTGAGCTGCGCAACAAACTGGGAATCGCAGTGGCGCTACGCACCTATCACGCTTACCGCGAATTGCTAGCTAGTAGCCGCTGGCGCCATATGGCGGAGCTGGGCGCGCGACCGCAGCGCCTGCTGTGGGCGTCTACCGGAACCAAAGATCCGGAGACGTCAGACGTGATGTATTTGCAAGCGTTGGCAGCGCCCAATACCATCAATACAATTCCCGAAAAAACGCTGCTGGCATTTGCGGATCATGGCGTCGTCAGCGGTAGCATGCCGGCCGACGGCGGGGACGCCGAGCAGACATTGGAGGCCTTTGGCGCTGCCGGGGTGGACCTGGCCGCCTTGGCGCAGCAGCTCCAGCGCGAGGGTGCTGAGTCCTTCACTCAATCGTGGAACGCCTTGATCAAACTGGTGGACCACAAGCGTGCCGCACTCGGGCAGAAATTGCCGCACCATACGAATAACCCATGAGTGCGCTACCGCTGACCGAGCGTGCAGCATGGCAGGCGCTGCTTGCACATCAGCGCCGTATCAGCAACATGCATCTGCGCCAGTTGTTCGCCGACGACGCACAGCGCAGCGAACGCCTAGTGGCTCAGGATGCAGACTTGTACCTGGACTATTCAAAGAACCGGGTCACCGATGAAACCATGACCTTGCTGCAACAGCTTGCACGTGAAGGCGGTGTTGCCGACCGTATCGAGCAGATGGTTGGCGGCCAACTGCTCAACGACACCGAATGAACTGCCGGGCAGGGTATCAAGTCGTCTGCTCATGTAGGAGGGCGCACGCACGCACGCAGACATTTTCAACCGTGAAGCCGTATTCACGCATCATCACATCGCCGGCGGCGGAGGAACCGAAGGTCTCGATCCCAAGCACGTCACCGCGTTCGCCTACATAGCGATGCCAACCCTGAGTCACACCGGCCTCGATCGCCAAGCGCACCGGTATTTCAGGCGGCAGCACGGTCTCGCGATAAGCTTGCGGCTGTTCGTCGAACAATTCCCAACTGGGCATCGATACCACGCGCGCTTGTACGTTTTGCTGCAACAGTACCTGTTGCGCAGCAAGCGCCAGCGATACTTCGGAGCCGCTGGCGATCAAGATCAGCTGTGGCTTACCGTTGGCCGCCTCGGCCAATACATAGGCACCGAATGCTAGGCCGGCGGCTGGAGCACAATGCGCACGGTCCATCGTGGGCAAGGCTTGACGGGTCAGCACCAGCGCCACGGGGCGTTCGCGCGACTTCAGTGCTGTGCGCCATGCGTAGGCCGTTTCGTTGGCGTCAGCGGGGCGGATCACGACCAACTTCGGGATGGCGCGCAGGCTGGCCAGTTGTTCGACCGGCTGGTGGGTTGAACCGTCCTCGCCGAGTGCAATGCTGTCATGGGTGAACACGAATATCACGCGCAGTCCCATCAGCGCAGCCAGGCGGATAGATGGCCGCATATAGTCGGAAAAGATCAAGAAGGTGGCGCAGAAAGGGATCGCGCCGCCATGCGCGGCGATACCGTTCGAGATGGCGGCCATTGCATGTTCGCGCACGCCGAAATGTAGATTACGTCCGGCGTAGTTCCAGGCGCCACCAGAGGCGCCCTGATGGTCGGGCGCGACCAAATTGTTGGCTTCGAAGTCACCCAGGCCTTTGAGCATGGTATGCGTCGACGGATCGAGATCAGCCGACCCACCTATCAGCGTCGGGATCAGCGTAGCGATTCCGTTCAAGACCTTGCCCGAGGCTACCCGCGTGGCGATGCCCTTGGCATCAGCATCAAACTGTGGAATACCGGACTCCCATCCGTCGGGGAGGTCGCAACCGCCTTCCTGCATCAATTGATCGAATGCCACTGCCAGCTCGGGATGCTGCTGGCGATAGGCATCCAGGCGCTGTCGCCAGTCGTTGTGAAGGTCCAGGCCGCGCTGACCCAACGCGCGGAAATGGTCGCGCACCGACTCGGGGACATAAAACGGCGGTTCTTCCGGCCAGTCTAGCTTTTGTTTAGTCAGGCACACGTCTTCGATACCCAAGGGCGAGCCGTGCGCTTCAAAACTGTCCTGCTTGGGCGAACCAAAGCCCAAGTGGGTGCGTACCAAAATCAGTGAGGGACGTGTTGTCTCGGCGCGCGCGGCGCACAGTGCTTGCTCGATAGCGTCCAGATCGTTGCCGTCGTCGAGCGTCTGTGTATGCCAACCATAGGAGCTGAAACGGGCGACGCAGTCGTCGGTGAAGGTAATGTCGGTGCCGGCTGACAGCGTGACATGGTTGTCGTCATACAGGTAGACCAGTTTACCCAGTTGCAAATGGCCAGCCAACGAGGCAGCTTCCGCCGCCACGCCTTCCATCAGGTCGCCGTCGCTGACCAGCGCATAAGTATTGTGGTCGATCAAAGTATGGCCGGTGCGATTGAAGCGCGCCGCCAGATGTGCTTCGGTGATCGCCATGCCCACACCATTGGCGAAACCCTGGCCTAGCGGCCCGGTGGTCATTTCGACGCCAGGTGTCAAGCCCCGTTCAGGATGGCCGGGCGTGATCGAGCCCCATTGGCGGAACTGGCGTAGCTGTTCCATCGGTAGCGCGTAGCCGCACAGGTGAAGCAAACTATAGAGCAATGCCGAACCATGGCCAGCCGACAGCACGAAGCGGTCGCGGTCGAACCATAGCGGGGCGCACGGATCGTGCTTGAGCAGCCGGGTCCACAAGATGTAGGCCATGGGTGCCGCATCGAGCGGTAACCCTGGATGGCCGCTGTTTGCTTCCTGTACGGCATCCACAGCAAGGAATCGCACTGCATTGACACATAGTAAGTCCAGTGCTGGATCTGAAACCGGTGCATTCATCTGGCAGTTCCTTGGTGACGAAACGAGCGGGGGCCAGCTGGCGCCTTGGCGCCGTGGGCAAGTCAGAGATGACTGTAGCAGTTGCTCCCGCATGGCACCGTGCGTTGACCAACATAGTTTGTATGACACCGAACAGATAGGTCCGGCAATTGCGCGTAGCGTGGTGCCTGTGCAGTGCTGCCAACTGAGGTGCTCCACCGTGCAGAGCGGATGCGAATTATTTCGGACTTACTGGCATTGCATCGGATCGATCTGGACACGCCAGTACCGCAGGTTCGCCGCTGTCGGACCCATGTCGCTATCTACTTAAGAGGAGTGCTAATGCATGGAACATAACGACGGCATGCCCCGCTCGGATGCACTGGTCATGTTTGGTGCGACGGGTGATCTGGCCTACAAGAAAATCTTTCCGGCGTTGTATGCCCTGGCGCGGCGCGACAAGCTCGACATGCCGGTCATTGGAGTGGCCTCAAGCCCTTGGGATGCAATGCAATTTCGCCAGCGCGCCGCTGACAGCGTCGCCGCCGCCATCCCGGTCGTCGATCGTAATGCGCTCGAACGAATGCTGGCTTGCCTGCACTACGTCTGCGGCGACTACCAGGCGTCCTCGACTTTTACAGCACTGAAAGCTGCGCTTGGCCGGGCGCTGCGCCCGGTACACTACTTGGCGATTCCGCCCGCCTTATTCGAAACCGTCATCGCGGGTCTGGGTTCGGCCGGGTTGGCCGCACAGGCGCGCGTGATCATCGAAAAACCGTTCGGACGAGACCTCGCTTCGGCGCGTCGGCTCAACGCCGCAGCGCGTGCGGTGTTTTCCGAGGATGCGATTTTTCGCATCGACCACTTCCTTGCTAAGGAAGCGATCATGAATATTCTCTACTTCCGCTTTGCGAACGCTTTTCTTGAGCCGATCTGGAATCGAAACTATATCGCCAGTGTGCAGGTGACACTGGCAGAATCGTTCGGTGTGGAAGGACGTGGCAACTTTTATGAAAGCGCTGGTTGCCTGCGCGACGTAATCGAGAATCATCTGTTCCAGATCGTTGCGCTACTGGCGATGGAGCCACCCAGCTATCGCGGCTTTGGTGCGGTACATGGCGAGACCGCCGACGTGTTGCACGCAATACGTGCGCTCACACCCAAGGATATTGTGCGCGGTCAGTATCAAGACTATCGAGCCGAGCCGGGAGTGGCGCCGGACTCTGACGTTGAGACCTTTTGCGCAGTGCGCTTGCATATCGATTCCTGGCGCTGGGCCGGCGTACCTTGGTATGTGCGCTCGGGGAAATACCTGCCCGTCTCAGTGGCGGAGGTCATGGTCTGGCTCAAGCCGCCGCCTCAGGCGCTGTTTGACGACACAGTGCCCGGCGCAGGTGTTCCCAATTACCTACGTTTTCGACTGTCGCCTAGTTCGGCTGTGGCGCTGGCGGCAAGAGTCAAGCGCACCGGTGAGCAGTTTATTGGCGACCAGCGCGAGCTATATCTGGTTGATGCGCATCCACACGAGGAGACTCCCTATGAACGGCTGCTGGGAGATGCGATGGCGGGCAGCGGCTCGTTGTTTACACGCGAGGATGCGGTGTTGGCGGCATGGGCGGTGGTCGAGCCGGTGCTGGCAGAACACGGGCCAGCATTGCCGTATCCGCGCGGCAGTTGGGGCCCCCAGCAAGCCGATGCGCTGATCGCCCCTGACGGACAGTGGTTCAATCCGGAGCCAATCATGTCGTCCGACGACGACGGGAGTGCCAAATAATGAATGACACCCAATTGAAAGTGACTGCACACGAGATGACGATCGATGGCAAGGGCTTGCTGGCAATGGACGAAAGCAACCCAACATGTAACAAGCGTTTCGCCGAGTTGGGCATCGCGCAGACCGTAGCGATGCGACGCGCCTACCGGGATCTGATCGTCACCGCGCCGGGCCTGAACTGTAGCATTGCCGCCGCCATTCTGAGCGATGAGACGATCAGCCAAAAGACCTTGGCAGGGGAGCCATTCGCACAGGCACTCGCGAAGGCAGGCATCGTGCCAGGTGTCAAGGTGGATGCGGGCGTCACGCAGTTGGCCGATCACCCAGACGAACAGGTCACACAGGGGCTCGATGGCTTGCGTGAGCGCCTGGCCAGCTACCAGGAGCAAGGCGCACGTTTTGCGAAGTGGCGCGCGGTCATCAGGATAGGGGCGGGGGTGCCGGGGCGTGCCTGCATTGCCGCAAATGCCCATGCGCTAGCGCGCTACGCGGCCTTGTGCCAGGAGACGGGAATGGTGCCGATGGTGGAGCCGGAAGTGTTGATGGAGGGCGTACACACGATGACCCATTGCGCCACTGTTACCGAGCGCGTGTTGCACGCGGTCTTCGCACAATTATTGGAGCAGGGCGTATTGCTGGAAGGGATAGTGCTCAAACCGAATATGGTGCTGCCGGGCCTGGCTTGCTCGCAACAGGAAGGCGCCAGCGTCATCGCTGAGACGACGCTGCGCTGTCTGCTCCGTACGGTTCCGGCGGCAGTCCCGGCGATCGCCTTCTTGTCTGGTGGCCAAACACCGGAACAAGCCTCCGAGCGACTCAATGCGATGCACACAGGGTGTGCTACTTTGCCGTGGGCGCTGACATTTTCGTTCTCGCGCGCAATACAGCAACCGGCGTTGGCCATGTGGCGAGGTCAGGACGCCAACGTCGCCGCAGCACAGCGCGTGCTGGTCCATCGCGCCAACTGCAATGGTGCTGCACGTGACGGCCGCTACAGCGCCGCGATGGAAGGAATGAACCGATGAATGCTCCCGCGCTTGCTCCGGAACTGCTGAAAAACATGGATGCGTACTGGCGCGCGGCCAACTACTTAGCTGTCGGCCAAATTTACCTCTACGATAATCCACTGCTGCGCCGCCCCCTGACCATGGCCGATATCAAACACATGCTGCTTGGCCACTGGGGTACGACGCCCGGCCAAAATTTCATCTATGTACACATTAATCGCGCCATCAAGCAATACGACCTGAATATGATCTATGTGTCCGGTCCCGGACACGGCGGCCCTGCATTGGTCGCCAATACCTACTTGGAAGGGAGCTATAGCGAGCACTATCCCGACATCAGCCAAGACGAAGCTGGCTTGCAAAAGCTGTTTCGCCAGTTCTCTTTTCCCGGCGGGATACCAAGCCATGTGTCACCGGAATGTCCAGGCTCAATCCACGAGGGCGGCGAATTGGGTTATTCGCTTAGTCACTCCTTCGGCGCCGCGTTTGACAATCCGGATTTGATCGTTGCTTGCGTGATCGGCGACGGCGAGGCAGAAACAGGCCCGCTGGCCACCGCGTGGCATTCGAACAAGTTCCTTAATCCGATGCACGATGGTGCGGTACTGCCTATCCTCCATTTGAATGGCTATAAGATTTCCAACCCGACGCTGCTGGCGCGCATTCCGCGCGCCGAACTCGAACAACTGTTGCGCGGGTATGGCTGGGCACCGCTATTTGTCGAAGGCCACGAGCCGGAACCGATGCACCAGGCGATGGCCGCAGCACTGGACACTGCCATCCTACAGATACATCGGATTCAACATGAGGCACGCAGCGGTCATCATGGCGAGCGCCCCTGCTGGCCGATGATTGTACTCAACTCACCCAAGGGATGGACCGGTCCCAAGATTGTGGACGGCCGCAAGGTGGAAGGTAGCTTTCGTTCGCATCAGGTGCCGATCTCGGTGTCGGCCACCGCACCGCCCGAACATTTGCAATTGCTGGCAGACTGGTTGCGCAGTTACCGGCCGCAGGAGTTGTTCGACACGTACGGCCGCTTGCAGCCCGAACTGGCGGCGCTGGCACCGGTAGGTGCCCGTCGCATGGGGGCCAATCCACATGCAAATGGCGGCCTGCTGCTGCGGCCTTTGCACATGCCCGATTTTCGCGACTATGCAGTAACGGTACCGACGCCGGGAGTAGCGGGCATCGGCGATACCCATGTGCTGGGGAAGTTCTTGCGCGACGTGACAGCGCTCAATCAAGGGCAGCGCAATTTCCGCCTGTTCGGCCCCGATGAGACCCTGTCAAACGGACTCGAGGCGCTCTTCGAAGTCACCGCGCGCCAATGGAATGCAGAGTTTCGCGTGGACGATGAGGCACTTGCACCGTGCGGACGCGTGATGGAAATGCTCAGCGAACACCAATGCGAGGGTTGGCTAGAAGGTTATTTACTGACTGGCCGCCATGGCGTGTTCAATTGCTATGAAGCCTTTATCCATATCATCGATTCGATGTTCAACCAGCATGCTAAATGGTTGAAGGTCTCAGCGCGCCTGCCGTGGCGGGCCAAGATTGCCTCGCTCAACTATCTCTTGACCTCGCATGTCTGGCGTCAGGACCACAATGGCTTCACCCATCAGGATCCCGGTTTCATCGATCACGTGGTCAACAAGAAGGCTGAAGTGGTACGCGTCTATCTACCACCGGATGCAAACTGTTTGTTGTCGGTAATGGATCACTGCCTGCGCAGCCGCCACTACGTCAATGTCGTGATAGCTGGCAAGCATCCGGCCCCCCAGTGGCTAGATATGGAAGCAGCGGCACGTCATTGCGCTGACGGTATTGGCATCTGGCAATGGGCCAGTAACGACCAGGGCGTCGCTCCCGACCTGGTGGTTGCGTGCTGTGGTGATGTCCCTACGCTGGAAGCGTTGGCTGCCGTGGCGCTGCTACGGCGCCATCTGCCTGAACTGAAAATTCGCGTGATCAATGTGGTTGATCTGATGCGCCTGCAGCCACAGTCAGAGCATCCGCACGGCTTATCTGATCGTGATTTCGACGAACTATTTACGAAGGACAAACCGGTGATCTTTGCCTTTCATGCTTATCCCTGGTTGATCCATCGGCTAACTTACCGCCGCACCAATCACCATAATATTCACGTGCGTGGCTACAAAGAGGAGGGTACTGTAACCACGCCGTTTGACATGACGGTGCTCAACGAACTAGATCGCTTTCATTTGGCGATGGATGCGATTGATCGCCTGCCACAGACCGGCGAGACGGGGTTGACCCTGAAACGGCAGCTAACGGGAAAACTGGCCGAACATAGGCGCTATATCAAACTCCATGGCCAGGACATGCCAGAAATTCGCGACTGGTCGTGGAACGCAACTCGTGAGGATGATGCAATCCTTCGGGGATCTGCATGACTCCCCAGTGCTACCCAGCATTGACACCGCCGGGCAGACCAAAGTTGGGGCCTTCCTGAGCAACGTGCAGCATCATTCGTTTGACTATTTTAGGTGTGAAGTGAGCGCCAAGACTGTCCAGACATATTTTCTTAGTGAGGCACCGTACAGACTGCGCGCACAATTCTGTTCAGACTTTCCTTTGATGGATACCCGGTATGGCTTTATGCCGGCAATCGGAATCAATTGAACCGTATAACTGGAGAAACATAGTGAGATACGCAACTGTCATGGTGCATCTTGAGTTAGGTCGATCCAACTCGGAAGTGTTACGTGTTGCACTTGATCTTGCCAAACGACTTCATAGCCGGGTGGTGGGCATTGCCGCCTGCCAGCCACTGGAAATGACGCTCGGTGATAGCTACGTATCGGGAGATCTGATCGAACAGGGAAGTGAAGAGATTTCGGCAGAAATGAAACTGGCTGAAGAAGAGTTTCGCAAGGCGACCGATGGCAGCTTTGCACATGCGGAATGGCGCTCAACGACCATGTATCCCAGCATTGCCAGCTATGTCGCGCACGAATCGCGTTGTGCAGACCTCATCGTCACTGGGATAGCGTCCAACAGCTTCTTTGACGCACAGCTTCAGGTAAGAACCGATGATCTGGTGATGCAGGCAGGCCGGCCAATATTGATCGTTCCGGCCGCCGCTGAATATATCACGTTGAAAAACATCCTGATCGGATGGAAAGACACGCGCGAGACACGGCGCGCAATCATCGACGCGCTGCCGTTACTGAAAGCGGCAAACTACGTGGCGTTGGTCGAGATCACCACCGAAGGTGAAATGAGCACCGCTCACAGTGACTTGGCCGACGTGTCAAATTGGCTAAAGCAACACGGCATTGTTGCAGATCCGATCGTCTCAGAATCCCTGGGTGACGACTCAAAACGACTTCAAACCGTAGCATATGAGCAGTCGGCTGATGTGATCGTCGCAGGGGCTTATGGCCATAGTCGCTTGCGTGAATGGGCTTTTGGTGGCATGACAAAAGATCTCTTGCGACCAAAAAAATTCTGCTCTTTTCTCTCTCATTGAATGATCGCGCGTCAGTCCGATGGATGGACTGGCATTATTTTTACCTCTGCATTTATCCATCAAGGAGACTGTTGTGTCCAAATCCGATAAAGATATGAAGCCCAAGTCGGCGTTACCGTCGCATGCGGAAATCGTCAAGAAGCAACGACAAAAAGAAGAGGAAAAAGAAGTCTTGGGCAAGCATAAAAATGATGCCCAAAAAGATCACAAAGGCGCGCGTTAGCAAAGCGCTCGTAAGGTCATCGTGGAAAAACATGCCCATGCTCGACAGATGAAAAACCTCTTAGCAGCAATTCCAGCCACCCTCATTCCCGGGGATGGCATTGGGCCTGAGGTCGTTGGAGCGACGCTTCGTGTGCTCGATGCCCTGGGGTCTCCTTTCGCCTGGGATATTCAGCAGGCAGGAGTCGCAGGTGTCAACAGTTCAGGTGATCCGCTACCTACTGCCACACTGGAGAGTATTCGCAGGACGCGACTGGCGCTCAAAGGTCCGCTGACAACGCCAATCGGAGAGGGCTTTCGCTCCGCCAACGTCCGGCTGCGTGAAGAATTTCAGCTCTATAGCAACGTCCGGCCTGTACGCACGCTTGTTCCCGGGCGCTATGAAGATATTGACCTCGTGTTGGTGCGTGAAAATATTGGCGGATTTTATGTTGCGCATGAGTACTACGTCCCGATCGGTAACGATCCACGTGCAGTCGCCGTAGCCACAGGGGTCAATAGCCGGGATGCCTGTACTCGTATTGCACGGTTTGCGTTTGAATATGCCGTTAAAAATGGACGGCAGAAAATTACCGTCATCCACAAGGCGAATATTTTGAAGGCGTTGACGGGGATCTTTCTGGAAGCAGCCAGGGATGTCGCAAAGGAATACGCGCATCGGGTACAAATGAACGACATGATTGTCGATGCGTGTGCGATGCAACTCGTTCTTAATCCGTGGCAATTCGATATGTTGTTATGTACCAACCTGTTCGGGGACATTCTTTCCGATTTGCTGTCAGGCCTGGTAGGCGGTTTGGGGATGGCACCCGGCGCCAACTTCGGCGACGGTACGGCCATTTTCGAAGCTGTACATGGCTCGGCTCCGGACATTGCCGGCAAAGGCATCGCCAATCCCATCTCTTTGCTACTCGCCGCGTGCCTGATGCTGGAGCATGTCGGTCTGGGAAACAGTGCGCTCCAATTGAGAACTGCGATTGGCAAAACCTTGAACCAGGACAACGTGCGCACCGGTGACTTGCATGGCAATGCATCTACAGAGCAGTTTGCCGACGCTATTGTGCGTCGACTGCAGACGGATTGATGCTGCCCCCATGGCGTGGTCTGCGCCGATGGCAGAGGACGCTCTTGGACTTGGCCGCTTAGGCTATCCCGATACCCAGCTATGGGACGCCGAGGATATTGGCAGGAAGGGCGTTCCATAAGGAGATAACCCGCCGCTGCGGATAGTCGACCTCGAAGCCCAGAATACTGATGGTAGCCGGTGCCAACGTAAAATGCTGCCCTTCGGTGACCGGAAGGCCGATCCATCGCGCCGCAAGAACCCGTCCGAACTGGCCATGGGAGAAGAGCGCCACTTTCCCGCTGATATTTTGCAGGCGGGAAATAATCAGATCAGCACGCGCTCCTACATCTTCAGGTGTTTCACCACCTGGGCTGCCGTTTTTCCACGTGTTCCAGTCGGGGTGCAGTTTGCGGATATCGGCGGTGCGCAAGTCCTCGTAATCTCCATAATCCCATTCCAACAAGTTCGGCTCGATTTGCGCTTTTACTTGTCTGGAATCGCCAAAACCAGCCAGCTCGCAAGTCATGCGTGCGCGCAATAGCGGACTGGTCAGTACTAGCGAGAAGGGGATTGCGTTGAGCACTGGCGCCAATTCACGCGCCATTGATTCCCCATGGGGTGTTAGCGGCAGATCGGTTTGGCCCTTGTTTTGGCCGGAAGGTGACCACGACGTTTCGCCATGTCGGATGAAGTAAATCTGAAGGGATGAACTCATTTCAGTAAGTACCTTTAGCGCGTTATTTAGGCCAATAGCCCTCGCGGTTGTCATGCTCATACAGACCGATATCTGACTTGCGGCTCCATTTTTGCTTCGGATCGTAGCTGGGAGAGTTGCGTACAGAGTCCTGACTCAGATTGACTGCTACAGTCTTGTCCGACCAATGCACTTTGATGATCCACTCGGGCGCAATCAGCACTTTCTGGCCACTCCACCAGTGGCTCGTCTCTATGACAAAGTAGCGTATGGCCCAAGTTGTTTCGTCGAGGAGAATGTCTGTGACGTTTCCAATTTCCCCGTCACTTGCCATCAGTTTGTAGCCATTGACTGTCTTGCAACTGCGTAAATGAGGGTCATCGCTGTTGCGTCGGATCTGTTCAATATTTGAGTAGGCTTTCATCTGACGCAACTGACCCGCGCGATTGGCTTCATCGTCTGCATAGTACGGCTCCATCGCGTAGGGAAACAGCCCATCGCCCCACATGGGCGTACCACCCCAATAAAAAGGATAGCCGAAATAATCGTGATATTGCTCTTCGTTTTGGCGTGATACCGACTTGTCAGTATGAATACTTGGGCTATCTCTGACTTGCTCTTTCGTGATAGCGCCGGGAAATGTTTTTCCCGGCCAATCCGGCTTGCGCAGAGAAATGGGGGAAATAAATACCAAGCGGCCAGTTAGCCAAAAACCTGTATTGATCACAAGATAACTGGCCCGCCAGACCTCGTCGTCAAAATAAATATCTTTCACATGCCCGATCTGGCCATCTATCGCACGGATCGTGGCGCCCTCCAGAGCTTTCACACTATGTAACATGTCGCTTTCCTTTCATCATGCGCAAGTCGATGAGGAGATTTCTTGCGATGATTTCTCCCTGATCGTCGTCAATGTCGTGTACCAGGAGGAGGTGGCATCTTCTATCGATTTTCGTTGCAAGCAAACGGCAAGCCTGGTCTCATCTATGCCTTCACGACGAAATTCGTCAAGGACAGCCTCAGCATAGCCGCCATCTGCGGGCATCGGCGCGCCGATTCTGCCATGTCCGGCGAACGCCAGCAGGGTCGCTGCCGGCATTGCATTGATGGTGCCTGATGCAACCAGTGATTGAATATAAAGCGTGTCGTTGATTGCCGCATCATTGACCCCGGTACGGCTCCAGAGCAAACGTTGTGGACGGGCGCCCGCGGCGGCCAATTTTTGCCACCTCTCCGAGTGCATCAGTTCGCAATGTGTGTGATAGGTGCGTGTGGCCATGGTAATGGCCAGCCGATGGTGCAATGGCGAGGCCAATTCAAGGTCAATATTGGCGTCCCAGGGACTGACGCACAAGGAGGCGACAGATTCGACTACGGGACTGAGCCCGGTCGAGATGCGGCGCTCCAGGCCTCGCATGTAGGCTTCTCCGGCAGCAAGGTAATGCTCGCTGGAAAACAGCAGGGAGAAATTGACAGGAATCCCACTGTAGACCAATTCCTCTGCGGCACGCAGACCTTCAGAGGTAGCGATGATCGCGACGAGCAGATTGGCTTTTGCCGCCTTGGCAAACAGTTTGGTGGCAGCCTGGACGATATGCAGTGTATTGTTGTTCAGAAGTGGTGAGACCTCCAGCGATACCCAACCGTCCCTGCCGTTGGTCGAATCGTAGATAGGATGAAACAAAACTGCCGCTTCAGCGATGTCTTCTAATACCAGTTCATAAAAAATATCTTCAGCTGAAAACCCCGCGGTATTTAGCAATCGAATACTGGCATCGTAAGTATCCTCTTGCTCGAGTGCCAGGGAGAATGCACCTTGATTAAAAGTGAGTCCGCTGATTGAGAAATTTTTGATATAACGTGACAACGTACCACTGCGCAGCAGATTGCGCGACATGCTGTCGAGCCAGAGACTTTGCCCACTGGCGTGTAGTTGATTTGCAGGGTTGTTCATGCGATACATTTTCAGTTATTAATGATTGCTGGGTCTGTTCGCTGACGTACTGTCCTGATTGATGCGCTCAGGTATGCCCCCGTGTCCCGGCCATCAGGTCATACTTCGAAAAATATCTCCGCGCCAGCGCTACAAGTTGATTTTCTGTTGGATGATCGACTACCTCGTAGCCGACGATGCATGGCTCTGTGAGCGGCCGGTGTTTTTCCACGTAGTGCCGAAAATCCGCCAGGCCTGAGTGTCCGCCGACGACCAATACTTCGGCGATATCATCGAATGCATCACAGACGTTGCCGAAGAACTCATGTTCGGTGCGTACACCGCTTTGATGTTGTCGCGTGAATTTCAATTGCTCGTGTATCTTGCGTTCGACCACCTGCTCAGAGGTGAACTGCAGCAACTGAGCAGAATGATGATCGATAAAAACGACGGCGTGAAATAAGCTCATGGCAAGGATTTTCTTTCGTGAATAGTTTGGCAAGTGACGCAGCGCAAGGCTTGTGGCTTAAGTCTTAGTCGATCAAATGGGATGGCCGCCTGCCAATCGATGCAACGGCCATAGGCTGTGCCATGAAGGCGTTGCAGGGCTTGCCGGATCTCGTTGAATTCGACTACTGCAGCGCCTTGACCAGTGCATCGAATTGCGCGTGGAGTGATTTGTCGTGGGGTGTCACAGGTGGTATCGGTTTGGAGATGCTGAGCAGCTGGTAGACCGCCATCTGCGCTGCTCGTACCGAGAATTCCACCGTGAACACGGTGTCCATCGGGATCTCGACAAACTGACTGATGAAGGCGAAGTTCTTGGTCCCCGGCGGAACCGGTAGTGGACGGTCGCCCGGCGCACGCGGCATAAACATGCTGGTGATGAAAGGCATACGGCAAGGGATGCAATTAGCCGTGGCCATAGTGTCAAGATCGAAGCGCAGATGCCCGCAGAGTTCTTGCAGCAATTCCGCCCCCGTACAATCGGCCATTGCCTTGGGAACAAAATTACCGATACGGTCTGGAAACAATCCATAGCCCCAGAACACCTGCACATCGGCTGGTTGATTGGCGAAGTGCGGTTGGTGTGCCAGCACGATGGACATCAACCAGTTCGAATCTTTGAAGGTCACAAGGCCGCCCGTACCGGCTTCGTTGCCGCTGAAACGCTGCATCTGATCGAAGAAGCCCGGGTCCTTAAGGGTGACGGTGAATGAGGCCCAGTCAGACTGCGCAATACAACTGTTGAAAGCGGCTGGGTTGCCCAGCATAGGACGGCCTTCGGCGAGTTTTTCCCACAAGGTCCAGGCACCGTTATGCGTCTTTTTCAGCTTGGCGGGCGCCGCAGTCATCGAGCCAAGGCTGGAGGCATCGGTCATCGAGCCGTTTTGCACGAAGGTGAGGTCGCCGTCTTCCAACTGGATGGTCTCGGCCGTTCCCTTCAGGATGCAATGCAGCGCAATGACTTCGAAGCTGTCGCCATTGGTCTTGTAGCCCAGATCAATCACGGTGCAGTCATTGATCATGCGCACACCTTGCGCCACCAGCCAACGTTGCAAGGGCACGACCAGCGAGTCGTATTGGTTCAGCACTGTGCGTTTGACCCCTGCCAATGTTTCAATACGCGAGAATTCCAGCAGGAAACGGTGCAGGTAACGCCGGAATTCGACCGCGCTGTGCCAGGGCTGGAAGGCGAAAGTGGTTACCCACATGGACCAGAACGCTGTGTCGAAAAAGCTTGGCGACAGGTGGTCTGTGATGCGACTAATACCGAGCGAGTCCTCCTGGGCGATGGCCAGCTTGAGCAACTCCATCCTGTCATGCACAGAGAAGCCCATCGATGCCACTGCGACCTTGGCGCGACGGCTGTCGACAAGGCGCGCTAGCGCATGAGACACGTGTTTCGCGTTGAACTCCAGCGTCTCGTCGAAGACACTGTTTTCGGGATGCGTGAGTGAGGGGATGGATTTGAAGAGGTTCCAGGTACACTCGTAATTATCGGTGGTCAGCATGCGACCACCGCGCATCGAATAGCCGCTTTCCGCATCGCCCGCACCGTCCAAGCTGCCACCCATCAAGGCTCCAGCCTCCATGATCGATATCTGGCTGCCTGCCATACCACCGTCTCGAATCAGGAATGCAGCGCCGGCTAGCGAACCAATACCTCCGCCGACGAAGTAGGCCTTGCGTGTCGAGGACATGATGTAAGCTTTCTCTTGAGTGCTACGCTAATCGCGTTACAGAACCCAATTCACAAGGAACTCGGGAGTAGGTGAGGTACAAGGGCGAAGTTAGTTGATGTCTCCATCACAGTCGGTGCGGTACACAACATAGTGTTGTCAAGGCTATTTTTAAATCTCCGGTTGCCAGCCAAGTTAAAATGTTCGGTTTTCTGTTGATTTGCTCGCCGAATGGCACATTTGTCAAAATAGTTGGTTCAACTGCGAGCGTCGCACATTCGCTGATTAGAATGCTTGATTGAACTTCAAACGCGACTCGCAGAAAATTACTCGAGTCGACGGTGGCGGAAAATGCTGCAGTCAGCCTTCACGACAGGGAGTCCTGCATCAAGGATTACATCAAATTTACTTGGCGATCGCGCGATGAATGCCCGTGTTGTAACTGAAAGCCGGCTCACGAGATACAGCGACAGAAGACCAAAGAAATCCTTAGATGAGTTAGCTCCGCCAGTCTATGCCAGACTGATAACGGAAAAGTGACCGACTGAGCATGGAATGTAAAATATCTCGAGTATGTGTAACATAATATTGCACAAAAAAGATACTAAGTATCCTCACATTGAGCATCAGCATTATCCCCCAGAACCCCCTGTTTATATGAATTCCGACAAATATTAGGGCGCATAAAATGTACTAAAAAAATTTGATCATCCGAATAATTGCATTTTGGATTCAGAAATTTCAATGAAGATGTAACAGACTAATTGGTATGTCAATGAACTGACATCAAACAGTCAGGATCGAGTCAGTCATTATTTTTTTTAAGGTGCGAGAATTAATTAACTAAAAAATTTCGCCTGATTGAATCGAAAGTAGAAAACGAGTAGCGGGTGTGAGCCTTCCTATCCCATGTAGCTGAATGCAATCATTCGACATTCGCGGGGCAGAATGTTGTGGCTTCTTTAGAAGCAATAAATATCAAAATAAGAACGATTTGGGGAATACATGAATAGGACTGCGAGTGGCCTTTTTACTAGTTTAAATTCAGATGCGCCACTGCGACCTTATTCGCAATGTATTCCATCGCATCTAGTTATCAGCTCGGTGATTTCAGTCATCTTTTTGAGATGCTTCGAACATTCTTTGTCGACGCGAGCGGCCTCTCCAAAAGCAAGCCAGATGCTTGGTGTAATAGGAGGTGTCTACGTCGAAGCGCCACAGAAATATCGACGATCCGCGCCAACCATGTTATCTAGCGAAAGTGCCAATGCATTTGGTACAAGAGATAGTCTAAGAAATTTCGGCAGCCTAGATATTAGTAAGGCAATTCTGTGAGCCCAAATCTTTTAGTTATTTTCGCTGGGATCATTTCATTCCTAGTCAATTGGATTTTTTACGTAATTACCTCATCCAATTCAGTTAGCGATTTACAGGCCAGAATATTTGGGCTGCCGCCTTTACTGGCGATAATCCCACTAACGTTAATCTATATATCAATAAAACAGATTTTCCGAAACTCTACGCCAATCTATAAATGGACCATAGAGAACGCAAAAATAATTTTGCAAGATCCGCTCCAGCCCAAGACAAGAAAAATACTTGCAAAAATCTACATAGCAATTCAGGTCCCTTTTCTATCTCTATGGGGCTGGCTTTTTGGGTGTCTTTGCTTTTATAGCTTTGTTTCGCATCATCTCAACCAAGTAAAATAATGAGGAGCCAAGGGCCTAGAGCGATGACGTTCTCGCGCTTATCAATCCATTCACATCGCGCTAGCTCCAGCACCAGCGATTTGTTCAAGGTTGGCATCGCCACGAAGTCGAAGGTATCCAGACTCTTTGTCACTGGAAACCGGGCTAATCGGATACGCCGCTCCATCGTGCGGCGTTCGCGGTCGATGCGCTCCAGTTCGCACAACCCGTAATAAATAGCGCGGGCATCTGTTGAAATTGAAGATTTGATTGCCGGAACGGATAAGCTAGCGAAAACACTCTTCTGAGTAGCAGACCAGTAAGTAGCAAAGAAGAAGCCCTTTATCGGGCTTTATCTTTTTGGTCGTTGTCGCTTGATCGGAAATAATATGGAGCAATAACTAGTCAGCAGCAATATTTGTGGTCCGGATCGAATTAGAAAGCGAATTGAAGATGTGAGCCTTTCTATCCCATATGGCTATTCCATATTCGCGATGCAGAATGTTGTGACTTCTTTAGAAACAATAAATATCAAAATAAGAATGATTTGGGGATCACATGAGCAGGACCGTGAATAGTCTTATTACTGGTTCAATTTCAAATACGTTGCTGCGACGTTGTTCGAGATTGACTTTGTCGTACTTGGCTATCAGCGCGACGATTCTATCCATTCTTTGGGGGTGCTCAGAACATTCCCTGTCGACGCAAGCAACCTCCCCAACGACGAAGGAGATACTTGGAGAGATAGGTGGTATCCATGTCCAAGCTCCACAGAAGTATCAGCGGTCCGTACTAATCATGTTACCGAACGAAGGCGCCAAGGCGTTTGGTATAGATGATTTGAGGCGGAGAAACATACTGGGGAAAAAAATAAGATCGATCAGCATTATTTTGAG
>Ga0066798_10000566_pt1 | contig 18607 bp, 15 predicted proteins | sample PersoiDNA2013203_FD_70961 | JGI IMG/M metagenome (GOLD analysis project Ga0066798, IMG submission 70961) | Permafrost soil microbial communities from the Arctic, to analyse light accelerated degradation of dissolved organic matter (DOM) -... | ecosystem: Environmental > Terrestrial > Soil >... | reverse complement strand
ATGAGCATGGGCGCCTTGCTTCTCTGGTGCATTCTGGGGCTCTTCGTGTTCCTGCTCGTTTACGGATTCGTGAACGGATGAGTCCCGGACTCGCGAGCTTGGCGCGGACTCTGGTCTCCAGCGCCAGTTGGAAAGTGTCCTCGAAATGGGGTCAACTTCAATTTCAACTTCAGTGAGGTGGATGCCGGACACTCTGCTCAAGCCGAGGCAGATGGTGACGGGGGCTCGGTCGCCAACCTATTGCGGACAAAAGCAACGTGCCCACGCAAGCCGTAGAACATATCGCCAAAGGATGCTGGAACCACGATTTGATTGACGCGGACTTCGATGTTATCGATCTGGCGCAACAGGTCTACTCGACTTTGAGATGTTTGTGCAACGAATACATCGCGTTCAAGATCCAGCAAGACTTTGTACCAACGGTGAATCCGCGACTCTATGCGCCAGCGGTAAATCGCTGGAGCAATCTTCAACGCCGGGACCAACAACAATGCGAGAGGTACCAATACAGCCAAGGCCCTGGCAATCAGACTTGCCAACCAAAAGGGGAAGGTTCGATAGAGAAACGACTTGCCAGATGCGTAATAGCGGGCCGCATCGGGGCTCAGGCGGAATTCATGCACGAGTGGCGCCGGGAACTCACCACGTCTCCTGAACAAACCTGGACCGCCATGCACTTCCCGCACCGCCTCGAGCAGCAAATCAGACAAGGCCGGATGCAGGCTATCTCGTGCAATCAGCTCAACCGTAGGAGCTATCAGATTCAGATCTTCCTCGGGAATGTTCTTGCCGAAATCAAGCGAGCCTTTCGGCAACACCAATTTATTGAGATAGCCAATGCGCCGCACATAGGCATCGGCCTGGTGGAAATCAAAGAGGTGAATTTCCGGCGAACGCAGCAAGGTCCGCAATAGCTCGGACGAAGTTGAATCGCCCATAAGGAAAATGGCATCAATCCCATTTCCTTTCAACTCCTTTTCCGGATCTTTTGCATGAACCTCGATGAACCGTGAATCGCCCGTTGGCTCGATGCCGTTGGCTTTCAGGAGTTCTAACGCCAAAGTTCTCGTGCCACTGCCCTCTGCACCGATGTCAAGTCTGCCCTCTTGAAACTCTGATAGCAAGTGCCTTACCTTTCCCCGATAGAAAACCATCAAAGGCTGGTGGTTAACACTCCCAAGGGTCATCAACGCATTGACTTTTGCATCCTTGACTTCACCGCCAAGTACAAAGCCGATATCTGCGGTTGCACCCGGTGTGGTCAGTCGTTGAAGGTTTTCGGGGGAGCCATTCGATGGCAAGATGTTCAACGTCACGCCATCCTTGGCAAGGATCTTTTTGTATTTCTCGGCGTTGCGGTAAAAACTACTTCCTGCCGGTCCGGCAGTGATAGTCAGTGTGTTGGGAACTGCCATATGAATGAAAGCAAAGCCAGCCAAACCAACGGCCAATGCAACCGTAAGGAAGACACCCACGTACACGGCCATTCCGCGCCCCCGCAACGAGTCAAATCTTGACATCAATCGGGGAAAATATGTTTTTGAGTCAATCAACCATTTCTCCACCGGATTCGGAATATTTGATAGTCAATGCCCGCTGCGAACAAGGCTGCGATACGCCTGCCTGATATCGCTCTTTTTTTGGCTCTCACCACCACCCAGACCGCTGCATTGCTGGAACCTTTCACGCCACCGACATGCGGGCTCAGGAATCAATAGGCGGCGGTCACTGTTACGGCTCTTGCCAGCTGACAAATGTAATCGACGTTCCTTCAAATCCTGCGGTGCACGTCGCTTAAAAATGCGAAGCCGGCTTTCGGGTGAATCGATGAGCCAACCTGAGCGAGGGCTGCTTGTCACTATATGCCGGCACAGGCTACTGAATGAATATCGGGTATCGGGCGAGCAATTTGAATTTCTGTAGACCCGCTCACTCTGCCCAGGGGCCGGACAGCCAAGAGAACTGGCATCCTCGTTTGGCCGACTGCTTCCGAGTTTTTGGCACAGACGGTGAGCGACTGCTTCCGGCGAAATTGAAGGTTAGCTTTCCCACTTTCCGGTGGGTTTCGTGCGGATCCGCTGTACGTCGGGTTTGTGTCTCTTGGAGTCACCGAGCTATGAAATGCCGATTTCCCTGGCCACTGACTTCAACAGACTGACTGCCGAAGTAGCCATTTGCGAACTGCCTCCTCCAAACCGGGCATTGGCCTTTACAGGCCGACAGTCGGCAAAGTGACGCCGATTTCGTCCAAACCAATTTCGGCCATCGACCAGTAGGAGTCACTTGCCAATGTGCCACGGAATGACCGCTGCACCTCGCATTCCGGTCAACCACGATGGAAAAGTGAGGGCATCCTCACTTACTGCGTGCTTTTCATGTCCGTAGCTGATGTAGGGGCGGTCAATGGTGCGGCGGCGAGTCTTTACCGAACTCAAGCCGCAGTCAGCATGCAGATTTGCCGGCTGGAAGAAGCTGTTGGGGCGCGGTTGTTTGATCGCTCTGCCAGAGGGCTGACGCTCTGCGCCGGCGGTCTGTTGCTACGACCCTATGCGCGCGAAATATTGTCGTTCAGTGATGCGTTGAAGCATCAAACCGGTGACTACCGCGTTGAAGGGCGAGTGAAGTTGGGGGCGGTGCAAGACTTCGCCGCAACACGATCGATCTAAGTCCTGAAAGCATTTCATGACCAGAATCCGCTGGTGCAGATTAACCTGATTGTGTCGTCGGCCGAGCCACTGCCATTGATCCTGTTCGAAGGCTCGTGCCCAAGGCACAACGGGTGATTGAAGTTTTGCCTTATCGCAACATGCGCTGCGTCGACAATGATCCCCATGGTCACGGCAGTTCAGGCCGGCATAGGTATTGGCCCTATGATTGCCACAACCATTCCTTCAGGCTGCCGAAGCCTCGACCGGGCGAGCGGCTTTCCTGCTCCGGTGGACATCGATATCGGGTTGTGCGCCAGCACGCAGGCGCCCACGCATGCGCGTTACCTTGCCGATTTTGTTATTCGATCGTCTGGTACGCTTTTTCCCAGCACTTCGGGAACTGACATGACGCCGGACAATTGAATCCTGGCAAGTTGAAGATAGTTGAGCGCCGACCTGGCTCGATCGTTCGCGCCCATATCAAGAACCACGTCGAGAACCTCTTCATCATCTGGGCCTGCTATTGCCAGGCAAACCCCAAAGGGATCTGCCGCTTGACTTTCACCACCGAAGGCATATCTGTCACCCTGGCCGACACGATTGGCCATGACGATATGCAACTGGTTTTCCAGTGCTCTGACTGGAATCACTTGCCGATGGACAGAAGCTGAAAAATCCATGTTTCCATCCGGTACAACAATCAGGTCGGCGCCATGCAACGCCAGCATGCGGGCAACTTCCGGAAATTCGATGTCAAAACAAATGAGTATTCCGACGTGAATGCCATGCCATTCGCAAACCGGAAATTCGTCCCCGGGCTCAAAGACGCCTTGATCGGAAAGATACAAGTGTGACTTGCGGTATTTCAGGCAGATTTCTCCGCTTTCATCGATCAGCAATGCCGTGTTGAAAAAGCGTCCACCATCAAGCTCTGCAAAACCGATGACGATGCTGATACCGGCCTGACAAGCCGCATGCCGGAGCGAGGAAATCACTGCCCCGGAAATTGCTATGGCGAGTTCACCAATATTTCCGGTTGTCGGAAATCCCTGGAGGTAGGTTTCGGGAAACACCAGTAAATCGGTCTTCCCAGCACTCTCGGCGATTGCATGCAGCGCGCGCTGGGTGTTAAAGCGCAGATCGCCATCGCGACATGTCGATTGGTAAAGCCGGATGCGTGGTGACTTCATGGTTATCCCTGGAACCGGCGTTCTTCCCTAATCTGTCAGCCGGTTGAGGCGCTCGCTCAACTGTGTGATGGTGGCAGAATCTGCGTTGGCAAAGGCCATGCGCAGGTGTTGTTGCTGGTTCTCGCCAAAGTAGACGCCTGGCACGGTGAGCACACCGGCCTGGGTCGCCAGCCGGTGCGCCACTTGCTCGGAGCCCTGGCCCGAGAACGGGTGTTTCACATAGGCAAAATAGGCGCCCAATGCGTCCAGCCGCCAGGCGGGCGCAGCTGCCATCGTTTGGCGAAAGGTGTCCGCGCGACTGGAAATTTCGCGCCGATTACCTTCGCGCCACTCGACCAGATCGCTCAGGCCCTTGGCAACCGCCGCTTGCGGAGCGCGCGCCGCACAAATTTGCAGGTTGTCCATTACTTTGGCAACCTGCGCCACCACCGCCTCGCTCGCTGTCAGTGCCCCCAGCCGGTGTCCGGGAATACAGAAAGACTTCGAAAAACTGTACAGCGCCACCAGATTGGCCTGCCATCCAGTTTGACTGAACAATCCGTGGGGCGCCGCCGTCGAACTCAATGGCAGGAAGTCGCGATAGGTCTCGTCCACCAACAGCCACAAGCCTCGTTCGCAGCACAGCGCGTGAATGGCTTGAAGCAATTCGGGGGGGTAGACCGCACCCGTCGGATTGTTCGGCGAGATCAGCACCACAGCGCGCACAGCAGGGTTGAGCGCCGCCGCAATGTCTGCTACCTTTGGCACAAAGCCCTGGGCAGCGTGGCAATCCACGGTGACAGTACCAATTCCCAACATGGCCAATGTGGTTTGGTGGTTGAAGTAGAACGGGCTCAGCAACAACACACTTTCACCGGGGCCGATCAGCGCCATCACGGCGGCGGCAAAAGCCTGGTTACAACCGGACGTGATGTGAACCTCACTCGCAGAGACTTTACCGCCATACGTTTCATTCAGATGTTGCGCATAGGCTGCGCGCATTTCATCCTCACCCTCAATCGGTCCGTAACCCGCATATCGGGCCGAGCCGGCCGCACTTGCCAATGCTGCCAAAAGCCGTGGGTGCGGCGCATACCCTGGAACGGCCTGCGAGAGGTCGATCAACGGCCCGCAGCATCCGTCATAACTATGGGCCCATTGTTGAATAGCGGGAATCGGCGGTGGCGATAAAGCAGCAACTCGGGGATTGAAATGTGGGCTTTTCATAGAACCGTAGGTAATGACACGGGAAGAATTCCCGCCCTGCAAGCACTATACAACCGCTCGGTTGAGTTGTGCTTTTAACAGGTCGCGCACAGTCTGGATCAGCGGCTCGCGGGTGCGCCCTTTGCGAAATATCAGGGAGAACGGCGCCTGGAAGCCGAACGACCCGGGTAACAGGGGCCGCAGCCGGTGCTGATTGACCCATGGCTGCGCATAGTGTTCCGGCAAGTAACCGATGTAGCCACCCGAAAGCACCAAAATCAGCTGGGCTTCCATGCTTTCCACTGTCGCCGTCGCGTGCTTGAAGCCATGGAGCGTCAATTCAGTCAGCATCCAGGACTCGCGGCGGGCAATTTTTTGCTCGGTAATCAGGCCGGCTGAAATGCGTTTATTGGCAAACAAGGGGTGCCGATCACTGCAGTAGAGCCAATGCTGCTCGCGATGCAGGGGCCGGGATACCAGGCCATTGACTCGGGTGAAAAAAGAGCCGATAGCAAGGTCCAGGGTATTGTTGGCAACACCCAGCTGCAGTTCATGCGGACTCATGACGGACAGATGAAGGTGCACGGCCGGATGCGCCAGGCTCAGCGCGCCGAGTGTATCGGCCAGAGGCAGGGCTGGGTCGCTCACGATCGAGTCGATGATGCCCAGATGCAGAGTCCCGCGAAGCTCACCCTTGAGCTGTGACGCATAACGCTCAAATCCGTTCATCTCGCCCAGCAGTCGCAGCGTTTCCGCGTGAAAAAGCTCGCCTTTGCTGGTCAGTCGAAATCCGCCGCGGCCCCGGTGGCACAAAGTCAAGCCAAGGTGGCTCTCGAGCTGGCTCATGTAGGTGCTGATGGCGGATGTCGACAGACCGAGCTCGTGCTGCGCAGGCGCAAAACCCTGATGCCGAACCACGCTGGCAAAAATTCGCAGCAGTTTGAGATCTGGAAATACGTTCTTCATGACTGCCTTGGTCCTTCGACAACGGCCACCCGGTTGCTGCAAAAGATGCGTTTTCCGAATTCCCGATTACTTTATAAAAATCTGAACTAAGTATTTCACCATAACAATTGTCGAAGCAAGCCGATGCAGCCAAAATGAGTCCGTGGAAATACCCCAGTTGGCTTGTATGCGCCGCGAATCAGCAGCTGCCAAAGGACCGACTGAACCTACCAAACTCTTGCAGGGATCATCAAACTATGAGCTTGAGCAGTGACAAACTGGCGGCCTTGCGCAAGAAATACGACGCCGATCAGGCAGGCAAGATTTTTGATGCCCGGTTTCAGGCGGTTGCGGACCGGATTTTTTCAAGCAACGGCACACGCTTGGCGCCCTTTGCGGGAGTTCCCACCCTGTTGTCTGCGCCACACATGGCGCAAGGGTTAGCGGACCCTGGTTTCAGTGCGCTGCAGGTGGCGTTGGTCGGCGTGCCGATGGATCTGGGCGTTAGTAACCGTCCCGGTGCGCGCTTCGGTCCGCGCGCTCTGCGCAACATCGAACGAATTGGCCCCTACAACCATGCTTTGGGATGTGCGCCGGTGTTTGACCTGCGTGTCGCTGATGTGGGTGACGTGCCCATGGCAAGCCGCTACCGGCTGGAACAATGCCATGAAGATATTGAAGCCTACTTCCGTCGTGTGGTGGATGCCGGCGTGGTGCCGCTGGCCGTTGGCGGTGACCATTCAGTCACGCATCCGATCCTTAAGGCGGTGGCCCGACAGGGTCCAATTGCCTTGATTCACGTCGACGCCCATTGTGATACCGGCGGTGCTTTTGACGGCACCAAGTTTCATCACGGCGGACCGTTTCGCAACGCCGTCCTTGATGGCTTGATTGATCCTGCGCGCACCATCCAGATCGGCATTCGTGGTTCGGCAGAGTACCTGTGGGAGTTCTCCTATGAATCGGGCATGACCGTCATACATGCTGAGGACATTCCAACATTGGGCATGGAAGCGATCATTGCCAAAGCCCGGCAACTGGTGGGAACCGGTCCGGTCTATGTATCGTTTGATGTCGATGCCCTGGACCCGGCATTCGCGCCGGGAACCGGCACGCCCGAGATCGGTGGCATGAGCACCCGCGAGGCGTTGACACTATTGCACGGACTCAAGGGTCTCAATATCTGTGGCGGTGATGTGGTGGAGGTGGCTCCGCAATACGACAGTTCCACCAACACGGCTCAGGCTGGGGCACAACTGTTATTCGAGATTCTCAGCCTGATGGTCTACAGTCCTTTCATGTCGCGACACAGTTGAGTTACGCTTTTACACCATTTCCCTCAACCTCAATCCAGGAGATAACCATGATTACAACTTCGCGAATCGACTCGACGCGCCGCAGCGTATTGGGGGCAGGCCTGGCCGGCGTGGCAGCCCTGTCACTTCCTGGTCTGGCGTTAGCGCAGGAAAAGTCCATCAAGGTCGGCGTGTATGGGGGCTATTTCAAGAAATCATTTGACAAACATATTTTCCCAGCCTTCACCAAAGCCACCGGCATTGCGGTGGAGTCGGTCGCCGAGCCAACCGGTGAAGCTTGGCTGATTCAATTGGAGCAGGCTGCCAAGGCTGGGCAGGCACCGGCCGACGTGTCCATGATGTCCCAGGTCGCCATGCTCAAGGGCCAGTCGACCAAACTCTGGGCGCCCTTGGACATGAAAAAGATCCCCAACGCCAGCAACGTGCTCGACCGCTTTATCAACAAGTACCCGGACGGCGGTGTCGCCGGCGTAGGTGCGGTGTCCTGGTACATCACCCTCGTCACCAACACAAAAGCTTATCCGACCGCGCCCACGTCGTGGGCCGCGTTGTGGGATCCGGCCAACAAGGACAAGCTGGGATTGCTGGCTCTGGTGTCCAACTCGTTTCTGCTGGAAGTCACGGCAAAAACCTTCTTGGGCGGCACCAATGTGTTGAGTACCGACGACGGATTGCTCAAGGCATTCAAAAAACTCGCAGAACTCAAGCCCAATGTACGGTTGTGGTACCGCGACGAAGCGCAGTTTGAACAGGCCCTCAAGTCCGGAGAAATCCCGATGGGCCAGTATTACCACGATGTCACCGGTTTGGCCGCTGCCGAGAAGCATCCCGTGCGCTCTACCTTTCCCAAGGAGGGCGGCATTCTCGACTCAGGTTGCTGGGCCGTGTCGCGTGCCTCGAAAAAAGCCGAACTGGCGCACACCTTCATCAATTACATGAGTCAGCCTTCAGTGCAGGCGCTGATGTCACGTCAGGTCGGTACCTCGCCGACCGTCAAGCGCAGCCTGCTGGACCTGACGCCGGCGGAGTTTGCGTCTGTATCGTCTGACATTGACCCCATCATCCCGCGTTACGACCTGTACCAGACCAAGGCCGACTGGCTGAACCAGAAATGGACCGAACTGATCGCCTCCTAAGAACTTGTCACTCTGGAGCGCCGCCGCATGTCCGGACTTTTACTTGACCAGGTTTCCAAGCGTTTCGGCAGTTTCACGGCAGTAGACCAGGTACAACTCAGCGTCCCGAAAGGCAGTTTCGTCTGCCTGCTCGGGCCGTCCGGATGCGGCAAGACCACCCTGCTGCGCATGATTGCGGGTCTTGAGGAACCGAGTGCCGGGCGCATCAGCCTCGAAGGCGATGACCTGACGATGGTGCCCACGCACCGGCGCAACATTGGCATGGTATTTCAGTCACTGGCGCTGTTTGCCCATCTCAGCGTTGGCCAAAATATCGCTTATGCATTACGCATCCGGGGTACTGACCAGGCGCAACAGGACCGGCGTGTCAATGAGTTGCTGGAGATGGTCCATTTGGACGGCTATGCCCACAGGCCGGTGGCCAAGCTCTCCGGTGGGCAACGCCAGCGGGTCGCGATTGCGCGTGCCCTAGCGCACTCGCCACGCCTGTTTCTCCTGGATGAACCGTTGTCGGCACTGGATGCCAAGTTGCGGGAGGCGATGCAGGTCGAATTGCGCCAGTTACAGCAGGCGCTTGGCATCACCACCATAGTCGTCACACACGACCAGCGCGAGGCTATGACCATGGCCGACCTTGTGGTGGTGATGGGAGAAGGACGCATTCGGCAGGCGGCAGCCCCGATTGATGTCTACCGCAACCCGGTCGACGCCTTTGTCGCCGACTTCATCGGTACTACCAATTTGCTACCGGTCACACGTAGTCTGCAGGGCGGTGCCTTGCTGTGGGGCCATGCCCTCGAGGGTGTCGCCATGCCGGCAGGCCGGTCCAATGCGGTGTTGTCGATTCGGCCCGAAAACGTTTTGCTTGGTGTGCCCGGTTCTGGCACGCTGGACGCGACCGTGACCTTTGTACGCGACCTTGGTGCCACGGTCGAAATCTTCCTCAGTGCCAACGGCACGACCTTTGTTTCAGTTGCCAACCCGCGCGAGCGCGCCGAAGTGCTTGTCGGCAATACCATCGGCGTGTCATTGTCCGCGCCGAACTGCCTGGTATTTGCCCCATGAAACAGGAGGCTCCGCAAGGCGTGGCCGACTATGCGCCGATTGTGTTCCCGGGACTGATGTTGCTGGTCTTTTTTGTGCTGCCATTTGGCACCATGATCGCAGTCAGTTTTTTTCGGCGCGATCAGGGCGGGTTTTACACGCCGGATTTCGTGTTCAGCAACTATGAACGTTTTCTGAGCCCGTTTTTTGGCAATGTGCTGGGCTTCTCGATCCTGCTCGCAGTAGCGGTTGCCATCGCTTGCGTGGCCCTTGCGTTGCCATTCACGTTCACGCTATCCCGCATGCCGCGTCGCCCGCAGGTGCTGTGGCTGGTGGCATTGTTGTCGGTGTTGTCGCTGTCCGAGGTCATCATTGGTTTCGCTTGGTCAACACTGCTCTCACGCACCGCTGGCATTACCAACATCCTGGTTTCGATGGGGCTGATGGATGCCCCCAGAGCCCTGGTGCCCAGTCTGGGCGCCGTACTCACCGCCATGATTTACCAGGCGTTCCCGTATACCGTACTCGTGATGTATCCGGCGCTGGTGCGACTCGACCCCACGTTGCTGGAGGCCGCAAAAACTTTGGGTGCTTCCCCGCTACAGGCTTTTTTTAACGTGGTGGTGCCTGCCCTGCGCAACACCCTGGTTGCCACCGTCATTATGGTATTTGTGTTTGCGCTGGGCTCCTATTTGCTGCCCCAGATATTGGGGCGACCAAGCCACTGGACGCTGTCGGTGCTGATAACCGATCAGGCTGTGTACCAATCCAACATGCCTTTTGCTTCCGCCATGGCGGTGTTGCTGGTGCTGCTCTCGCTCGCACTGGTGGGACTCACCAGCATGATTGGACGCAAGGAAAACGCTGCATGATCGCGCGCGTGTTGAACCGGATCTATCTGGGAGTATTGGCGATTTTTCTGGCTGCGCCCTTGATTATCGTAGCGGGTGTATCGGTCAATGAAAAGCAGTCATTGGAGTTTCCACCTCATGGATTCTCGCTTTCCTGGTACCTCGAGATTTTCACCAATGCCGAGTGGCGCAATGCCTTGTGGGCATCGCTGGGCTTGGCCACATTCAGTGCGGCGCTGGCAGTTGCAGTGGCTTTTCCGCTGGCCTGGTTTGGCTGGCGACGCTTCGCACCCTGGACCCGGATTTTCCAGTTGCTGGGTGTCGCACCTTTCGTTTTGCCGCCGGTCATCACGGCCTTGGGGCTGCTCACCTTTTGGGCCACTACCGGCTTCTATGGCCAAGCCTGGACGGCCATCATCAGCCACGCCATATTTTTCGTCACACTACCGCTGGTCACACTGACGCTGGGCTTCTCCTCCATTGACCGCTCCGTTGTAGAAGCCGCGTCAACAATGGGCGCGAAAGACGGGACTGTGCTGCGCACGGTGGTTATGCCATTGATTGTGCCGTATCTGATTTCTGGCTACGCGTTTACGTTTGTCTTATCGCTCAATGAATACATCATTGCCTACATGACAGTCGGCTTCACGGTCGAGACACTCCCGATCAAGATATTTAACGCCCTGCGTTATGGCTACACACCCACTATGGCTTCGGCGACCGTGCTGTTTATCGCGCTGGCAGCATTGGTGTTTGGATTGATTGCACGCTTTGGCGACTTGCCCCGGCTGTTAGGAGCATCGGCAGCCGAAGAGGGATAAAGCAATCAGATTGCTCAAAATTACCCCGAGTTACCGAGCTTTTTCACGGCACTCGGGCGTTGACTCGCGGCCGATGGCCATGGGCGCCAAGCCACACTTGGCGAATGACTGGAATTGCGCCCTGAGAAATGGAGCCATTGACGGTCTGCTACGGAGCAGGCATTTCTCGTCCCTCAATTTCGCTTGCCGATGCACAAGCGACGGTCAGATGAAGAAGTGGCTTTCGGCTGGCGTATGACTGCTTACGATTATTGGCAACATCGATGAGCGTCAGCTCCTTATTTTTACCAATGACGGGAATGGGCACGTTGACGTCCGCCACGAACGGCTTGTGACGGGCAATGAATTGGGCAACCCGTAAGCTGACTGTCGTGACCGGCGTCAAAGTGTCTTCAAGAGTCGGACATGCTGGAGCCGTGGGTGGCCGCTTACCACTTGTGGCGATGATTTGATGGATCAAAACTGCTTGCCCCAAAGCTGACGATCAGTATGGCCATCTCAGTCAAAACGCAGGAGAGTTGAATTCCTTTCAACTGCAAGGAGTTCATCATGGAAGAATCGAGCAACAAGTCATGCCACGAACCGTGGAACAAGGGCAAGCTGGTAGGCCAGAAGGCGCCCTTCAAGCTGAAGGAAATCTGGGCCATCCGCGTGCGATTACAGGTGGAACATCGGGTCAGGGAGTTGGCCATGTTCGACTTGGGGCTCGACAGCAAACTGCGGGCTTGCGATCTGGTCAAGCTAAAGGTTCGCGACATCTGTCACGGTGATAGAGTGGCTGCGCGCGCCATCATCATGCAGCAAAAGACCGCCCGACCGGTGCAATTCGAGATTACCGGGTCAACCCAGGAAGCGGTGACCGCCTGGATCAAAGACGCCAAACTGCGATCTGATGACTACTTATTCCCAAGCCGAATACATAACTCCCAGCATCTGGGAACACGCCAGTACGCTCGAATCGTGGACAACTGGGTGCAGCAGATCGGACTGGACCCCGCCGCCTACGGCACTCATTCTATGCGGCGCACCAAGGCATCGCTCATCTACCGGCGCACCAAGAACCTGCGCGCGGTGCAACTTTTACTTGGCCATGTCAAAGTCGAGAGCACCGTACGCTATCTGGGCATCGAGGTTGATGATGCGCTGGAAATGGCAGAGGACACAGAGGCTTGACGCCGCCGAAGTCTCTTGTCTGGCTAAGAAATGTGGCGTTGTGCTCGGAAAGCTGACTGTTTCGGGCGCGCGCCTGATCCGACATTCTGCCGTCGGTTGGGTATCGCCGGTCCTCACGGCTTAAGACATGCAGGACCAAGTGGCGGCCGTTCGATCGGATACGTCGTAGCGTGCTGCCGCTGATCGTCAGCTTTGGATCAGCCAATCCGAGGTATGAAATCGTCGTGGACGATGGTTAAGCTGCCACTCAAGGCTCCCGCATGTAAGTCTCTTTAAGACACATAGCCGACGTACGCCGGATCCGCATAAAACCCGACGGAAAGTCGAAAGCCGACCTTGGATTTCGCCGGAACCGGCCGTTCGCTACCGATGCCAGAAACTCGGAAGCAGTCACCCAGCGACGAAAATCAGTTTTTCCGTTTGACGGTCGCCAGCGCAGCGTAACCCGCCGTTGGCGACAGGCAGCTTTCTGGAAGCAAAATTTCAAAATATGGCTTGCTAGTCAGAAGTCGTTCGTGGCGGCCAGCTTGATGCGCACTCTCGACCCTCATCGAGCAAGGACGGGCGCCGCAAAGCGGACATACAGTGACCCGTGTTCGAACTGGTGAACCCCTTCAACGGTGGTCAACGGTCTGCCGCCTGGCGGCAGCCAGTCCGCGCAAAGCCTGTGTCGATGAAATCAGCCGGTATTCCCAAGTCGCTCAGCATGCGCTGAAAGCAGGGGTGTTGGTGCAGCAGTGTGATGCCGGCTCGTTCGATCACGTCGAGGTTCGGCTTGGTGATGGTCCAAAGGGTCGGAATCGCCTTGGCTTGTTCGCGCAGTGCGCGTTGCTGCGGTTCGTTGGCGCGCAATTGGTCGAAGTCGATCTCGACGTTGTAAACCATCAGGTCGGCAAACAGAGGGTCGCCAGCCGCGCCACCGGTGCCACCGCCAGCTGAGTTGAGTTGTGCCAGCAATACCTCGATCTGGGCGTGAACGCTTGCGCTAGCTGAGTCTATAGGCACCGATGTGACGCTGTTGATCATGCCCAAAATGCCGGGCCGATCAGCACTTTGGTAGATCTTGTTGTCCGGGTCAGCACGGGCGTTGACGAGGATCACTGCAAGCTTCTTGACGCGACCTTGGTTGATGGCTTCCAGCAGCGTGCCCGGCTGGCCGGCCTGGCCCCCGGGCGGCGCGACGATGGGTGCGGCGTAGGGCGAAGACACGGCCTCCAACAGTCCGTGGATCGCCAGGTTGTCCGCCAACCCGCCGTCCAGAAAATAGAGGTAGTCGATCTGGCGGAAGCTGTCCGGACCGTGGCGCAGGTCATTGGCATAGCGTGCCAGCTTGAAGGTATCCAGATTGAGATAGGGTGCGTAGCTGCCCTGTAATCGACGTTTGATCCAGGCTGGCGCTTGCCGGCCCGCGCAATGTTCGGCCGAGTGATTGCGAAAGGCGACCGGCGTGAAAACGATCGGCACTGCCGCCGACGCGGCCACACCGGCTGAAATGGCTTGGGCATCCAAGTCCGAGCAAATGTCATCAAAGCGCTGCGGCGTGAACGCGAAGATTTCGCCGGATGCCATGTCGGTGGCGTTCAGGATCAGATAGGGCTTGTCGCGCTGGTTGATGTCCGCAAAGGTCTTGTGCTTGAACAGCTGGCGGTCAAACAATTGCTCGACCAAATCGCTGCGTGATTTACCCCAATTTACGGGGTTGAGCGCGCTGTGGACGAGCATGCTGGTGTTGTCCAGTGCCAGAAAGTCGGGCTCGAAGCGGTCCAGCCCAAGTGTGCCGTTGAGAGCATAGTGAGCCGCAATGACACTGCCACCTGACACCGATGAAATCACGGCAATGTCGTCGATCAACGGCCGGGACGTACCGTCGGCAGCCCTGTAATGGTGATGCTGGAGTTCGCGCAACACCACCCAACCAAGCGCCGCCGCACGCGAGCCACCGCCGGAAATCGCCACCAGAATCAACGGCCGCTCCACCTGGGAGACATCTACAACACGCCGTTCCGAGTTGCTTTGCCCTGCCACCAGCGGCTGGTTATCAAAGCGCGTTGCGCAGCCCGACAGCACCGTCGCGAAAGCCAATACAGCCAGCAAGCTACGCATCTTTCTTCGCTTGCTTGCCGGGGTTCACTGCGGCAGCGGCAGCCATCTTGCTTGTGGGCCGCGTGCTGGCCTGGCTCCGCGCATTGGCACCAGACCGTTTTGGTGCGCGTGACCTCTTGGCGACAGGGGCCATCGCTTCCGTAACATCAGCCTCCATCGGCGCTGGCACGCTGCTGCGCGAAACGGCAGCTGCGGTCACTAAATCGAAGGCGACCACCATGGGCTTGACGATCGAGGTGCCAGCGAGCGCAATCACTCGGCTAGCGGGTGCGCAGCTATTGCCTTCAAGCGCGATGTCGTACTCGTCACCCGGCAGCATCAGGATGTGATTGGTGAAGCCGACCCCAGCGCCGTCGGCCAGCACCGCGCGCTGGTCGGGGAAGGTCACAAGAAGGAATTCAATGGCCATGGGATCTCCTGATGTATATCAAAGCGAGAGGCTGATTCAACCACCGCCAGTTCCGGACGGAGAGGGCGACAGCAAAGCTTGCATGTGCTTGGGCTCGGCCTGAGACGCTGCCTTGACGGCTGGCGATGTGACAGTGGTGGCCTTTGACTTGGCGACAGGTGTCGTGCCTTTAGGGATCGCTCTAGTAGTTGGTTCGGGGGACTTCACGGCTCCAGCAGCGGCAGCGTCCGCTGCGGCACCCACGCCCATCTTGCCCTCGATCCCCTCCACGATCTTGACGAACATTTTCTCCGACGTACCCAGCAGCAAGGCGAGCCCCATGGCAAGTTCACTTTGCGGATTAGCCCACTTAACCGATGCAAAGAGTTCGCCCAGTACCTGATACTTCACAGCTAGCGCTAGTAGCAGCATGCCGGACCAACCGGCCAACGCACCCACCATCGGACTCAGGAACAGAGTCGTCCAACTGAAGCCGTAATCGGTTTGCACTTGCTGCCGAACCAGGACCCGACTCAACCGACTCATCAACCCGCCCAGCGCCCCCAGCAGGAAGAATGTCGCATTCCCAAACGTCGCCGACAGGACCACAACCAGTAGCAGCGAAGAACCGACCAGCCACGCCGTCTTCTTGTGCCAACTGGCGATGGAAGCAAACTCCGTGTCGGAGCTGTCGTACAACTGATTGCGCGCCTCGCTCAGGAGTGAAGCCCGGCGTTGACTCGGAGGCAATGGCTCTGATGCCAGGGCGAACTCCAGACGCTTGCGAAGCGCTTCGGCGGGCGTCAGAAATTGTTTGTGGAAAGCGTCCAGACGATGGCGCCAGACCTCCCGCAACTTGGTTTCGTCGGTTTCTCCGGGGGGGGAATTCAAGCTTTCGTGCATCAGCTCCGCCACTTGAAGCACTTGCGAGGCGCTTTCCAACAACATCTGGTACTGCCACGGCATGGCCGCGGTGAGCGCCAACTTGATGGGCACTAACAACGCCGCCTCTGGCGCCAACGCCGTCACGAGCCGGGCCGACAATGCGGCCATGTCAGCACTCTTCGCGGAAGATTTGGCGTCCTGCATGGCCGCGACGTCGGCAGCGAGGTCGCTCGCGGCAGCAGTCACAAAAGCCAGTGTTTCTCGCAGCAGCGCAGCCGGTCTGTCTGCGACATCCACCACCGTGCGTTCCAGCTCCGCGTGGATGTGGTCGGCCAAGGCCAACGACTCGGTAGTCGCCGCCTGGCGCAGCTGCACTTCGGCGTCTTCAAGCGCAACGCGCAATTCTTCCGGGGGCAGCAAGGCCGCTATTTGTTCCTTGGCCTCGTGCAGATGTTGCCAACCCGCCTGTTCCCCGCCTCGGCTCCAGAAGACAACCGCCAGCAGCCAATTCAGTCCACTGCCCTGATGCAGGCACTTGCTCGCCAGGTCGAGAAGCGCGGTGACTTGCGCATAGCATGCCTGTGGGGCGCTGCCTGTGCAGGCCAAGCCCGCTAACCGCACCTTTACATCTTCGATCTCGGCCCGAAGCAATTCGCGCGTGGGGCGTGCAACCCTATTCCAGCGGGTGACGATGACGGCTACCCAATACCAGAGCGCCAGAAACCCGACAGGCGCCACGGCCCACCAGTGGGTACATGGAAACAGGCCACGTGCCTGGCACAAGTCGATGCCTTTGGCGGCCAACTCTGCAATCACGCGGGTCGGGCCGCCATGCGCATTGGACACCACGATAGCGCTGGACGTCTCTCCAGTTTTGGTGGGCGCAAAACTCACGCTAAGCGCGCAAGAACCTTTGGCAGCGATCTCGCATTTTGTCGGCGCCACAGTGAAGTCACCGCTGGCGTGAACCTCGAAGGTTGCTGTGGCAGATGCTGCGGGGTCGGCAGTCACGGTGATGGACTTCACAACACTGGTGCTGCCGAGCTGCTGCTGATCGAACTGAATCTTGTCGGTGCTGCTTCTGAGCCCGGCCAATCCGGCTTCGGGGGCAGAGGCCACGCCCTTGGGAGCTGAGGCGGCTGCACCAGCACTGGCCGCACTGGCGGCGGCAGACGCTGCACGAACCGCTGATACAGGCACAGTAACCTGAGGCTTGGCAGCCCACGTGCCGAGACACACCATCAAAGCCAGCGGCACCGCGACTAGATCACGCAACCGAGACCATCTCGTACCCCCCACATAGCACCTCGAAAAGAATAGGCAAGCCATCGCAATCCCTTTGGTAGCAAACAAGCCCGAACAACCAACTGCGCAATGTGATTTAGCGTCTCATTTTGGGGTACGTCCTTGCGTTATGTCAATCCGGCCATTGCGAGCGGGGACGCTCGATTGCCGTCGGTGGCCATCACCATACAGGCCTGAAAGCCGATGTCTTTCTCAGCAGCAATATCCGCCACAAGCCACGCGATGACGAGGTGGATGCGGCCTCCATGTTGCGCGACGAACACGACTGCATTCCGGAAATTGGGCCGCTGACGGAGCCAGAATAGACCGACGTCGACGGTCATATGATCGGTGCTTCTCTCGCTCACAAGCGGTCCGTTGCGAAATGCAGGTCTTGGTCGGTGGCCGGTGTCCGCTTTGGCGGAATGGTTGCCACAAAGCCGATGGTCGCTCTGTTTAGTCGATGACCAATGGGATGGACGCTCCCACCTTTAACGGCATCGAAATGTGCCAAAGTGGAGATGCGATTTCATCCACCTCAACAGACAGGAGCGTCCGATATGAAGGTTACAACAGTAGGCATCGATCTGGCAAAGAATCTCTTCCAATTGCACGGTGTGAACGAGTATGGGAAGGTCGTTTTCAAGAAGCAATTACGCCGCGACCAGAGGGCCGAGTTCTTCGTGAATCTGCCTGCTTGCCTTATTGGCATGGAAGCCTGCGGCAGGGGAGTGTCAGGATTTCTGTGCGTGAAGCGGATTGGATGTTAGCTGAGGCTTGAAGGCTTTTCGGATTTGATATTTTCAAAGAGGCCCCCGCCAGGCCGCCGGAGGCACCCCCCCCCCGGTTGTCTGGCAGCGAAATCTTTCAGGCTATGCGACCTGGGTGAAACGCTCCTTGTACAGAATGGCAAACTGATTCATTGCCGCCTTCCAATGCGGCGAGGCCCGAGCCCAGTTGGCGGTGATGTTGCGCAGTGCCAGCCAAATCAATTTGGTGGCGGCGTCATCGCTGGGGAAGTGTCCTCGACAGGCATTTCGATATCGGTCTGCATCGCATTGCCCAAATGATGTTCAGGGTCATGGCAAGCGCCAGCCGCGATATCCGGAGTTGACGTCGAGCAGCGAGGGCGGACGTCTTCTTCAAAGCAGGCGCTCAAAACGCCAGAACGTCGGTCAGCCATGTGGCTCTGATTTCGGCAAGACCCAATTGGGCCATCCAACAACAGCCAGTCAAAGCCCTTACGGGAAAAGAAAAGCCTGCTACTTAATAAATAGCAGGCTTTTTTATTTGTATTTGTTTTTATCCCCTTGCAGGCAATCTGTAGGCAGCGCCGAATCTCACCAACGGCCACCTTAAACCAGAATCAGCCCATCTCTGCGGCCTCGTCATCGTCCAGCTTGGCCCTGATGGTCATCATCAGGTCAATCGGGTTCCCAGGGTGTCGCGTAGCGCTTCCCTTTGCCAAATGAGTAGAGGACTTGCACCCACAAAAAAAACCCCGCAACAGCGGGGTTTTTTTTGAAACCAGCCCGAAAGCTGATTCTTAGTGCGAGTTCTGATTACTTGCGCGTACCAACCACTTCGATTTCTACGCGACGGTTTTTAGCACGGCCTTCTTTGGTCTTGTTGTCAGCA
>Ga0066798_10000563_pt1 | contig 18637 bp, 14 predicted proteins | sample PersoiDNA2013203_FD_70961 | JGI IMG/M metagenome (GOLD analysis project Ga0066798, IMG submission 70961) | Permafrost soil microbial communities from the Arctic, to analyse light accelerated degradation of dissolved organic matter (DOM) -... | ecosystem: Environmental > Terrestrial > Soil >... | reverse complement strand
GCACCTGGAGGAACGCGGCGCGCAAGGGGTTGCCGACCCAGTGCCCGTTGGGCAAGACATCCGGAAACGCGGTAAAGACCCGCGTGGCGAATCGCGCCAGCACCTTGTTGGCCATACCGGCGACTGAATTTTGCTCATGCAAGATCAGTGCTTTGCCCAGCAGCACGCTCATCAGCCCGGCCGGCAAGGTGATGTAGCCGCCCAGGCCCAACACCACATCAGGCTGAACGCGGCGCAGCAGGGCGACGCTCTGCCAGCAGGCGCGCAACAGACGCCAGGGCAAGCGCACCAGGGTGCCCAGGCCCTTGCCGCGCACACCGGAAAAATCAATCGACTCGAAGGCAAAGCCTTGTGGCGGTACCAACTGGCTTTCCATGCTCGGCAGACTCGCAGTCCCGGCGCCACCGAGCCAGTGCACGCGCCAGCCGCGTTCACGCAGGGCATGCGCCAGTGCCAGCCCAGGGAAAATATGGCCGCCCGTGCCGCCCGCCATGATCAGGGCAGTACCTTGGGTCATGAGCGCCGACGGGCCGCCCCTAGGCGCGAGGGCCCCCTCGGGGGGCAGCGAAGCACACGCAGTGGCGAGCGTGGGGGCCACCGGACGCGGCGCCGGGCCGCCCCAAGCCAGTCCAGCCCCCTCGGGGGGCAGCGAAGCACACGCAGTGGCGAGCGTGGGGGCCAAATTCATACCCGCCCTCCGTGCATCAACTGGCGATTCTCGTGGTCCACGCGCAGCACCACGGCAATCGCCACCAGATTGATCAGAATGGCAGAGCCACCATAACTCATCAGCGGCAACGTCAGGCCCTTGGTCGGCAGCGCGCCCAGATTGACGCCGATGTTGATGAAGGCCTGAAAACCGACCCAGATGCCCACGCCCTGCGCCACCAGGCCGGCAAACACCCGGTCCAGTGCAATCGCCTGGCGCCCGATGTGCATCATGCGCCGGGTCAACCACAGGAACAGGCCAATGACGAAAACCACACCGACCAGGCCAAACTCTTCACCAATCACGGCCAGCAGAAAATCGGTGTGGGCCTCGGGTAGCCAGTGCAGTTTTTCAACACTGCCGCCCAGACCGACACCAAAGATCTCGCCGCGCCCCACGGCGATCAGTGAATGGGTGAGCTGGTAGCCCTTGGCCAGCGCATTCTCTTCACTCCAGGGATCCAGGTAGGCAAAAATGCGCGCGCGCCGATAGTCGTTGAATGCGATCATCATCGTAAAGGCCCCCAGCAACACGGTGGCGATCAGAAAGAACATGCGGGCATTGACACCGCCCAGAAACAAAATACCCATCGCAATCACGGCAATCACCATGAACGCGCCCATGTCCGGCTCGGCCAGCAGCAGCACGCCCACCACCGCCACCGCCGCACCCATGGGCAACACGGCACGGAAAAAGTGCTCCTTGACGTCCATCTTTCGCACCATGTAATCGGCCGCATACAGCAGCACCGTGAGCTTGGCCAGTTCGGACGGCTGAAAGCTCAAGGGCCCGAGCGAAATCCAGCGCCGCGCGCCGTACACCACCTTGCCCACATGCGGAATCAAGACCGCGGCGAGCAGGACCAGAGACAGCACAAACAACCAACCGGCCGACTTTTCCCACATCGCCAGCGGCACCTGAAACGCCAGCAGCGCGGCGACAAAGGCCATCACCAGCCACATCGCGTGGCGGACCAGGAAATAGCTATGGGTGTAGCGGGCAAAGCGCGGGTTTTCCGGCATCGCGATCGAGGCGGAATAAACCATCACCAGGCCCCAGGCCAGCAACGCCACGGTGACCCAGACCAGCGCCTGGTCAAAACCCAGCACCGGTGTCGGGACAGTGCCGGTGGCGGCGCGTCGGGTGGCGCCCAGGCGCACCGGCAGCGCATCGCCCACCGGCCCGGTCAGCGCGTAAAACCATTTCTTCATGGCGCAGCACCTTCCCACGCCGACCCGGCGGCGCCGGCGAGCTCGCCCACCGCTTGCGCGAACACCTGGGCCCGGTGCTCGTAGTTGTCAAACATGTCAAAGCTGGCACAGGCCGGCGACAGCAGCACCGCGTCGCCCGCGTGCGCCTGGGCATTGGCCAGCGCGACGGCCTGCGCCATGGACTCGGCCGCCAGCAGCGGCACGTGGGTGGCTTGCAGCGCAGCGCGCAGCAGCGGTGCGTCGCGCCCGATCAGCACCACGGCGCGGGCGTAGCGCGACACTGGATCGACCAGCGGCGCGAAGTCTTGCCCCTTGCCCTCGCCACCCAGGATGACGACCACCTTGCGCTCAGCCCCCAGGCCGCTGAGCGCCGCCACCGTCGCGCCCACATTGGTGCCTTTGCTATCGTCAAAAAATTCCACTTCATTGAAGATGCCAATCGGCGCCACCCGGTGCGGCTCACCCCGGTAGTCGCGCAGGCCGTAGAGCATCGGACCCAACGCACAGCCGGCCGCAGACGCCAGAGCCAACGCCGCCAGTGCGTTAACTGCGTTGTGGCGGCCGCGAATGCGCAGGGCGTCGGCCGGCATCAGGCGCTGCAGGTACAGCTCGGGCGTTTCACCCTTGCGAGTCTTGAGCGTTTCATCGGCCTCCAGCGCGCGCACCAGCCACAGCATGCCGTTGACCTGCTCCAGCCCGAAGTCACCCGGGCGCTGCGGCAGGTCAGCGCCGAAGGTGACATGGGCGCGTAACTGGGGGCGTTGCAGCTTGACCCGCACCGGCTCAGGCAGCATCGCCATGACCCGGGGGTCTTCCCGGTTCAAAATCATCAGGCCGGTTGTGCCAAAAATATGGGCTTTGGCGGCCACGTAAGCCGCCATGCTGCCATGCCAGTCCAGATGGTCTTGCGTGATGTTGAGCACCGCAGCGGCGCTGGGCTCGAAGCTTGTTTCACCGTCCAGTTGAAAGCTCGACAACTCGATGACCCAGACTTCGGGCAGTGTGCCGGCCTCCAGATGCTGGATCAGCGTGTCAAGCAAAGTCGGTCCGATATTGCCGGCCACCGCGACGCTTTTGCCAACGCGCGCCACCAGCAGTCCGGTCAGTGCGGTAACAGTTGTTTTACCGTTGGTGCCTGTGACGGCCAGCACTTTGGGCGTGTAGTCCTGCGTCGCTTTTAAACCGAGAAGCGCCTGAGAAAACAAGCCTAATTCGCCTCTAGCCCTTATGCCAACTGCTTGAGCAGCTTCAATAACAGTAGCGACATCGAGCGGTGACAAACCCGGACTCTTGAACACCGCGCGCACATCTGTGCCTGTCACCAGCGCACCATCAAAGGCACCGCTGACAAACTGGGCCGCTGGCACCTCGCGTTGCAAGGCGGCGAGTTGCGGTGGCGCCGAACGTGTGTCAGCCACCGTCACCCGCGCGCCGCAGCGCGCACACCAGCGCGCCATGGCCAGACCCGAGGCGCCCAGGCCCAGAATCAGCACGTGTTGATCTTGCAGGTCGTTCATGGTTACCTGAGCTTCAAGGTGGACAGCCCCACCAGACACAAGAGCATGGTGATGATCCAGAAGCGCACCACGACCTGCGTTTCTTTCCAGCCGCTTTTCTCAAAGTGGTGGTGCAACGGTGCCATCTTGAACAGGCGCCGCCCTTGGCCATAACGCTTTTTGGTGAACTTGAACCAGCTCACCTGCAACATGACCGACAGCGCCTCCACCACAAAAACGCCGCCCATGATGGCCAGCACAATTTCCTGGCGCACGATCACCGCGACCGTGCCCAAAGCTGCCCCCAGGGCCAAGGCGCCCACGTCACCCATGAACACCTGGGCCGGATGGGTGTTGAACCACAAGAAGGCCAGACCCGCGCCCGACATGGCGGAACAGAAGATCAGCAACTCGCCCGCGCCCGGAATGTGCGGGAAGAACAGGTATTTGGAATACACCGCACTGCCCGTCACGTAGGCAAAAATGCCCAGGCAGCTGCCCACCAGCACCACCGGCATGATGGCCAAGCCGTCCAGACCGTCGGTCAGATTCACCGCGTTGCTGGCTCCCACAATCACCAGATAGGACAGGATGACAAAGCCGAGCACGCCCAGCGGATAGCTAATCTCCTTGAAAAACGGCAGCAGCAGCCCGGCCTTGGGTGGCAAATTCAGATCAAAACCCGAGCGCACCCAGCTGAAAAAAAGCTCCAGCACGCGCATATTGGAGCTCTCCGAAATGCTGAATACCAGATACAGGGCGGCCAGCAGGCCAATGAACGATTGCCAGAAATATTTTTCGTGCGATCGCATGCCCTCCGGGTCTTTGTTAACGACCTTGCGCCAGTCGTCGACCCAGCCAATCGCGCCAAATCCGAGTGTGACGAGCAGCACGATCCAGACAAAGCGGTTGCTCAGATCAACCCATAACAAGGTGGCAATGGCAATGCACAGCAAAATCAGGACCCCGCCCATGGTGGGCGTGCCGCTCTTGCTCAGATGCGAGTCCATGCCATAGCCGCGAATCGGCTGACCAATCTTGAGTTCCGTCAAGCGGCGAATGACGAACGGCCCTGCCGCCAGACCCATCAACAGCGCCGTCAAGGCGGCCATGACGGCACGAAACGTCAGGTACTGAAAGACCCGGAGAAAACCAAATTCAGGCGACAGCGTCTGCAACCACTGGGCGAGGCTAGGCAGCATGGTCGGCATCCTTGTCTGGTTGGGTCTGATGAAGAATGGCCTCAACCACCCGTTCCATCTTCATGAAACGTGAGCCTTTGACCAGCACGCTGCCGATACGCGGTAGCTCGGCCAGCACCGCCGCTTGCAGCGATTGGCTATCGGCAAAATGGCGGCCGGCGCCGAAACTGGTCGCGGCAGCGGCTGATAACTCACCCAGCGTGAACAAGGACTCGACGCCCAGCGCGCGGGCATGTTGGCCGGCCTCGGCATGAAACTGCGGCCCCTGGTCCCCCACTTCACCCATGTCGCCCAGCACCAACAAGCGTGGCCCCGGCAAACTGGCCAGCACGTCAATGGCGGCACGCACCGAATCCGGGTTGGCGTTGTAGCTATCGTCCACCAGCGTGATCTGGCGCGCCCCGTGCTGGATCAGCAAAGCGCGCGAGCGTCCCTTGACCGGCTCAAAGGCACACAAGCCACGGGCGATCTGTTTAAGAGGGACGCCTGCGGCCAGGGTACAAGCCACCGCCGCCAATGAGTTCTTGACGTTGTGCAGGCCCGCGATCGGCAAGGTGTACTGCAAGGCGCCCGCAGGCGTGCTGACCGCGACCTGCCAGGCGGCGCCCAACCAGTCGGCTTGCACGCAACGCACTTGCGCCGCGCCAGCCACGTCGTCGGCGCTGCCAAACCGCAATGCCACACGCGGCCCGGCTTTGGCCGCCCACAGCGGGCTGTATGTGTCGTCAGCCGGGAACACCGCCACGCCGTGCTCTGGCAGCGCGTCAATGACCGAGCCGTTTTCCTGCGCCACCCGCTCGACGGTGGCCATGAATTCGAGGTGTTCGCGCTGCGCGTTGTTGACCAGCGCCACGGTTGGTTGGGCGATGGCAGCCAGCGTCGCAATTTCGCCGGGATGGTTCATGCCCAACTCGACCACCGCAATCTCGTGCTGGCGGCGCAAGCGCAGCACGGTGAGCGGCACGCCAATGTCGTTGTTCAAGTTGCCTTGCGTGGCCAGAAAGGCCTGCGGCTTGTAGGCGCGCAGGATGGCGGCAATCATCTGCGTCACCGTGGTCTTGCCGTTGCTGCCGGTGACGGCGATCAGCGGCAGCGTGAACTGGGCGCGCCATTGGGTGGCCAGTTGCGCCAGCGCCAATTTGGTGTCGGGCACCAGCAAGCCGGGCAGGCCAACAGCGCGCAATTTGGCCTCGACATCGCCAACGTCGCTGGCTTGGCAAACGGCCGCCACCGCACCTTGCGTTTTGGCCTGAGCCAGAAAATCATTGGCGTCAAAACGCTCACCACGCAAAGCCACAAACAGGTCGCCCGGCAAGAGGCTTCGGCTGTCGGTGTGCACACGCTCGATCATGACGTCCGCGCTGCTGGTACCGGCTGGGCCGATCACGTCGACCAGCCGTGCGTTACCAAGCCAGGACGCCGCCTGCCGCAAAGTCATCATCGGGCTCATGCGTGCGCCCCCGGCTCAGTGGTCGGCGCGACCCAAAGGCGCAGGGCAAGGCGCACCTGCTCACGGTCCGAGAACGGCAGACGCTGGCCCGCCACCTCCTGGTAGTCTTCATGGCCTTTACCGGCGATCAGCAGCACATCTTGGGGCGCGGCCTGGGCGAACGCCTGTGCAATCGCCAGCGCCCGGTCGGGCTCGACCGTCAGCGCGGGGTAACCGGTCAGGCCGAGCAATATCTGGCTGATGATGGCATCGGGCTTTTCGCTGCGCGGGTTGTCGCTGGTTACCACCACGCAGTCGGCGTGGCTGGCCGCGATCGCACCCATCAGGGGTCGCTTGGCCGTATCGCGGTCACCGCCACAACCAAAAACACACCAGAGCCGACCGCCGCGCTGATCAGCCAACGGGCGCAGCGCCAGCAGTGCTTTGGCCAGGGCGTCGGGCGTGTGGGCATAGTCCACTGCGGCCAGCGGTTGGCCTGGCGCACCCCAACATTCCATCCGTCCCGGCACCGGGGTCAAGTCGGCACAGGATGCGACAGCCGCTGCCAGCGGCACGCCCAAGCAACGCATGGCCGCCATCACGCCCAACAGGTTGGCGACGTTGTAGCTCCCGATCAGCCGGGTCTGCAGCACATGGCGCTCACCCGCCGCGCCTGAGCCGTTCGCGCCGTCAGGCCCGCGCTCCAGCACTGTAAAGCGCAAACCCGGCGCGTCATGAACAATGTCGCAGGCCTGCAGCCGGGCCTCTGCAACGCAAGACACCGTCCAGACTTCGGCCAGCTTGCCGCGCAGCACTTGGGCCAGTTCAGCACCCTGTGGGTCGTCGATATTGATGACAGCCGATTGCAGTCCCGGCCACTCAAACAGGCTCGCCTTGGCCTGCCAATAAGCCGCCATGGCGCCGTGGTAGTCCAGATGATCTTGCGTGAAGTTGGTGAAAATAGCCGTCCGGATGTGGGTGCCGTTCAGTCGCTGCTCTTGCAGGCCGATAGAGGACGCCTCCAGCGCGCAAGCTTTGAAGCCGTGGTCCACAAAGCGCCGCAAGGCTTGCTGCAGCAGCACCGGATCAGGCGTGGTCAGGCCGGTTGCCACCATGCCGGCAAGGGGATCAACGCCGTGCGCTGCGACGAGCCCGACGGACGGCTGTCCAGACGCTGGCAGCGGCGGTGTTCCTATGCCTAAGGTACCCACCAGCCCGCATGAAATGGGCGTAGCAAGCTTTAAATTCGAGAGCGCTTGTGCCAGCCACCAGGCAGTGGAGGTTTTGCCATTGGTGCCGGTCACTGCCAGCACGTCCAGTTGTTGCGAGGGCTGGTCGAAATACGCCGCGGCAATCAGGCCGCTGGCGGCTTTGAGATTTGCGTAAGCGGCGACCTTGTCGCTGCTGAACGCATAAGCCTCGGCGCCAAAACGCTCGACCAGACAGGCGCCAGCGCCGCTGGTCAAGGCACTCGCCACAAACTGACGCGCATCCGCCGCCGCGCCCGGCCAGGCAATGAAGCCGTCACCGGGCTGCAACTTGCGGCTGTCGGTTTGCAGCGTGCCGGTGACGCGGCTGCGCAACCAGTCGGCAGCGTCTTGCGGGGTTTGCCATTCAAGCATCAGAAGCTTTCCTCTTCTGCCTGCGCGACGATCTGGGGTTTGACGCTCATATCGGGCGCAATACCCAGCATTTTCAGTGTCTGCTGCACGGTTTCGCTGAACACCGGCGCTGCCACGTCACCACCGAAATATTTGCCGTTGCTGGGTTCATCGATCATCACCGCCACCACGATGCGCGGCTGGTCAATCGGTGCCACCCCGACAAAGACACCCCGGTATTTCTTGCTGGCATAGCCGCGCCCTTCCTGCTTGTAGGCCGTGCCGGTCTTGCCGCCGACCGAGTAGCCCATGGTCTGTGCCTTGGGCGCGGTGCCGCCGGGCCCGGTGACCATGTGCAGCATGTGGCGCACCGCAGCGGCATTTTTTTCACTGATCACCCGCGCGCCGATCGCAGGCGCGCTTGACTTGAGCATGGTCACCGGCACCAGATCGCCCTCGCGCGCAAACACGCTATAGGCATGCGCCAACTGGAACAGACTGATGGACAGTCCATAGCCGTAACTCATGGTGGCCTGCTCAATCGGCCGCCAGCTCTTGTAGGCGCGCAGACGACCGCTCACGGCGCCCGGAAAGGGCAGTTGTGGCTTCTGCCCAAAGCCGACCTGGCTGAACATGTTCCACATCTCGCGCGGCTGCATCTGCATCGCCATCTTGACCGTGCCCACGTTGCTGGACTTCTGGATCACCTCGTTGACGGTGAGCACGCCGTGCGGATGGGAGTCGCTGATGGTGGCGCTCCCAATCGTGATCCGCCCCGGTGCGGTTTGAATCGGTGTCTCGGGCTTGACCAGGCCTTTCTCAAGCGCCAGCGCAATCACGAACGGCTTCATGGTCGAACCCGGCTCGAACGAGTCAGTGAGCGCCCGGTTGCGCAGCTGGGCACCATTCAGGTTTTGCCGTTTACCGGGCGAGTAACTGGGAAAGTTGGCCAGTGCCAGCACTTCACCGCTGACAATATCCAGCACCACGACACTGCCCGCCCGCGCCTTGTACAAGAGCACAGCATCGCGCAGCTTCTGGTAGGCAAAGAACTGGATCTTGCTGTCAATACTGAGCTGCAGATCACGGCCATCCACCGGCTCGATCTGCTCGCCCACCGCCTCAACGACCCGGCCCAGTCGGTCTTTGATAACACGGCGCGACCCGGCATGACCGGCCAGGTCTTTGTTGAAGGCCAGCTCAATGCCCTCCTGGCCCAGGTCTTCCACGTTGGTGAAACCCACCACATGCGCAACGGCCTCACCTTCGGGGTACTGGCGCTTGTATTCCTTGCGTTGGTAAATGCCCTTGAGTCCCAGTGCCGTGATCTGCTTGGCCACCGAATCGTCCACCTGGCGTTTGAGCCAGACAAAAGTCTTGTCTTCGTCCGCCAATCGTTTATTGAGGTCGGCCATGGGCATCTCCAGCAGTTGGGCCAACTGCTGCAAACGGGCCGGGTCGCGATCCACATCTTCGGGAATGGCCCAGATGCTTGGGGCCGGAACGCTGGACGCGAGGATCAAGCCGTTGCGGTCCAGAATGCGGCCCCGGTTGGCCGGCAACGCGAGCGTGCGTCCAAAACGCACCTGGCCCTGTTTTTGAAAGAAATCATTGGCCACCACCTGAATATAGGCAGCGCGTGTAATCAGGCCGACCGAACCCAGCGCGATGGCCGCCACAATGAACTTGCTGCGCCACAGCGGCGTGCGGCTCGCCAACAAAGGACTCGAGGTGTAGGCGATGCTGCGGCTCATGGAATGCCTGCGCCAGTGGCCGAGCCGGCATGGCCCGACGCGGGGTCACCAGGCGCCAGAGTGGTGGCTGCGGCGACGTTGCCATAGGTGACGTAATGCGTGATGGCAGGCGTGGCCGTGTGCATCTGCAATTTTGCAATCGCGAGGCGCTCCACACGCGAGGGCGTGGCCTGCGCCCGTTTTTCCACTTGCAAGCGCTCCTTGTCGACTTCCAGGCGGCGCGCTTCGGAGTGGGCCTGGTCAAGCGCAGAAAACAGTCGGCGTGACTCGTACTGCACATTCACCAGGTACAAGGCACTGGCGAGCACAGCCAACAGCAGAACCAGGTTCAACCGGGTCATGACGCCGTCCTCTGCGCCACACGCATGATCGCGCTGCGCGCACGCGGGTTGGCGCTCACCTCGGCGGCACTGGGCTTGAGACGCGCGAGCGCCTTGAGTTGCATCACCTTGGGCGGCGCAAAAGGAGCGCGCCGGTCATAGACGTCGCGTGAATGCTGGGCGATGAATTGTTTGACGATGCGGTCTTCCAGTGAATGGAAACTGATAACGACCAAGCGCCCGCCCGGGGCTAACACCAGCAGGCTGGCTGCTAATGCCTGCTGCAGCTCTTCAAGCTCGGCGTTGATAAAAATCCGAAAAGCCTGAAAGGTGCGCGTGGCGGGGTTCTGGCCCGGCTCGCGGGTCTTGACCGTGTCAGCCACGAGCTGGGCCAGCTCGGTGGTGCTTGAAATAGGGCCCCGTTCCTGTCGGCGAGCAACAATCGCCTTTGCAATGGGCCCAGCAAACCGTTCTTCACCATAGTCACGTATCACCTCCGCTATTTTGTCGGTCTCGGCATTTGCCAGCCACTGCGCCACGCTGATGCCGCGTGTCGTGTCCATGCGCATGTCCAGTGGACCCTCGAACCGGAAGCTGAAACCCCGCGCCGGGTTGTCGATTTGTGGCGAACTGATCCCCAGGTCAAGCAACACACCAGCCACACTGGCCTGAGGCAACTCGTCGAGATGACTAAATCCCTGGTGCCGAATGGAGAAACGTGAATCATGGATGTTGCCGGCTTCGACCAGGGCCTCGGCATCCTTGTCAAAGGCGATCAGCCGGTCGGTCGGCCTCAGCCGGGAGAGGATAAGGCGACTATGGCCGCCGCGGCCAAAGGTGGCATCCACATAGACCTGCGCGCCCTTGGCAGGCGCATCGGCCGTGGCGTCCGGGTTGCAGAACAGAGCGTCCACCGCTTCATTCAACAACACGGTGGTGTGTGTCAAAGACGTTTCCACCGTGCGCCTTCAGAAAGAAAAGTCTTTGAAAACGTCAGGCATGTCGCCCTGCATCGCCTTGGCCTCTTCGGCGTCATAGGTCACCTGGTCCCACAACTCGAAGTAATTGCCCATACCCAGCAACACAGCGTCCTTGGCAATGCCAGCGGCGGCGCGCAACTCGGGAGACACCAGCACGCGACCGGTTCCGTCGAGCTCGACATCCATGGCGTTGCCCAGGAAAATCCGCTTCCACCACTGCGCCGACATCGGCAGTGCAGCGATGCGTTCACGAAACTTTTCCCATTCGGGCCGCGGGAAAACCATCAGACAACCGTGCGGATGCTTGGTGATGGTGAGTTGGCCAGAGGCGGTGGCGCTTAGTACGTCACGATGCCGGGTCGGCACCGACAGCCGACCCTTAGCATCCAGACTTAAAGACGAAGCCCCTTGAAACACGACAGCACACTCTCTTTTGATGAATTTGCAAAGAAATGAAAGTGTAAAGGCACTTTTCACCACTTAATTGCACATTTTTGCACTGTATCAGCAAAAGCAAGTCGCACCAACAGGTTTTGAAATAAATATTTCCAATGAAATCAAGGGCTTAGAGACGAATTCGGATGCAGATGAATACCAAAAAACGTTCTAGATTAAGGACTTAGGGCGTGTAATCAATGTGATGCTTGAAGACGAGCTTGATTCAAGCTTAAGCAGTTGAGGACAGAACCAAAGATCTGCCCCGCAAACACTTACAAAATGTAACGCGAAAGGTCTTCATCCTGGCTCAACTCACCGAGTCGGGCCTGCACATAGGCAGCATCGACGTGAATCGTTTGACCGCCCAGATTGGCAGCATCAAAACTCACCTCATCGAGCAAGCGTTCCATGACGGTCGACAGACGCCGGGCCCCAATGTTTTCGGTGCGCTCATTCACATCGAACGCAATGTGCGCCAAGCGCGTGATGCCCTCATCGAGGAACTCAATGTGTACATTTTCCGTGGCCAACAAGGCCTGGTACTGCTTGACCAGCGAGGCAGCGGTCTGCGTCAGGATGGCCACAAAGTCCTGCACCGACAGGGACTGAAGCTCAACCCGGATCGGGAAACGCCCCTGCAACTCGGGGATCAGATCACTCGGTTTGCTCAGATGGAACGCACCCGAGGCGATGAACAAAATGTGATCCGTCTTGACCATGCCGTATTTGGTCGACACCGTGGTGCCTTCAACCAGCGGCAGCAGATCGCGCTGTACGCCCTGACGCGATACCTCGGCTCCGCTGCCCTCAGCGCGCGAGGTGACCTTGTCAATCTCGTCAATGAAGACAATGCCGTTTTGCTCCAGCATGTGCAGCGCCTGCGTCCTGATCTCTTCTTCGTTGACCAGTTTGGCCGCCTCTTCTTCGACCAGCAACTTCAAGGCCTCAGGGATTTTGAGCTTGCGTGTCTGGCGCTTTTGCTGCCCGATCTGGCCAAACATGCCACGCAACTGCTCGGTCATTTCTTCCATGCCGGGGGGGCCCATGATCTCCAGTTGCGGCGCAGACTGCGTCAAGTCAATTTCAATTTCCCGGTCTGCCAACTGGCCCTCGCGCAATTTCTTGCGAAAAGTCTGGCGCGCGGTACTCTCGGGTTCCATGTTCTGCATGACACCAAAATCGCCCCGCGGGGGCGGAATCAGGACGTCGAGAACCCGATCTTCGGCCGCGTCTTCGGCGCGTGTGCGCACTTTTTTCATCTCAGCGACGCGAGTCTGCTTGACGGCAATATCGGCCAAATCGCGGATGATGGTGTCAACATCCTTGCCAACGTAGCCGACCTCGGTGAACTTGGTGGCCTCGACCTTGATGAAAGGCGCATCGGCGAGCCGCGCCAGACGCCGCGCGATTTCGGTTTTACCCACACCAGTCGGGCCAATCATCAAAATGTTCTTGGGTGTAATTTCTGCACGCAAGCCGGGCTCGACCTGCTGGCGCCGCCAGCGATTGCGCAGTGCAATGGCCACCGCCCGCTTGGCCTGTTGCTGGCCAACAATGTGTTTATCAAGTTCAAAAACAATTTCTTGCGGAGTCATGGCTTTTCTAATCAGTTGAGGACAGAGCTGGCTCATTGCATGTAGCTGCGGTCTGTCCCGCAAAGTTTCAGTTTTGTTGAGGACAGAGCTGGCTCATTGCATGTAGCTGCGGTCTGTCCCGCAAAGTTTCAGTTTTGTTGAGGACGGAGCTGACTCATTGCAGGTAGCTACGGACTGTCCCCCAAGGTTTCAATTGTGTGGCTCATGTTGGTATAGATGCAGATCTCAGCAGCTATTTCCAGGGATTTCTTGACGATCTCCGGCGCCGACATCTCGGTGTGGTTGAGCAAGGCCATGGCCGCCGCTTGCGCGTATGCGCCGCCAGAGCCGATGGTGACGATGCCGTTCTCGGGCTCCAGCACATCACCGTTGCCCGTGATGATGAGCGAAGCCTCGCTATCAGCCACTGCCAGCATCGCCTCCAGACGGCGCAAGACCCGATCAGTGCGCCAGTCTTTGGTGAGCTCAATGGCGGCGCGCACCAGATGGCCCTGATGCTTCTCCAGCTTGGCCTCAAAGCGTTCAAACAGCGTGAAGGCGTCGGCGGTGGCGCCAGCAAATCCGGCCAGCACCTTGCCGTGATAGAGCTTGCGCACTTTACGGGCCGTGCCTTTGACCACAATGTTACCCAAGGTGACCTGGCCGTCCCCGCCAATGGCCACCGCGTAGCCCTCAGGGGTCTTGCGGCGTACGCTGATGATGGTGGTTCCGTGAAATTGTTCCATGCTTGATATCGCAAAAGGTCAATGGGTGCGCAACATAACCCGCGCGTGTTCGTTAATACCAATGACGTTGAAAAATGCAGCGACCAGACGCGGCACATCGCGAAACTGAACCGAGCAACCCTCGGACTCGCGCAAGGCAACCCAGTTCAGAATACTGCCTGCAGCCGAAAAATCGACCCGAATCAGTCGGGAACAGGAAATAACCAGATGCTTGGCGTCATGCAGTCCCACCTGCAGTTTGTCCAGCGCCTCGGCCGCGTCGCCCAGCACCTCGCCGCTCAACTCCACCACAGTCGCCGCCGACAACATGTCCAGTCCCATGATCACTGTCGCGCCCTGACTCAAGGCAAAAGAGGGGGCCACGGCGGGCGCTTCCGTCAAGCCGAACGCGGCGTCACAGGGCGGCATTGAATTCAAACGCTCATGGACATACTCACACCGGGCGTCTTCCCAGGGTGGTGGAGAAACTTCGTAGGTGACACAGAAATCCAGCGCCGCCAATTCAAACTCATCCTGCAGACGCAGGATGCGCAGGGCGTCCAGGCGCAGTCGCCACCACACCATGTCCACCGCCCGATCGCCCGATGGCGTATAGGATTTCAAGGTATTGTGCAGCACGTCGGCGCCGTCAAATTGCAATTGGACCGGCTGCGAGCACCACTGGGTAAAAAGCTCGGCCAAGGCACTGGCAGCCTCAGGCGTCATGCGCTGGAACTGATTCCAGCGCAAATGCCAGAGTCGGCCAGGGGCGCTCACCAGACTGGCGCGCAAGGCCTGCACTTCCGACAAATCAAGATCGACAGGACACTCCCAGACCAACTGACTGCCGGATGCCAACGCACTGCGCTGCGGCAGCGGTGCTGGGAGCGTATTGCGCCCCAATAACTCAGGCGTCGAGAACCAGGCTGGCGCCGAGCGTCCGAACCGCTGGGCATACTCAATGGCCACGCGATCAAAACTGGCCTGTTGCCCGGTGGCGCGATAAAGGTCAAACAAAGCCGCTGCCCAGCCGTCGGCCGAATCCGGATTGACCGGCTCTGCCTGCAGCGCGGCCAGCAAAGTCGCCTCGGCTCCCGCGTCATCGCCATTGGCGAACCGGATGGCAGCCTCCTCTAAATCGGGATCGGTCAGACTGTCTCCCAAGTCGACAGAAAACAATTTGGAAGTTGCATATTCGCGCAGACCAGTATCCACAGTCCTGCCACCGGAGCTCCCAGACGACCGCATTTGCCGCGGCGCACCGACGGGCGCCGGCTCCTCCGATGTCGCCAAACCCATCTGTGTCGGCTCATAGTCAGCACCTGACCCCGAGTCGTCAGTCGGTCTCAACTGAGGCGCCAGCGAAGAGACAAAAGTATCTGCGATTTTTCTTTGGGTACCATCCCACGGCGCGAGTTCACCCTGCGCCTGGGACGCGGTGCCAGGCCCGGACGGCTTGCCCGCCTGAACCATTGCCTCGTCCTGCTTGCCCTTCCACCACTGCTTGGACATCTGGGCTTCAATTTCGTCAATCTTCTTCAGCGTCGTGGCACGCTCATCAAGGTTGGAAATCGAGCTGGTCTGGAAAAAAGAGGGACGGCTCGCGAGTTCCGGATTCAACACCGGCCCATTGCGGCGGATTTTGCGCAGATGGTCAAATTCGCGCCGACGCACGAAATCATTTTGCCGCTTGCGCTCAATCATCTCCTTGAGCGCGGCCTTCCCATATTCATTTTCCTGCTCGGTATCGGGCTCTGGTTTGTCCAAATCAGACCAATCCTTGGTCGGATTGCGAACAAACCGGGCCATCTTGGACAGCAAACCGGTGTTAGTGTCTTTGGTTGCCATGGCGGGAACGAGCAGGAGAAGAGGTCACAGACGTGCCCGTCAATCCCCAAACATCTTCTGCTTGAGTTCCCGACGCTGCTGAGCCTCCAGCGACAGATTGGCGGTCGGGCGCGCCAACAGACGCCCAACCCCGATGGCTTCACCAGTTTCATCACAATAGCCATAGTCGCCCGAGTCGATGCGCGCGAGCGATTGTTCAATTTTCTTCAGCAGCTTGCGCTCACGGTCCCGGGTGCGCAACTCCAGGGCGTGCTCTTCTTCAATGGTGGCCCGATCGGCCGGATCAGGCACCACCACCGTGTCGGCCCGCAGATGCTCAGTGGTTTGGCCGGCGTTGTTCAGAATATCCAGCTTGAGCGTGGTGAGCACACGACGAAAAAACGCCAACTGGGTATCGTTCATGTACTCTTCATCAGGCATGGCGATCAGTTCAGCCTCTGTCAGTTGCTCAACAGGTTTGAGTTTCCAGTTGTTGACCAAAGCCGGGTCTTTTTTGACGGCGGAAGCGACCGGCGGAACAATGTAGGGCGCGTCGACGGTTTGTGAAAAACTGGCTTTGGCGGCGGTTGAAGCCACCGACTGCGCCATGGACGGCACCGTCAACTGCGCCAACCGCGAGGACGGACGACCCGCTCTGACGGGGACGGATGCCGTGGCAGGCGCCACGGGCGCCAGCGCAACTTTGACCGGAGTCACAGCCGAGGCCACGGGGAGTTTGGGTGCTGCCACCTCGGGTTTAGCGGCTTTCGCGAACGTCGTTTTCACTGAATCCTTTACTTGAATTTTTGCTGTCGGTTTGACAGCTTTGACTGGGGAGGCCTTGGCCACCTTAGTCACCTTAACCACGGTTTCCGGAGCCGACTTGGACTCTTTCCCCACCACTTTCGTCGGCACTGACGGCTTGGCCGGTGCCATCTTGCTGACCGGCGGTTTGGCCGCGGCGCCTTGCGCTGATTTAGCGACGGGCGCGGGCTTCACCGCCGACTTGTCTTTAGGCCGCACCACCGGATTCGGTTTGGCGACCGCTTTGATGCCTGGCTTGACCTTGATGACCGCATGGGCCGCTTTAGGCGCCTCCTTGGCTTTCACAGTTTGCGATTTCACGTCTTGTCTCCTCGCTGATTTTTTCTGCTCGATGACATCGCTAGTGGATGTTTGCCTGGTGTTGGTAGCGCCGCCTGAAGCTTTTAAGCTTATCCCCTCGGTGCCAGCTTTTGAGGGCTGGCCTTGCGCCACTTGTTTGGCGGGCGAGTTTACAGGTTTAAGCGCCGGAAATCCCATCAATTGAAAAAACGAGGAAAACATTTGGTTTACCGCTTAATCGTATCTATTCGAATCAAACAAGGCACTGTTCCATGCCTTGCAAAAAAATATCTTGTGGCAAGTCAATCCCGATGAACACCATTTTGCTGACACGCGGCTCCCCTGCGGCCCAGGCTGGCCCCAGGTCACTGCCCATCAACTGGTGCACGCCCTGAAAAATCACCTTTCGATCCGTGCCCTTCATGAGCAGGACCCCTTTGTAGCGCAACATGCGCGGGCCATAAATATTAACAATGGCACCCAGAAAGTCTTCCAGTTTGGCCGGGTCAAAAGCGCGCTCTGATTTGAAAACGAAACTCTTGACGTCATCCTCATGATGATGATGATGCCCCCCGTGTTGGTGCGAGGGATGGTCACAGTGCTCGCCGGGGGCATGCTCAGGGTGAGCGTGCCCTTCGTGGTCATGCGCTTCTTCCGTCAGAAAATCCGGGTCGATATCGAGCTTGGCATTGAGATTGAAGCCGCGCAGGTCAAATACCTCGCTTAAGGCCGCCTCGCCAAAATGCACTGCCTTTTGCGGTGCGCGCGGGTTCATGTGCTTCAAGCGGTGCATCAAAGCATCGACCTCATCGGCGGCCACCAGATCGGTCTTGCTGATGAAAATCTGATCGGCAAAACCCACTTGGCGCCGCGCTTCCTGGCGCTCGTCGAGCTGGGTCATGGCATGCTTGGCATCGACCAGCGTCAAAATCGAGTCCAGCAGATAGCTCTCGGCAATTTCATCGTCCATGAAAAAGGTTTGCGCCACTGGACCGGGGTCGGCCAGGCCGGTGGTCTCGATCACCACGCGGTCAAAATCGAGCAGCCCCTGGCGCTTCTTGGCGGCCAGCAACTGCAGAGCCTCGCGCAAATCTTCGCGAATGGTGCAGCAGATACAGCCGTTGTTCATCTGGATGATCTGTTCCTTGGACTCGGTCACCAGAATTTCGTTGTCGATGTTTTCTTCGCCAAACTCGTTTTCAATGACGGCGATTTTCTGGCCGTGCGCCTCTTCCAGCACGCGTTTGAGCAGCGTGGTTTTACCCGAGCCGAGAAAGCCCGTCAGGATGGTTGCAGGGATAAGACTCATTGCTTTTCTCAATGGATTGGGAGGCGTCAGCAGGGGGGGAGTGTAGCGGGCAATGGGTTTTGGGTTATTTACGCATCACCACCAGGCCTTTGAGGTATTCGCCTTCGGGGAAATTGATCGTCATCGGGTGATCCGGTGCGCCCCCCATGCGCTCAACGATGTAACCGTCGATCTGGGCGTCAATGCCGGCTGAGGCCACAATTTTATGAAACAGCTCAGCGCTGATGCCGCCCGAGCAGGAATAGGTAAATAACACACCGCCCGGCGCCAGAAGTTTGAACGCCAGCCTGTTGATGTCCTTGTAAGCCCGCGCCGCTCGTTCAGCATGCGCTACCGTGGGCGCAAACTTGGGCGGGTCAAGCACGATCGCGTCAAAAGTCTGGCCCTCAGCGCCGAACTGGCGCAGCGAGGCATTCACGTCGGCATCCATGAAGGTGGCGCGCTCAAGCGCAAATCCGTTCAAGGCCAGGTTGGCGTCGGCTTGCACCAGGGCCGGGCCGGAGGAGTCAATGGACGTCACGTGCGCGGCGCCACCGGTCAGCGCCGCCACCGTAAAGCCGCCGGTGTAGCAATAGCAGTTGAGCACACGCTCGAACTTCAGGCGCGCGCAATAGTCGGCAAACTTGGCGCGGCTATCGCGTTGGTCCAGATAAAACCCGGTCTTGTGCCCAGTGGCAATATTGACACCCAGTTGCCAGCCGTGCTCGCGCAACACCAGCTCCACCGGACCGTCACCACGCAACCAGCCACTCACCTCGGGCAAACCTTCGCGCACGCGGCCGCTGGCGTCGGAGCGTTCATACAGTTTGGACAGACCGGTGGCAGCCAGCAGGGCGTCAGTCAGCACGTCTTTCCAGCGCTCGGCGCCACTGGAGAGAAATTGCGCCACCAGCGTATCGCCATAACGATCCACGATCAGCCCCGGCAAACCGTCAGACTCGCCGTGGACCAGCCGCAT
>Ga0066798_10000562_pt1 | contig 18644 bp, 21 predicted proteins | sample PersoiDNA2013203_FD_70961 | JGI IMG/M metagenome (GOLD analysis project Ga0066798, IMG submission 70961) | Permafrost soil microbial communities from the Arctic, to analyse light accelerated degradation of dissolved organic matter (DOM) -... | ecosystem: Environmental > Terrestrial > Soil >... | reverse complement strand
ACTGATAAAGTTGTGTCCTTAATTATGCTTAGAAAGAGGGCTTAAAAAAGATTGCAGCTTATGCGTAAATTTCGTCACTAGATTGCATCTTATGGCAGGTCTCTAATTGCATATTATGCTGACCTAGCAAGCTCAAAAACCTTAATTTAAGCCATAGTTAGTTGCAGCTTATGCTGCCAACCACAGAAAGAGGGCTTAAATAAAGATTGCAGCTTATGTGTAAATTTAGTCACTAGATTGCATCTTATGGCAGGTCTCTAGTTGCACATTATGCTGACCTAGCAAGCTCAAAAACCTTAATTTAAGCCATAGTTAGTTGCATCTTATGCTGCCAACCACAACTGACAGATTATTTCGACAGTATGCCTAAAAACAGTGGTGCGATGATTAGCATTTTTCTGCCTATGCAGTCACTCATGCCTTCCGTCAGTTTTCCTGGCGATATTGATTTACTCATCATTCCTTATGAAGGTAATCATCTAGTAGTTTCGGAAGCAATGGCAGTGGAACTGAAAGTGGTTCGTGCCAAGTTCCTCAACCAAGGGAAATCGCCAAATGAATTTGGCTTCTCTCAGGCAGCTGCCTTGCTAAAACTTGGCTTCCCTTATGCTGGGCTGGCTCATTTAATTGTCTCTGACCAGAGCCCAACTGAGTTTCATCGAAAAGTGAAGGTAGCGACAATTATTGATGAGATAGAGCAAACCGCTAAGTTTACTGGCGAAGCTATGATTGATCCGATGCCTAGACAGCTCATGGCGCGCTCGTTTGGACGCTTGATAGCCAACTGCACGAACTCTCAACTGGGATTATTAGCCTCATATATCGGAGGAGAGGGATACTGGTTTCCCCTAGGAAGATCTGCTTCTAGAAATCCGAAAGCAGATATTAGTTTTTTACAGTTGCTGGGCGAGTACTTCCAGTCAAATAGTCATAGATTTATCAATATTCCGCGATATCCAAGACCGAATCCATCTGACGTTCCGACTCACGAAAATATTGCCCCTCCCACTTATTCTTTATCACGTCTACATAAGGAGGTCTCTTCAATATTTGTGGTAAGGCATGCTCCGCCAAAGAGTTGAAATTGGGATTTTAAAAAGATTGCAGCTTATGCGTAAATCCGGTCACTAACTTGCAGCTTATGGGAGTAAAGACTTGCAACTTATGGTGTGGGATCGGTACTGTAACTAGTTGATTTTACTTGGATGGAGCTTGCAGCTTATGCTGTCATGCACACAAGTATCCAGGGTCTGCCAATTCAACCTTGACGCACGCACGGCTGGGTGCACACCCTGCTGGTAACCAAGCTTCCCATTCGGCATTAAGCTCTGCCAGGTGATTAAAATCGGTAATGTAAATGGTCACCGAGAGTATGCGCGACTTGTTACTGCCGCCGCTGAGTAAGGTGGTTTCGGCCTGAGCTAGCAATTGCTTCACCTGGCCGTGAATGTCTGCGTTGGTGTCTGCTGGCACCTCAACAAAGTGGGCAATACCGTTGTATATGGTCATGTCTGACCAGCGGGCGGTTGGGTTGATGCGTTGAATGTTGCTCATGTTTCACTTTCTTTTGAATGATAAATACGATGCTAACATTATCTTGAAACGCACTACATCTTGAAACCTGCTATATGAGAAATAGCATATTAAGCTATCAACACTGAAAGCTAACCCAGTTGTCACCAACATAGATTGATCTACTCACAGCGTTGATTTTTTTGTGCAAGTACGCTTGAATATTCGGGAATTATTCCCAGTAAGATTTACGCCTTATTCATATATCAATGCCTACCATTAAGAACTATTGTGTAAAGTAGAACACCAACGATTAACCATAATAATTTTGGAGATTTATGACATGAAGCAAGGAATGACTCACTGTAATCTAGGCAAGGCACTGATCTTGAGTGTCAGTATGTTATTGAGCTACCACGTCATGGCAGAAGGTAAAGGCCTGGCATACGTTTCAAATCAGGATGGCGGCGTAGAAGTCATTGACCTGGAAACGCTGGAATTCAAAAACAGCGTGGACATCGGCGCAAAAGGGCCACGCGGTATTGGCATTACTAGCAATGGCAAATGGTTGGTGACTGCCAACAAGGATGACAGCAATATATCGGTAGTTGATACCTCTGGCGCTACGCCACCTAAATTTGTAGTGGTTGGTAAAAACCCCGAGTTTGTGCGCATCAAGGGTGATCGTGCTTTTATTACCTATGAGCCGAGCTCAAAATCTGGCCCGCCAAAGACTGGCCCAGCGGTAACTAAAGAAGATGACGACGATGACAAAATACCAGGGCACATTGCAATTGTTGATCTGGCAAAAGGCAAAGTGGTCATGGATATTGTCGGCAAGCCTGAAACTGAAGGTTTGGAATTCACCAAAGATGGCAAAAAGCTAGTGGTAGCTAACGAGTCAGATAATTCGCTAACGGTGCACGATTTAAAAACTGGCAAATTATTAAAAACGATTTCCGTTGCCGAGTATGGCAATCGTCCGCGCGGTATCAAAACATCACCTGATGGAAAACTGTATGCAGTAACTCTTGAAATAGCTAACAAACTGCTGATATTGAATGACAAGTTTGAAGTGGTTAAGGAAATACCCACTGGCATGTTCCCTTATGGCTTAAGTTTTGATCGTGCAGGCAAGCGTATTTTTGTCGCGGCAAACAAGGCAAAACTGTTGCAGGTGTTTGATGCGAAAACCTTTGAGAAAATCAAGGATATTCCTACAGGAGATCGTTGCTGGCACTTTAGCTTTACGCCCGATGATCAACAATTATTGCTAGCTTGTGGCAAATCTAATGAAATCATCGTGGTTGATACAAATGCGCTAGAAGTAACTAAGCGTATTGCAGATAAAGATACACCCTGGGGCATTGTGACTTACCCAAAATCGATGGGTAGTATTGATAATCCGTAATTGATTTGCTTAAGGTTAGATTAACTCTTGTTGATTTAACCTTGAATCACACCATAGCGAATCGCTAATCGCACCAACTCAACTGGGCTATTAATGCCCAGTTTTTGTTTGAGCAAAGTCTGATAATTAGCCACCGTCTTTTGGCTTATATTCAGTGTTTCTGCAATCTGCTCTACGGCATTGCCTTCTGCAAGTAGCTGAAACACGGCGAATTCACGCGCGGATAATCGTTTAATGGGGTCTTCATCACCCGAAAGAGATTGCAGTGCGATTTTTTGTGCGATGGCAGCGCTAAGGTAACTACGTCCTGCATTTGCTTCACGAATACCAAGTACCAGATCATCCGCAGCGCCCGATTTCGCAACATAGCCGCGCGCACCAGCAGTAAGCGCCTGCGTGGCGAATGTGGCATTCTCATGCATGGAAAATATGACAATACGCGCCGCTGGAAAACGCGCAAGTATGCGTCTAACAGCCTCTAACCCGCCCATGCCAGGCATGGACATATCCATCACCAGCACATCAGGTAAATACTCGCCAAATAGCTGGTAAGCCTGCTCGCCACTTTCAGCCTCGGCTATCACTTCCATATCATCATTTTGCTCAAGCAAGCGGCGCAAACCTGAGCGCACCACTACATGATCATCTACCAACATAATGCTAATCAAAGCACTCATGAAACCACCTTTGAACTGAGTGGGAGTATGACTGCAACCATCACTCCCATGCCCTGACTGCTGGTTAAATTAAAAACACCCCCTAGACCTTCTACCCGCTCACGCATACCAGCCAAACCAAACCCAACAGGAGATTGATCGGTTTCAAATCCACGCCCATCATCATTCACAACCAGGCTAACTTGCTGATGATCGCCCTCTATTTTTATATCAACACGGCTGGCTTGTGAATGACGGCTAATGTTGGTCAAACATTCTTGTACAATACGGTAAACACTAATGCTGCTGGGTTCATCCAGTTTTTCAGGCGGAAGCTTGATAGAGAAATTAAGCTTAATATGCTGATTGCGATGCCGCCATTGGTCAATCAATTCACGCAGGGCAGCATCCAAACCCAATTCATCCAGCACCCCGGGTCTTAGGCGCTGCAAAATATCACGCACGATGTCCATCATTTTCCTGGCCACTTCATCAATCGCACTTGCGCTCTCACGCACAGATTGTAATTGTTTGGCGTTTAAAATCGCCGAGGCATCCACGTGTATCGCCGTCAGATACTGGCCGATTTCATCATGTAAATCACGTGCGAGACTCTTGCGCTCATCTTCCTGCAAGCTGATAATCTGCTGCGTTAAGCGGTGATTATTCTGGATGCTACTTTGCAGCGTTTGCGCCATGGCATTGAATTTAGTGCTGATGCCAGTGAGCTCACGCAAAGTGAAGTTAGGCAGACGTGCCTGAAGATTGCCTTTTTCCAGTTCAGAAAGTGCGCGCATCACGGCTTCTACTGGCCGCAATGCACGCCCCACTGCCCAGTAAATCATGGCATTCACCGCCACGAAAAAGACGGCCACCAAACATAGCAAGCCTAAGGTATCGTGCCAGATTTCTGCGATTTCATAAGATGGGTCTGGCGTAATCACTAACTCACCCAGGACGCGACCATTGATAACTACTTTGCGATGCGTGGGTTTCATAATGGGCGCAAACATATCAACCGCTTGCACAAACCATAGTGGTGTTAATCCCTCATGTGAATTTAACGGCGTACTGTTGCTATCACGCAATCGACCATAAGCATCAAAAAACTCTATATGCAAGTGACGCACATTATCCAGACTCTGTAGGCGAAAAATCGAAGTATTATTAGCAGAAGCATCCTTCACTGAGCCACTTTTAGCCCAGTCATAATCAGAGGTGTAGTACAAAATCTCTGCATCAAGCAGATGCAAAGCAAGCACTGTAGTAGATTGAACTTCTGCACGCACATCATCTCGCGCGTTACTAATCATCAGCACTACGCCCATCAAAAGGATAAACCCTAACAATAAGGTAATGATTAAATTAAGACGTAATTTAAGGCTCATTAGAGAAAGTCATTAAGGAATTTTTTAGATTAGGCATGATCAGGACTCATCATTTTAATGATTTCTAACCAAACTGATACGGGAGAAAATCCCGATTAGGTAATTGATTTAGGGGTATTCGTGAAAAAATCCCATTGATACTAGTGATGCTATCCCTCACGCTGATCTCGAATAAAACCTAAACTAGGTTTTGCAATTCAAGTCTCTCTCCAACTTATTTGAATCGCTAACGATTAACCTCCCTCCACGGCGCAGCAATGCGCCGCTTTTTTGTCTATCTATTTGCAACAATATCAATTACTAGATTACAAAGCTTTACACCTTTGTCATCATCTATATATATCTTATGGGTATAGTGAAACATCCGAAACGTAATTGATAACACACTCAAAAAGTAGCTAACTCGTTGCGTTGAGGAACTTTTTATAATAAAGGAGCTTTCTCATGAAACGTATTACACTGTTTACCGCAATTTCACTGATATTTTCCCTCAATGCCATTGCTGGCGAAACAAACCAACTATTAAATAGAGACCTGGTCGTTGCGGTGACCGAGCCTGGTGTTGGCGCATCTGACACCGCATGGTTGCTGGCCAATCAAGCCATCTCTGGGCAGAATGTCCCAGTGCTGCTTGTCTTGAAGCAAGAAACCCGCGATGACACGCTTGCCAGCCTGAAGCTACGCGCAGCAGATTTACCCGCACTGGTATTTATCGATTCAAATGGCAATGTGCTCAGCCGTGTGATTCGTGCTGCCCCTGCAGAAAAGTTAACCATTAAAACAGATCAACTAAGCGCCTCACTAAATTAGTCGTTATATTATGTATCATGATCAAAATCCCGCAATTGCGGGATTTTTATTATCGGCGGCTGTTCCGTTTACAGGTACTATCTCATTCTACTTAAATAAATCACGAATAAATCAGCAATAAATCACCAACAAATCATCTAAAAAGTCATCTGAAAGTCACGCGGAAATCGCGCAATCTATACATGCAAACAGAAGAAAAAATAGCCCTCATATCCGCAGTAGTCGCCGCTGTTCAGCTACCTAATGTGACTGATCTTGAATTTGAGGCATCGCTCACCGAGTTACGTGAACTAGCAAAAACACTGGGATATGCAGTCGTGCATACCTTCGTGCAAAAGCGCTCTACTTTTGACATGACGGGTTATCTAGGCGTTGGTAAGCGGCAAGAAATAAAAGAGTTTGTGAATCCGCTAGAAAATTCAGAAGAGTCAGATGCAAGTGATGATCTGCCGCCAGATACAAACTCGCCTGAGATTGAAGTCGTTTTGGTGGATCATGAAATCTCTCCATCGCAAGCCCGCAACCTTGAAAAAGAAGTCGGTTGCGAAGTGATGGATAGAACCATGGTCATCCTCGAAATCTTTCATCGCAACGCACGCTCACGTGCAGCCCGTGCACAGGTTGAGATTGCACGTCTTGGCTATATGGCACCGCGCCTGCGCGAAGCGGCCAAGCTGGCTGGCCCACAAGGACGTCAGCGCAGCGGGGCTGGTGGACGTGGCGGTGGTGAATCACATACTGAGTTGGATAGGCGCAAAATTCGCGACCGCATCGCTGAGCTGCAACAGGAAATCGTGGTCATGGATGGCGAGCGCAAAACCCAGCGCGCGCGACGGCAAGAACGGCAAGGGCTAGCAGCGGTGGCATTGGTCGGTTACACCAACGCTGGCAAATCCACCTTGATGCGCGCCCTCACAGGCAGCGAAGTGCTTGTAGCCAACAAACTGTTTGCCACACTTGATACCACGGTACGCGCGCTTTACCCAGAAAGTATCCCGCGTATACTGGTAAGTGATACGGTAGGGTTTATTAAAAACCTACCGCACGGCCTAGTAGCTTCGTTTAAATCCACTTTGGATGAAGCACTGGATGCATCGCTATTACTGCACGTAATTGATGCGAGCGACCCTGGATTTGAACGCCAGCTTGAAGTGACCGATGAGGTGCTTAAAGAAATTGGCGCAGATGTGGTGCCGCGCATACGCGTATTTAACAAAATCGACTTTGTTGGCGATGCCGCAGCAGAAGCGGAATGTGCAGCAGCTTTGCGCATACGCTACCCAGATTGCATAGTCATGAGCGCACGACGCCTGGATGAAGTGGCAAAACTGCACCAAAAGATTGTCACATTTTTTCAGCGCGACCTCACCGAAGCTGAGCTTTTCTTACCCTGGTCAGCACAACAACTGCGCGGTCAAATCTATGCGACTTGCCAAGTGTTAGAAGAACGCTCAGACAATGATGGTGCATTTTTTAAAGTGTTGGGCGAATCCCATGCCATAGAAAAACTAAGGGATCAACTAAGCAAATAATGTGCATAAAAGTGCTGACTCAAGGGCTTGGCACGCTGATTGCTTATTACTTAATGAAATACAAATGCTATTCAGTTTTTATGTTTAAGAGGTGCATCACTTTTTAATATGTAGATTGGGGCTAATCATGGCAAGGGGTCTGTTTGCTTTATTGTATTTGAGTATAGCGTTACCTGCGGCTGCAATGCCAACGGATGAATTACTACAAAAAATCAATACCTTGGTCGTGCGTGTGCAAGTAGAGCTTGCAAATGGTGGCTATGGGGTTGGGTCTGGTGTGGTAGTCGCTCAGGACGAAATAGTGACCAACTGCCATGTCATCGCTAACGCCAATTCAATTGGCGTACTCAGTAACGGTACATCTTACACAGTCAGCGCAATCAAGCCAGACTGGCACCATGATGTATGCATTTTAAAAGTAGATGACTTAAATGCACCAGTTGCTAACATCAGCCCCAGTAAAAACCTGAAATACCAACAACCAGTATTTGCTACTGGATTCTCCGATTTCTCCCCAGTACCTTCTAGCACTTTTGGCTATGTAAAAGCCTTATATCCCATGGATGACAGCGTGATTGTGCGCGCATCCAGCACATTCAGGCTGGGCGACAGCGGTGGTGGTCTGTTTGATGATACGGGCAATCTGGTGGGGGTAATGACCTTGAAAAGTCCAGGCCACAATGCCTATTATTACTTCATGCCAGTGGAATGGGTGCAAGCCGCACTGAAACAACCAGAACAAGACATTCATACAAAGAGTGAAACCCCTTTTTGGGCAGAGTCGCTAGATAAATGGCCTGCATTTATGCGTGTAGTACAGCCGTATATCACAGAAGATTGGACATCCTTAAAGACCGTGGCCACTGAATGGGCAAAACAAGAGCCAAACAATGCTGAGGCATGGTTTTACCTGGCTGCTGCAGAGTATGGCAATAAAAACAATCTCCTCTCAGAAATTCATATGCGCAAAGCTTTAGCACTGAACAATCAGCATAGCCTGGCTATCTACTATTTGGGCTTAATTGCAGAGGATGACGGCAAGCACATGGAAGCGCTGACCAATATTGCCTTGCTGGACAAATTTGATGTTTCAACGGCAGATCAACTCAAGCTGGCAATAGGCATTACCCCTATACAGTGATTGATAACTATTGCTGACCTGCAAGCAACTCCTCAGCAGCATCGCTGTTGAGGTTTTTGATGAGCATAGTGAGTCTTTGTAGCTCTTGTTCATTACCTTGTTTTTTAGCCATTTTTGCCAATGCCAACATACTTGCAATATGTCTTGGATTAGATTTTAGTATCTGCTCATACAGTTGCCCCGCTACATTGGTTTCACCCAGATTTTCATCTGCCAATGCTAGGTAATATCTAGCCTCAATAGCTGTTGGTTCTTTATCTTTCCATGCTTGCGCGATGGATTGCAAAGCAGCCCAATCCTTAGTTTGCACGGGCAACACAACCTTCATAAAGAACGGTTGTTTATCTGCCGGACTATCCCAAAACGGGGTACCCACTTGCCCAATTTCGTTTAGCTCGGGAGCAGCGAGCAAAGCCTTAATCCATTTAACTGAAACCCCGAAATAATAAGCATCGTGGCCTGGGCTTTTAAATGTATTCAAACCGTATAAATTACCCTCATCGTCAAAAATCGGACTACCGCTTGCACCCAACATAAATGAATCAGAAGTACGGATAATCATACCGTCATCCAATGGGTAAAGCGCTTTAACATGCCCGAATGTGGTTTGTGGTTTAGCTGCCCCGCCTTGGAAACCGATAGAAAATATTGACTGTTCATACTCTAGAGTATCGCTATCTGCCAGCACGACTGGCTTCATCCCCAAATAATCCACTTTGAGCAGGCAAATATCATGGCGCCAGTCTTCCTTGACGGCAACAGGATTAAACATATCCCCATGCGCTGAGACATCCACCCCAGCGGCATTGGTCAACACATGGCAATTGGTAGCGACGTAATTTTCTGCGACCACCACACCAGAACCAACACCACGCCCGCCACTTTTGGTGACAGTATTGATTTTGACAATAGAGGCTTTAAGCGTATATATCTGTTCTAAACTAGGTTCTGCAACGGCATTCATACTCAATGCTGCAAAAATAATGGGTAAAATGACTAGGCGCATACGTTAATCCATGGTTGATGATTAAATCAGAAAACTAATGAATAGACTTGGCAAATATGCAATACGTTCGTTTAATAGGAACAAGCGTATTTCTGTTACAGTCTTGGGATTGAAGCGTTAATTTAAGAGGGCAGTAGCATGGCAGATTACAGGGAAAAAATACCATTAAACAAGACATCAAGTCATCCAAATGGATTGACCACGCTTGAGGAAATAGTAGCTAATACTTGTAGCTGCAAATTAAGAACCACTTGCCCAGATAAAGATGCAAGCGAATGTTTGAAAGAGCGAAACCTATATCAAGAATTCATGCTTGCAAGAGCAGAGCAGTAAATTATTTTTCGCTAAATAGCGCTCGTTCAGCGTTGCCTTCAGTTTCATAGCCTGCACTTACCCAAGCATCTATACCACCAGTAAGTGGGCGCACTCGGTGATAACCTTTATTTATCAGTAATTTTGCTATTTTGGCCGCACTGGCCTCGTTTGGGCATGAGCAATATAAAATTACTTCACCCTCAACATTAGACTCCAAAGCAAACGCATCGACTGTATCTGCTGTTAACGTAATAGCACCAGGGATTCTTCCACCTGTTTGCAGTTGTATTGGGCGCACATCGATAATCACTGGCGATTGGCCTGCTTTTAACATGGCGTCAAGCTCCTCAACAGTGATCTGCTCCATGCGCAAGGCCTTCATAAAACGATAGCGCTCCCACCACTTGGACGCAACAAAAGCCACCAAAGCCAGCACAATTAGCATTGCACCAAATCGACCCATCTTTGCGAGTGAAGAAATCAACTCATCAATTGTGCTACTGAATAAACTGCCCAGCAAAATTGCAGAACCTGACCAGAGAGCAGCACCCATGCTATCAAAAATAATAAAGGTCGATGGCCTAGTACCTAAAGTACCAGCCAATGCGCTTGATATTGAAGCAAAGCCTGGAATGAATTTACAGAAGAGCAGTGCTGGTGGACCGATACGCAAATAAAGCGATTCTGTTTGCCTTACACAGGAGTCGGGCGAAAGAGAAATCTTGCACAATGTAGCAATGACTCTACGGCCATATTTGCGCCCGGTCATATACCAGATTAAATCCGCCAATAATGCAGCGAAGACTGCCGTGAACAATAAACTAGGCGCAGTATATTGTCCTTGCCCAAGCAGCGCACCTGTCAGCAGCAATACTGGGTAAGCTGGTATCGGCAAACCAATCTGCTCAAGAAAGACATTGGCAAATACAATCAGCAAACCGTATTGCTGCAATAAATCCATGAGATAGCTCATGCGCACTCAATCTTAATAGAATTCATTATATTGTGGCTTAATATCATGAGATCAAGGATGTTTCAGTCAAAGATATATAATCCATTCTCACCACAGAGCAAGTTTAGTGATCCACATATTGACCCATCAGCGCAGATATCCAATCCATAAATACTTGCACGCGCCTCGCCAAGTGGCGCCTGTGGGGATAAATTAAGGAAACAGGCATCGCCTCTGCATAATAGTTATTGAGTATCTGTATCATTGCACCAGAATCGAGATAATGTTTTACGCCTTCGTAAGGCATTTGCACAATACCTAATCCTGCTAGACAGGCTGCGCTGTATGTATCGCTACTATTCACTGTAATCGATGCCCGCATTTTAATATGGGCATATTTTTCACCATCAAAATATTCCCAAGTAGGCGTTCTGGCTCCGAGAACTGGGGCGTAATGCACGATACAGTGTTGGTCTAGATCCTCAACCATATGCGGCTCACCATATCGCTGAATATAACTTGGGCTAACACAATTGACCAACTTGAGATGCCCTAAGTGGCGCACCATCAGACCTGAATCAGCAAGATTACCAACACGTATGAGGCAATCAAAACCTTCTGCAACAATATCTACAAGCCTGTCAGTGCTACTGAGCTCAATCTGGAGATCAGGATGCTGACTAATCAATACAGGCAGATTGGGAATCACCAGATTTCTGGCAATGTTGATCGGCATATCCACACGCAAACGACCACTCAATGGAGTCGAGGCTTGCTGAAACATTGCATCAACCTCATCAAATTCAGCCAGCAAATCTTGACAACGTTCATAGAATATCTAGCCATCCTGGGTTAGTTGCACCTTGCGTGTAGTACGATACAAAAGTCGCACACCCATCTGGCTTTCTAGTTGCTGGATAGCACTTGAAATGCCACCTTTTTGTATGCGCATCTGTTCTGCGGCCTTGGTAAAACTGGCCAACTCGGCGACGCGGACAAAGACTTGCATGGCGCTTAATTTATCCAAATTCACCCCCATTGTTCTTATATTTAGAACACTGAAACTCGAATAACAGAGTTTATCTCTTTAATTCATTTCAATACACTGTTTATCAGGCAACACTCTTCAACCATGAATAAGGAACTTAAATATGAGCAACAAAATTGCAATTGTCACCGGCGGCAGCCGTGGTTTAGGCAGAAACATGGCCTTGCATCTCGCAAAAAAAGGCATTGATGTGATCCTCACCTACAACAGCAAACTAGCTGAAGCGAATGAGGTAGTTACACAGATTGAACAAGTTGGCGGTAAGGCGGTAGCGCTCCAACTAAATGTTGCTGATAGCAAATCGTTTGCTGCCTTTACTGAGCAAGTAAAGGCAGTATTGAGTAAAACCTGGAATGCAGAACGCTTCGATTTTTTGGTCAACAATGCAGGTATAGGCATGCATGCATCTTTTTCCGAAACGACTGAAGAACAATTTGACCAATTACTCAATATTCATCTGAAGGGCCCATTCTTCCTCAGCCAGAAACTACTAGCTATGATTAATGACGGTGGCCGCATCATCAATGTCTCTAGTGGACTTACACGTTTCGCCTTGCCTGGCTATGCAGCATATGCGCTTATGAAAGGTGGGATTGAAACCCTCACCAAATATATGGCCAAAGAATTAGGTAGTCGTGGAATTGCTGTCAATGTTGTTGCACCAGGTGCTATAGAAACTGACTTTGGAGGTGGCGCTGTGCGCGACAATGCGCAACTCAATCAGTTTGTAGCGGCACAAACTGCATTAGGTCGTGCTGGTTTGCCAGATGATATTGGAGGAGTCATCGCCTCATTGTTATCAGAAGACAACCGCTGGGTGAATGGCCAGCGCATTGAAGCTTCAGGCGGCATGTTTCTATAAGGCAGCTTCACCAGCTATAGCCAATAGTAAAGAGTAAGGTAGAGTCTTCTTTGCTGCGCCCAGGCGATGGCTGACTATCCCAGTTAAAGTTAAATTGGGTAGTCGCGTTAAAGCCAAACAAAAGCGGAAATCTCAAACCAGTTTTGCTTGAGAACAGCGTTTGACCAGTTTCTTGCAAACCTAGCAATACCTCGTGCTCATGAAAAAAGCGGGTATCATTTTTAAATAGAAGCTGGTCATATTTAATCGCCCAACGCACGGCAGGGTAACTTTCTGCTTCGGCCTGGTAATATTTTTCAGTGATGTAGTTCAAACCGCCTTCAAGCGAAAGGTTGAGATTGGGCGTTTCAAATACCTGGTAACCACTACCAGCACCAGAAACTGTACGTAAACGCAGGTCACGGAAACGATCATTTTCTAAAGACTGGTTCACATAGCCATACCACTGCGGCGAGAAAAAATAATCGTACTTGCCATAAGCACGGCTATTGAATTGGGTATTATTTCCTTGTTCTTCAGCATGATTGAAAACGCCGCCAAAGGTATATCGACTATATTGTTTTCGTGCAATCGTTTCGCCATCAAAACGCACCGATTGGGTATCGCTATTACCCTGGGTAATCGTGCCCCCAGCATTAATATGACCTGACCAGCGCGTACCTAATCCAGCCAGATCAACGGATGGATTGATGTAGCGTGTTTCATTCAAATCAAAATCTCGCTCATGATTCTCGGATACAATCTTGCTTTCGCCAGCTTTCAGGCTTTCAATTTTGCCTTTCACAATAGAACCATCTGTTAAGACTATTTGTTGCGGCTTATCTGAAGCAAGGTTACTGACCTCTGACCATTGAATATTGATTTCACCTGCATAGCTGGTTTTAAACACCAGCTTCTCTGTTTCTTTTTTGACGATTTCACCAGTGATCACATCGCCATTTTTCAGCAAGACCTGATCGGCCAGTGCGCTATGGCTGGCGATTAAAGTAAGCCAGATAAGACTCTGAAAGATGTTTTTTAGCTGTGGCATATTGCCTCCTTATCATCATGAGGTCGATTTGAATGGTGCTAGCTAACATAACCAGAGATTGCTCTGGCAATTGATTAATAGTGGCGTTTAATGGCTAAATTGATTTATTGCGTAAAGGCTCTAGCAGGTGTTTCAGTCCGTTGTGGTCTATTTCTTGAATCAGGGTAAGCAAGCGACCAATCTCGCCTGGCGGAAAGCCCTTTCTGGCAAACCAGTTAAGGTAGTGGCCAGGCAAATCAGCTAGTATGCGCCCTTTGTATTTGCCGTATGGCATGGTGATGGTCACCAAACGTTGTAAGTCTTCCACTTGCATCGCTTGCTTATCTTTATCCCTTGGTTACCCGCATCGCGCGGTTTCAAACACTAATGCTTACTTGTGTTTATATTGAGTAGGGCAATAGGCTCGATTGATTTCATGGGAGCGCAAAGCGGCATGTTTAGATATGCGACCTGTCACGCGCTTACGCCACATTTTAAATGAATTTGCTTTCATGCATGCGCGCATCAGTTTAATCACATCAGCCTCGTTCAACTGAAACTGTTGCGCAATCGCTTCAAATGGCGTGCGATCTTCCCATGCCATTTCTATGATGCGGAAAACTTGTTCTTCACTAAACGTATGGTCAGTTTTATTCGCCATTACTTTTCACACAAATTATATTTCGTCTAATGCTGACGCCTTGCAAATAACAGCTGAACCTACCGTTAGCTGCCCACCACGAATTACTTTTGCAGTGATTCCGCCATGACCGCGCATCGCGTTGTAGCCGCCTTTTCCCAGTAGCTCTTCCATCAGTGAACATGGCTCACAAGGACCTGTAGCTTCAAGCACCACTTCACCTATATGAATATACACAGGCTGGTCTTTAAACAAACTGCGCGCCGCTAATAGATTAAGTCCAGATACCACCAGATTGCGCCTTAATGTTGGAGCCTCTAATATTTGCAATCCGACTAAGCTGGCGACCACTGACAAATGCTCCGCCTGTATCAAGGTGACTTGACGCTTACTGACGGCCATATTTATTTTCTTGTCTGCAGAACGATCACCCTGCAAACCTAAACCAGCAATGGCAATCGCGGCATCTACGCTTTTTATACTTGCACGTCTTGCTGGCCGCAGCAAGATTTGCTCTAATCGGCCAGCCTGAGAAAACTGCTGTGTGAACCCGCGCAAGGTTTGTTGTTCAAAAGCCATATAAATAAAGGAGTATGATTTACCGTGATAGTTCGATTTTATTACCGTATTCCTGCTTGGCAGGCTTTCATTTGAGTCTTAGATCATGCTTACAAAAGCTGTTTATGTATTGTTTTTTTCAATTGTGGCATCTATTGCAATGGCAGATGAATCCTCAGTGCAAGCAGGATTCAACCAAAAATATCAGGATTACTTTGGTACCAATAGCCAAAGCTTACTGCCATTTACCTCTATGGAAAAAACCGACTGGAAAAAATTACAGGCCTCTAGCCCATTGAAAGTGGTATTTGTAGAGCCTGACAAATACTACATCAGCAAACTCTATACTTTAACCATGTACCAAGCCGCTGACGATGGGCTATATTATCTGGATGTTAAAGGTGGCTTCTGGGGCATGGATGATCTGATTTATGGGCCAATATCTGCTAAAGAACTACAATAATGTCAGTTTTAATGATGCCGCATACCCGCCGGTTTACCAAACAACCAGCCTTGTCCTAGGGTGCAATTCAGTTTGTTGAGCAAGTTGCGTGTTTCCTCAGTCTCAATACCTTCGGCAAGCACTTCCATGCCCAGCGCTTGCGCAAGATCTATCGAGGCGCGCACTATTTGCAGACTTTCATGATTCGTGAGCATACGACTGACAAATGCACGGTCTATTTTCAAGGTATGGATTGGATAGCGCTGCAGATAATCAAGGCCAGAAAAACCTGTACCAAAATCATCAAGCGCAATAGTTAATCCGAGTGATTGCAGACCTACCAGCACTTCCAGTGCCACCTGCGTATTACCAATAATGCAAGTTTCAGTGAGCTCGAGTTTTAGCTCATTTGCAGGCATTTTGTATTCATCAAGTATATCTTTGACCTCATCCACAAAGGTGGGGCCCGTGAGTTGAGTGGCTGACATATTAACACTAACAAAGGGGTGATCATCACGCGAACGCTTGCGCAGTATGGGCCAATCTATGCAAGCCTGTTTAATGGTCCACAAGCCGATATCACGTATCTGGCCAGTTTGTTCGGCAAGTCCCAGAAAATCCAGTGGAGGAATCATGCCTTGCACCGGGTGCATCCAGCGCAGTAAAGCCTCAAAACCTTTCACCTTGCTATCACTAATCTTACAAATTGGTTGATAATACAGTTCAAATTGTTGAGCCTGTAAAGCAAAGCGCATATCTTCTGCCAGCGATAGGTTCGCCACGGCTCGCTGTCTGATTACAACATCTGCATTATAACGTTGTGGATCGAACTGTTTGACCTCTTTGCCTTCTGCATATTGACCATGTTTGTGTCTGAACCGCTCCAGCACAACACGTAAAAGATGCTGGATAACAGGGTCGGTTTTTTCAAGCAGCTCATCCACCATATTACGCTGTATCGGCACTAATACTGTATGCACGACTGCGCTTACCGTAGCTGTTCTTGGTTGGTGGTCGATCAGCGCAATTTCACCGATGAGATTATCTTTGCCTAGCAGACTGATACGGATTTTATTATCGCCTTGGCCTATGCAGACTTCAACACAGCCTTCTTCAATAATATAAGCGGTATCGCCCAACTCGCCCTCTTGAAAAATACATTCGCCAGCCTGCACAACTTGACGACTTAGATGTTCAAACAAGGCGATCTCCTTATTTCATCACATGAGCATTTCTGAATATGACTTGTATAAAGAAAATACCTAAGCCACTATTTATTAAGAATAATACATCTCACTGCTAAACTCCAGCGCTCAGTATTAGTTCAAGGTAATTAGTATACTTCTGGTACAAAAAGACGCTTATCCACTGGATGACGAACATAATCCTCATGGCGTATGCGCTCGGGTAATTCTATTGCTGGGCGCTTGATTTCTTCGTAGGGCATTTGTTGCAGTAAATGGTGTATGCAATTCAGCCGTGCAGTCTTTTTATCGTCTGCTTGCACTACCCACCACGGCGCTTCAGGAATATGTGTACGTTCTAACATGATTTCTTTGGCCTTGGTATATTCTTCCCATCGGCGACGCGATTCCAAATCCATCGGGCTGAGTTTCCATTGACGTAGCGGATCGTGAATACGGCCTAAAAAGCGCAGATGCTGCTCTTCATCCGAAATAGAAAACCAGTATTTGATGAGTTGAATACCTGAACGCACCAGCATTTTTTCAAATTCAGGCACTGAGCGAAAAAATTCCTCATATTGCTCATCATCACAAAACCCCATCACACGCTCAACGCCAGCACGGTTGTACCAGCTACGATCAAACAGCACCATTTCACCAGCGGCGGGCAAGTGTGAAATATAGCGCTGAAAGTACCATTGTGTGCGTTCTCTATCATTGGGCGCAGGCAATGCCGCGACCCGACAGACACGTGGGTTTAAACGCTGGGTAATGCGTTTGATCACACCACCTTTACCCGCAGCATCACGCCCTTCAAACAGAATGACTACTTTGTGGCCTGTGCTGGCGACCCAATCTTGTAATTTGACCAGTTCGCCTTGTAAGCGGAATAACTCGCGAAAATAGAGTCGACGCTGCTCTTTATATTCGCTGGACTGCTCACCTGTTTCACCGCCGACTAATTCATCCAGAATTCGGTCATCCAGTTCAAGCTCGTACTCTTCATCGTAACTATCGTTCACGTCAGATTGCACACGACGGCTTAATTCTTCATGATCTAAACTCATAGCAAACCCATAGCAATATGCCCGCGCAAAGATGGAGGCTAGGTTTAATTGTATGGAAAATTCGTGTCAGTAATGTGACACTGTATTGAGATAAATCTGAGGAGCGACTCTTGCTAAGCTTGCATCGCCCGATCAATGGCAAGCCTGGCAGCCGCCATGGCCTGTTCTTCACGCATACTTTCTTTTTCTTCATCGCTGAAGGGCAAGAGCCTGCCGCCTTCAGTCAAAGAATAGCGTATGGCGCGATCAACCACGATATTGGCAACAATCAGATCGTGGCACTTTTCTTCACGATTACGATAAAGCGTGAACATTGTTTCTCCCGAGTTTGAAGATACCAGCACTTGATTGAACTCTTGTTTTAGATCATTCTGCCTGCATATTGAGTATATGGAAATGACTTATTCTTTGGAATACTAAACTTTGCGCCCCCTTATCTTTTTATCAATATTTTTCATCTTAATTATAGTGCTACACGGCTATATTGGCATACGTCTGCTTTCTGACTTACCGATCGGTTCTAGCGGTCATTTAGCAGGTATCGTTTTACTAGCCATTTCTAGCTTGCTCATCCCGCTGGGCATGCTGGCACGCTTCATCAAACGCCAGCCTTTGTCTGATGTATTGGCTTGGCTAGGATTACTGACAATGGGACTTTTTTCATCGCTGTTGGTATTCACCTTTTTACGTGACGTCTTATTAGTGTTAATCAACGTATTTTCAACACTATTACCTACTCGCATGATTTCAAACTTTTCCGCATGGTCTGCCGCCTCAGTACCCATACTGGCTTTAACTATCACCTTCATCGGCTTTATCAATGCTCGATCCCGAGCGCGAGTGGTACATATTGATATTCCCATCTCTCAGTTACCTCATGGCCTAAACGGATTCACCATCGTACAAATCAGCGATATTCATGTTGGGCCCACCATCAAACGCAATTACCTACAGCCGATTATCGAAAAAGTGAATAGCTTGAATGCTGACTTGATCGCCATCACAGGTGATATGGTGGATGGCAGTGTGGAAACCCTTGCACAGCACACTGCGGGGCTGGCTGATTTACGGGCACGCCACGGTAGTTACTTTGTGACTGGCAATCATGAGT
>Ga0066798_10000559_pt1 | contig 18768 bp, 17 predicted proteins | sample PersoiDNA2013203_FD_70961 | JGI IMG/M metagenome (GOLD analysis project Ga0066798, IMG submission 70961) | Permafrost soil microbial communities from the Arctic, to analyse light accelerated degradation of dissolved organic matter (DOM) -... | ecosystem: Environmental > Terrestrial > Soil >... | reverse complement strand
CCCGCCGATCGGGAATTCTTCCCCGGTCTCGTAGAGGCGTGGCATTTCCTGCCGGGTCGTCCGCATATAACAGATACCTTTGTGATCGGCCATCTGTCGAACGAGAGCTGCTGTGGCCGTGTCGTCGGCTGGGTACAGCACGACGCTGTCGACCAGCGTGCGGAACAGGGCGATGTCTTCCAGGCCCATCTGTGAGGGACCGTCCGGCCCGATAGAGACGCCGACATGAGAACCCACGAATTTGATGTTGGCCCGGTCCATGGCGTACTGTGCCATGCGGATCTGGTCGAAAGCGCGGGAGAAGAAGGCTGCAAACGTCGAGACAAAGGGTATCTTGCCCCGCGTGCTGAATCCCAGTGCCGCAGAGACCATGTTCTGCTCGGCGATGTACATCTCGAAGAACCGTTCAGGATAGGCGTTGCGGAAAGTGACGGCAAACGTGGAGTTGCTGACCTCGGCGTCCAGCACCACCATCCCGGGGTGTGTCGGCGCGATGTCCACGAGGGCGCGTCCATACGCCTCGCGTGGTGACAGCGCTTTGGCGCTCGCGGGCTGGTCGACTGCCATAGGAGCCCAACCTGCCGGTACCGCCTGGACTGGTTTCTCGATGGTGCCGTGGAGGTTCAGGTCGACCGGTCCCAGTTCGAGGACCGCACGGCCGAACTCCTCGGGGTTCAGCGTCTTGCCGTGCCATCCGTCCTTGTTCTCGAGGAACGAGACCCCCTTGCCCTTGACTGTTCGTGCGATGACGATCGTAGGGCGGCCGCATGCATGGTCGATTGCACCATAGGCCGCCTGGACTGCGTCCATGTCGTGCCCGTCTTCGAGGATGATCGTGTGCCAGCCAAAGGCGGCGAAGCGCGCTTCGTACGTTTCCAGGTCCCAGCCGACCATGGTTTCGCCGCGCTGGCCCAGCCGGTTGACGTCCAGGATGCCCACCAAATTGTCCAGTTGGTAGTGTGACGCCAGTTCCGCAGCTTCCCAGATTGAGCCTTCAGCGACTTCGCTGTCGCCCATGAGGACATAGGTGTTGTATGGCAGCTTGTCGACGTATCGGCCGTTCATGGCGATGCCGATGCCGATGCCCAGCCCCTGGCCGAGCGACCCGGTCGCCGCTTCCGCATAGGCGAAGCGTGGGGTCGGGTGTCCTTCGAGGGGTGAACCCATCTTACGATACGTGAGCAATTCCTCCTGCGAAAGGACGCCGGCAGCTGCATACAATGCGTAGAACAGCGGCGAGGCGTGTCCCTTGGAGAAGATGATGCGATCGTTGCATGGGTCCTGTGGGTGGTCCAGGTCGAATCGGAACGTGCCGCCAAAGAACAAGCCGGTCAAGAGGTCGGTTGCGGACAGCGAGGACGTCGGATGGCCGGACCCTGCTTCCGTCGTCATGTGCAGGATGTCATAGCGGACTCGTGCTGCAAGCTTCGTCAGTGTCGATGTTTCCATTGTTGCCTCCCGACGAGCAATCGTCTACCTGCTATTCTGTGCGGATTGGAGGTGTACGCAACAGTGTTGACGTTCTTGTTCAGACTACGCCAGCGCTTTGGGCCTCAGCGCTTTGAAGAGTTCGAACCAGAGGATGGTGCTGATGCCGATGGCTGCCGAGATGAGGACGTCGAGGGGGTGCTGCGCCGCCATCTTGAAGAGCCGCGAAGCAACCGGCGTATAGAGCGCGACGGCCAGCAGGCCGAGTGCTCCGATGATGACCCACCACAGCGACTTGTTGGGCGTGCGCAGAGTGTGGATGATGCTGTGTGTCCAGGACCTGTTGGTCAGAATGAGCGCCACATTGGCGAAGATCAGTGTCGTGAATGCCAATCCGCGCGCATCAGGCTCGGTCAGGCCGCGCTCATAGAAGCCGAGGCCGAAGACGATCAGGACGGCAGTCAGGATACCGAAGCCCTGCAAAAGGCTTGTCAGCACCAGTCTGCGGTTGAACGTCGTCTTCGAAGGGTCACGGGGTGGTCGGTCCATGATGTCGGCCTCCTCGGGTTCACTTTCGAAGACAATGGAACACGTCGGGTCGATGATGAGTTCCAGGAACACGATGTGCACCGGCTGCAAAATAAGGGGCCAGTGCAACAGCACAGGAATCAGACACAGGCCGGCGATCGGAACATGGACAGCGAGAATGTAGCCCATAGCCTTGCGGATGTTGTCGAAGATGCGTCGCCCCATGCGCACTGCTGCGACGATACTGTTGAAGTCATCCTTGAGCAGGACGATGGCGGCGGACTCGCGGGCGACGTCGGTCCCCCGTTCGCCCATGGCGATGCCGATATGGGCGTTCTTGAGGGCTGGCGCGTCGTTGACACCGTCGCCGGTCATGGCGACGATCTCGCCGTTTGCCTTCAGGGCCTGGACCAGGCCGAGCTTCTGCTCAGGCACCATACGAGCGAACACACTGACATCGTCGATGTTCTTGCTGACCTCTTCTTCGGACATGGCTTCAAGCTCCGGTCCGGTGATGATGCGGTCTGGGTGTTGCAGACCGATCTCTCGCGCGATGGATTGTGCCGTGCCGGGGTAGTCGCCCGTGATCATGACGACGCGCACGCCGGCACGCCGGCACTGGGCGACGGCAGCGGGTACGGTCGCGCGGATGGGGTCAGCAAGACCGATTAGACCGATGAACTTGAAGTTGAAGTCATGCTGGTTGTCCGGCAGGTCCGCGCTGTGGTAGGAGGCGCGGGCAATTCCCAGAACGCGCAGACCGTCGTTTGCCATGTCCAGGACCTGTTTCATGACCAGTTGCTGCTGTGCCTCTGGCATGTGACAAAGGTCGAGAATCGCCTCTGGTGCACCCTTGGCGGCTACGCGGTCATCGCCGGAGTGTATCTGCCACGCGTGCGAGAGGGCCAGCAACTGGCGCGAGAGTGGATACTCGCGCTTGAACTTCCAGTCTTCGTGCAGGTGTTCAGTCCCCTTGAGGGCTCCCTGCCCCATGTCCAGGATGGCGCGTTCCATAGGGTCGAAGGGGTCGGCTTCACAGGCCAGGATCGAGTATTCGACCAGCTCATGGAACGGTTCGGGCAGCACACCTGGCAGCCCGGTCGCAGGGATGTGTAAGTACTCGCCACCCGTCGCCAGCTTGCGGACGGTCATTCTGTTCATTGTCAGCGTGCCTGTCTTGTCGACACACAGGACAGTCGCCGACCCCAGTGTCTCGATGGCCGGCATGCGACGGGTCAGGACCTGGTTCTGAGACATGCGCCAGGCGCCCATGGCCATAAAGATGGTCAGGACGACGGGGAACTCCTCGGGCAGGACGCCCATGGCCATGGCCAAGCCAGACAGGAAGCCTCGCTGCCACGCGAGGAGTGTGTTGCCGTTGGTGAGACTGAACACGACAGTGACGACGACCGCCATGCCGATGCCAACCACACCCATGTCACGGACCAGGTGTGTGACTTCTTTCTGTAGTGGTGGCTTCTCGGTGTCCAGGGTCTGAAGCGCTTTGCCGATCTTCCCGATTTCGGTCCGGAGTCCGGTGCCGCGTACTTCGGCGAACCCCTGTCCGGAGACGATGAGAGTGCCGGAATAGACGGCCGGAAGGTCGTCGCCTCCCGGTCGTCCGATTTCGGACGTGCCGTCCCACTCTGCCTTGCGAACGGGGACGGACTCGCCAGTGAGCAGTGACTCGTCAGCGTGCAGGTTGGTGCAGGAGAGAAGAACGGCATCCGCGGGGACGCGGTCTCCCTCTGACAGCATCATGACGTCGCCACGAGCGACGTCGCGGCCGGCGATACGGATCCACTCACCGTCGCGCCTGACCAGGGCGCGCGGGCTGGACAGGTCGCGCAGCGCGTCCAGCGCGTTCTCGGTTCTCTTCTCCTGGTAGTACGTGATGCCGATGACGACGAAGACGAAGCCGAGCAGCATCAGGGCTTCTTCACGGTCACCGAGGATAAGGTACAGCGTGCCGCATGCGAGGAGCAGGAGGAACATCGGCTCCCTGACGATCTCGAGCAGGATGTGAACCCATCCTCGTCTGCTCGCGCTGGGCAGTTCGTTGAGCCCTTCGTCCTTGATGCGCCGTTGTGCCTCTGCGGTTGTCAGACCCTGTGGTTGTTCTGCGTTCGGTATACTTGTCATGATAGAAACCTCCATGTACATGATGTAGTGGGTTCCCGACCTTGACAAGGATTGACTCTGGCAAGCCCTACGTCCAGCTGCGATTGCGCAGTGACTGGCAGGCGACCTGTCAGGAACGTCATCATGCTAAGGCCAAAGGCCGGCGGCGTCAAGATGATGGCAGTGCGTGACGGTGAACAGGATGAACGCCTGCTCTACAGGCGGCGTCATCGCTAATCGTGAAGAAGCCGGCGTTGTGCTCAGTTGCAGTTTAGTGCGTCATGCCCTCGGAGGCGGGCATCCAGTTGCCAATGCGCACGTCATTCCCGCGTATGCACGCATCGAGTTGCGCTTTTTCCCGTCATTCCCGCGCATGCGGGAATCCATTCCCTAGTCCTTGTCTATGAAATGCTGATGGCCAGATCAAGCTGACCCGGCGCATGTACCACTGGGTGTGCAATTACCAGCTGACCCCATATCGTGTTGTCAGGTTTGGCCATTCTTTCGCCAGACCTCCAAGTTTCAGGGCTCGCATATATTTTTCGATCTGCTCAGACATTCATTCCACCTCCCATCAGGCTGTCATAGACCGAAAGGTTTGGAATGTAATTGAGCAGCGGCATGGTCACCCCCAATGTTAGGGGTTCAGGCGAACGGGTTTTCTTTGCGAGGTTGTAGTACCCCTAATTCCCGCAACTTTTGTAAACGTGTCTCCGCCGGGACGCCAAGGCTTTCCATGATCTCATGCTGAACCTTGGTCGTCTCGGTCAGCAGCTTCCCGTACCGACCTGCGAATCTGATCTCGCTGAGGGTCTCCAGATCCGTCAGCAACTGGCGCACCGTGAAGCTTTCATCGAGCTTGAGCTCGAGCATCTTGTTTCGCAGAGCACTCATCAGTGTCACCGCGATGAACTATACTAGCCAGCCGCCCATCGGTCGAAAATCTCCCATGGGTCCTGAGGCGCTTCATGTCCAGCTGGTTCTTCAGGTCGTCGAAGGACTTCTCCACGACGTCCTTGTCAGGGTAGATACGGGGGGGCGAGGACCGGGTCCTTCACATCGTTCGTGAGGATGGCCTAATAGCCACAATACCTGTTCTGGTGTTCCTTCACGGCCTCCACATTCACGGTGACCCTGCAGCCACGTTTCAGGGTCTCTCTCACCGTGAAATATTGCTGGTAGAACTCCTCATGCTCTGGGACCAGCTCCCCCGACTCGCGCTCCCGCTGGGAGGTGAGCAGCTTGCCGTTGAACTCGCTGATGGCGTCCCCTACCGTCTAGTGGTTGTAGTACACATGCACGGTATAGCGCTTGCACTCCTCGCCCCATGTGTGAAGACACGTGACGGCGTAGACCATCTCTCCGAGGGTCCACTTCATGTTCTGGGGCAGCTGCATGTCGTCGCGTTGTTGGCCCACCAGGTCCCGAGGCCATTTGCGGCACATGGGGACCCCTATCTCGAACTTCTCCCCTGCGGCAAGGAGGTCATCCACGTTCTTCTTGCTGTAGAAGCCCCTGTCCATGACGAGATGCACCTTTGGCATGCCAAGCTTGGCAAAGGTGTCCAACAGGTGTTTCAGCGTCCTCACGTCGCTGATATTCCCCGGAAGCTCCCGGTAGTACACAGGAAGCATGCTCTTCTGGCCGAAGAGCAGGGCGAGGTTGATCTGTGAAAATCCTCGCCGTCACGGTTATAGCCGTACTTGACGTGCTCGTTGAGAGCGGAGTAGAAGGAGACACTGGTGATGTCGAAGCACAGATACTCGGACTCCGACCGGTACCGCAGCCAAGCCGCGAGGAAGGTCTGGCACTTGTCCTCGTCCAGGTCGGCCAGAAGCTCGCTGATGCGCTGTGTCGTGAGCATGCCGCCAGATGGGTTCTTGTGGGTCTTCGCCCATTCGGGGAAATGACTCAGAGCCTCACCACGGCTTTTGTTGGGGATGAGCTCCCCGGTGGCCGGATCGAGCTTGCCGATGCGGCGCTGCTTGTTGTACGACTGCTTCTTTTCCTTATTCCAGAACGAGAACACCTCGTAGATGTAGGTGGTCCCGTTGGGATGCTTGTGTTCGACCCGGTATGGTTTGCGTGCATCTTCCGTAGCCTTCGTGGTTATTATTGGAACCTGTTTTCACATGAACGTCAAGAAGAACAATCGGTCAATTCTTGATATTGAGAAGATCCTTTTGATCCCTGGTCACAATGAGAGCGGGAATTAAGGTTATTATGACGGCACCATGGAAACTTTTTCTTCCGATGAGTTCGACGCGGAACAGGCGATAAACGACGGAGCTTATCAGGCGTGGAGTTTCAGACCCGAATTTCTGGATGATTCGGGAAACAGCCTGACGAGCTTCAACACCGAAAAACGTCTATCGCAGGAAAACCCGAGAAGTGCCATCGGTTACTATGGGCAGGGGCATTACTGTCTTGTCCTGATAGACGGGCAGCAGGAGGGCTATTCATGCGGCATGACACTGAAGAAACTGTCGTTGTTGTTTGAAGAGCTTGGCTGCGCCGGCGCATACAATTTGGACGGCGGTAAATCTTCGGTCATGACATTCAATGATGAGGTCGTAAATGAGCCGGACGCGGGCGGCAGGGAAGTCACCGACTGCCTGATAATCAAGGAGGTGGAATAGAATGAAGGCGTTAAAGGGCGTTTTGCCGCATATCATGATAATACTATCGGGGATATTCATGGTTTTCCTTGTACTTGACACGTACAACCCCACAATAAATTTTGTGGGCAACAGCGTATCTGTATATCTGCTCTGGGCATTTTGCATTCTTTCGATCATTAATTCGGCAATCGTATCCGCCGCAAACAGAAAAGAAAAGCGCAGAAAAATGAAGCAATAGTCAGACAGCGCGGAAGGCGCTGGCAAATTTAGCCGGCGCCTTTTGAATTATTGCAGCAGATGTGGCAAAATTGAGGCACAAAAAGTACGGATACAATATACACAAAGCGATTTAGCACGGCAGCGTAGTAATATGGTAATATACTATTTGTTTAAAGCAAAGCCGGAGCGTATAATGTGCCAAATAATGAAAGGAGGGTGCGAGTGTGACGATCATTCCCGAGAGACTGCCCTGGGAGGAACTGGTGCCACTTAAATTGCGGGCACTGTACGAATCCTTTGGTTATAAAAAATATCATATGGGAAAGTTCGAGCCCTATGATCTTTACCGCGAGAACAAAAACTTCTTAAAAAGCGAGAGCATCATCACCTTTACAAACGCAAACGGAAAGCTTATGGCACTTCGGCCGGACGTGACCATGAGCATCGTGAAGAACGTCAAACCGGACGTGGCCTCCGAAAAGGTCTACTATACGGAGAATGTGTTCCGAATGGACTCTGCGGGCATTGATTTCCGCGAGATAAACCAGATCGGGCTTGAGTACATAGGCTGTGAAAGCGGCAGCTATGCCGAGGCCGAGGCGGTGGCGCTTGCCATAAAGAGCCTTGAGGCCATAAGCCCCGATTATATTCTGGGTGTGAGCCATATGGGCTTTGTGGCGGCGGTACTTGAGGAATGCGGTTTTTCCGGTGAAAGCATGGAGGGAGCGCTTCGTGCGCTTAAACAGAAGAACCTGCACGAGCTGGGAGCGCTTTGCAAAAGGGCCGGTATCGCGCCAGAGCGAACGGAGCGTTTGTGCGCCGTGGCGGGCATATCGGGGCCGATGGAGGCTTTCCTCAAAAAGCTTCGGGGCCTGCCGCTTTCAGACGCCATGCAGACGGCGATAGACGAGCTTTCATCACTTATTGAAACTCTTGCCGCTATGGGATGTGAAAAGCGCGTGCATCTTGATTTTTCGGTCATCAATGACCTTGACTATTACAACGGACTTGTTTTCCAAGGGTACATCCAGAAGGTGCCCAGCGCGGTGCTGGCCGGCGGGCGGTACGACAACCTTATGCGCCGCTTCGGGAAAGCGCAGCCCGCCCTCGGCTTTGCGCTGTATCTTGGCGAACTGACAAGAGCGTTTCACACCGTCAGCGAGTATGACGCGGATGCGCTCCTGATATACGGCGACGCGCCGCCGGTCGTAACGGCGAGGGTGGTAGGCCTGCTTATGAACGACGGCATGAGTGTGCGGGCGGAGCGGGAAATGCCCGCAGGTCTGCGCGGCAGACGGACGTATCTGCTTTCCGGCGACGGCGCAATTGAGGTTACATGTAATGATTAACATAGCGCTTCCAAAAGGAAGGCTCGGCGACAAGGTCTATAAGCTTTTTGCACAGATAGGCTACGACTGCACATCCATGACCGAGGACAACCGCAAACTGGTGTTCAAAAGCCCCAGCGGGAACGTGAGCTATCTTCTTGTAAAGCCGCCGGACGTGGCGGTCTACGTGGAGCATGGAGCGGCGGATATCGGCGTCGTCGGCAAAGACACGCTCATGGAGACCGAGCCGGATATATATGAGCTTCTCGACCTGAAACTCGGCAAATGCCGGGTGGCGGTCGCCGCGCCGAACGGGTGGGTCGAGGATATGAGCATGCCGCTTCGAGTGGCGACAAAATATCCGAACATCGCGCAAAAGTATTTTGCTGGGCTGAACCGGGAGATCGAGATAATAAAATTCAACGGAAGTATGGAACTTGCGCCTCTTTTAGGACTTTCCGACGTGATAGTCGATATAGTGGAGACCGGAACGACGCTTAAAGAGAACAATATGAGCGTATTTGCCGAAGTTGCGCTGTCCAGCGCACGGCTGATCGCAAATAAAAGCGGCTATCAGTTTAAAAAAGACATGATAGACGAAATCGTTTCAAAGTTGGGGAGAAAGATATGATCGCTATATTCGAAAGCGGCAGCGCGGACAAAAACGCCATTTTCGCCCGCGCCGGGACGAAGGCTTCGCCGGAAATTGAAAACACGGTGGCCGCTATTCTTGCAGATGTGCGGGAGCGCGGCGACGAAGCGGTGCTTTCTTACTGCCAAAAATTTGACGGCGTTAAATTGACTTCCCTGCGGGTCGAAGAAGCGGAGATTGATGCGGCATATGACGATGCGGACGGCGAATTTGTAAAAACCCTGGAAATGGCGGCGGAGAACATCCGCGTCTTCCACGGCAGGCAGGCGCAGGAAGGCTTTTCCTTTGAACCGCGGGGGGGCATTACGCTCGGCCAGAAGGTCACGCCGCTTGAAACGGCTGGTATATATGTGCCCGGAGGGACTGCGAACTATCCGTCTACCGTGCTGATGAACGTTATACCCGCAAAAATAGCGGGAGTTCCGCGTATTGTTATGGCAACGCCGCCTGGCAAAGACGGCAATATTTCTATGGACGTTCTCGCGGCTGCAAAAGTGGCGGGCGTGACCGACATTTTCAAAATTGGCGGCGCGCAGGCCATTGCCGCCCTTGCATACGGCACAGAAAGCGTTCCAGCGGTGGACAAGATCGTCGGGCCGGGGAATATCTACGTGGCGACTGCAAAGCGTATGGTGTTCGGCACGGTCGACATCGACATGATAGCGGGGCCCAGCGAGATACTCGTTATCGCGGACGATATGGCTAATCCGGCTTACGTCGCGGCGGATTTGCTTAGTCAGGCGGAGCATGATAAAATGGCTTCGGCATCCCTTGTCTGCACGAGTATTGCGTTTGCGGGCGCCGTGAGCGAAGAGCTTGAACGGCAGATACCGGCGCTTGCGCGCGCCGACATCGCAAGAGCGGCCATCGATTCGAACAGCAGGATAATAGTGGCAAAAGGCCTCCCGGAGGCCGTTGAAATAGCAAACAAGATAGCTCCGGAGCATCTTGAGCTTTGTGTGGACGACCCGTTTAAGTACTTAAGTGCAGTTAAAAATGCCGGAAGCATATTCCTCGGAAAATACGCGCCCGAGGCGCTAGGCGATTACTGGGCGGGGCCGAACCACACGCTGCCAACCATGGGCACGGCACGCTTTTCAAGCCCGCTTTCGGTGTACGATTTTGTTAAACGCAGCAGCTATATTTTCTATTCGAAAGACGCGCTTTCCGATGCGAAAGACCGTATCGCCGATTTTGCAAAGCGGGAAGGACTGCAGGCACACGCGAAAAGCGTTGAGATACGCTTTGAGGAGCCGCCGCAATGAGCAGATTTTTAGATAAAAAGCTTGAAACGCTTACACCGTATGTTCCGGGCGAGCAGCCCAAAAATATTAAAAATCTTATAAAGCTCAACACAAACGAAAGCCCGTTCCCGCCGAGCGAAAAGGTAGTGGCGGCGATAACGTCCGAGCGGGTGCGGGAGTTCAGGCTTTACCCCGACCCCGAATGCAGGGCGCTTTCGGAAGCCATCGCGGATGTGTATAAGGTGGCGCCGGAGCAGATTTTTATTGGAAACGGCAGCGACGAGATCCTGGGCTTTTGCTTCCACGGGCTTTGTGGGGACGGCGCGGCGTTTGCGGATGTTACCTATGGATTCTTTCCGGTGTACGCGGAAATGTTCGGCGTAAAAACCGAGACGGTACCCCTGCGCGGGAACTTTACCATAGCGCCGGAGGATTATGCCCATGTGCGAGGCACGGTCATTATCGCAAACCCCAACGCCATTACGGGTATATTCCTGCCGCTTACAAAGATTGAAGAAATACTTTCCCAAAACCCGTCGCGGCTTGTCATCATCGACGAGGCTTACTGCGATTTCGGCGGGGAGAGCGCAATCCAACTGCTTCCCAGGTACGAAAACCTGCTGATTGTGCAGACGTTTTCCAAGTCGCGGCAGATGGCGGGCGGGAGGCTCGGGTTTGCCATTGGCGCAAAGGAGCTTATCAAAGACCTCAGCACCATGAAATTTTCGTTCAATCCTTATAATATCAACCGCTTGACGCTTACAGCCGCCGAAGTGGCGGTGCTTGATGGGGAGTATTTTGAAAAGTGCCGCAGAACAATTATGGAAAACCGCGAATACACGGTCGGCACGCTTCGCGAAATGGGTTTTGAGGTGCTTCCAAGCCGCGCGAATTTCATCCTTGCAAAGCCGGCGGGCGTCCGGGCTTTTGAATATTACGAGGCGCTTCGGCAAAAAGGCATCCTCGTGCGTTACTTTGACGCTGCGCGGGTGCGGGACTATGTGCGCATAACCATCGGGACAAAAGAGCAGATGAATACGTTAATAGACGCCACAAAACAGATTTTAGGCAGGGAGGACTGAGCAATGAGAGAATCATCCATCACGCGAAGCACCGCCGAGACGGAGATCACCCTTTCGCTTAATCTCGATGGGCGGGGAATATCGTGCATAGACACGGGCCTGGGTTTTCTTGACCACATGCTTACCTTATTCTCGCGCCACGGGCATTTTGATCTGATAGTTAAATGTGCGGGCGATACTCGCGTCGACGGGCACCACACGACTGAGGATGTGGCCATCGTTCTTGGAAAAGCTTTTGACAAGGCGCTTGGCAGCAGGGCGGGAATTGCCCGCTTCGGTTCCGTTACGCTTCCTATGGATGAGGCGCTCATTCTTGCGGCTGTTGACATCTGCGGCAGAGCGACCGTCGATTGCTCACTTTCGATACCATCTCAGATGGTGGGGAATTTTGACACGGAACTCGTAAAAGAATTCATGCTCGGCTTTGCGCGCTCTCTCGGCGCTGCGGTGCACTTGCGTCAGCTTGCGGGCGAGAACAGCCACCACATTATCGAAGGCGCTTTCAAGGCGCTTGCAATTGCAATGAAGCAGGCCGTCGCCATTGACGAGCGGTTTGCGGAAGAAATACCATCGACTAAAGGAACAATAGTTTGAGAAAGACCGCCGGTTTTTTCCCGGACAACATTCCGTAGAGCAAAAAGAATGGGACTTTAGATGATAGCCATTATCGATTACGGCGTGGGCAATTTATACAGCCTTTCGTCCTCACTCAAATATCTTGGGCTTGAAAGCGTCGTCACGGGAAAAGCGCAGGATTTGGAGAACGCCGACCGGATAATACTTCCCGGCGTAGGCGCGTTCGGCGATGCTATAGGGAAGTTCCGTGGGACGGGACTTGTTCCCGTACTTGACACGCAGGTGGCGGCGGGAAAGCCGCTCCTGGGCATCTGCCTCGGCATGCAGCTTTTGTTCGATAAAAGCTATGAGTACGGCAAGTTCGAAGGGCTTGGGTACATACACGGGGACATATGTCCGCTCCTTGACGATTTTGCGGCGTCCGGCCTTAAACTGAAGGTGCCGCACATGGGCTGGAACAGCCTCAATATTTCAAGACCGGAGCACCCGCTAATGAAAAATACAAAGCAGGGCGATTTTGTGTACTTCGTCCATTCGTTTTATGCGAAAAACTGCGAAGACGCAGTCGTTGCCACTGCCGATTACGGCATTTCGGTGCCGGGCGTAGTGGGGCGTGAGAACGTGTGCGGGTGCCAGTTCCACCCGGAAAAAAGCGGCAAAATGGGGCTCTTAATACTAAAAGCCTTTTCACAGATGTGAGGCGGCTCTGACAGAGGTGTGATATGCGGATTTTTCCGGCGATCGATATAATAGACGGGTGCGTGGTGCGCTTGTACAAAGGCGATTACGCAATGGCCGAGGTCTATGACGTTACCCCGGCGGACGCTGCAGCCGGATTTGAAGCAAAAGGCGCCGGTTGTCTGCATGTGGTCGACTTGGACGGCGCCAAAGACGGCGCGCTTTCGAACTTCGACGCCATAAAGAGCATCGTGGACGTGACAGGCATGTTTGTCGAGGTGGGCGGCGGTATTCGCGACGAGGCGCGCATCGAAAAATACTTAACGCTCGGTGCGTCCCGCGTTATACTCGGAACGGCGGCAGTCAATGATTTTGCATTTTTGACCGACATGGTGAGAAGATACGGCGATAAGATCGCCGTGGGCGTGGACGCAAAGGACGGCTTCGTCGCCGTAGACGGCTGGACGACCGTGACAAAGTTTAGGGGTCCTGAATTCTGCGTGGCTCTGCGCGATATCGGCGTGAAAACCGTCATATATACCGACATCGATCGCGACGGCGCACTTTTGGGCGCAAACATTGAGGTCTATGGGGAGCTTTCAAAAATCAAGGGGCTTGATATCGTCGCATCCGGCGGGATATCAAGCGTTTCCGAAATAACGCGTCTGCGGGACATGGGAATATCCGGCGCTATCGTCGGGAAGGCGATATACACGGGAGTACTTGACCTTGAAGAAGCATTGGAGGCGGCCTCATGCTGACAAAACGCATAATCCCGTGCCTTGACATACGCGACGGGCGCGTAGTCAAGGGCGTAAATTTCAAGGGCGTACAGGACGTCGAGGATCCTGTTGCCCTCGCGCGGTTTTATAACGAGGCCGGAGCGGACGAACTGGTATTTTACGACATAACCGCGAGCTTTGAGGAGCGCCCGCTGTTCACAAAGGTGCTTATGGACGTGGCGAGCGAGATATTCATTCCCCTGACAGTGGGAGGCAGGATAAACACCATAGCTGATTTTGACCGCGTGCTGAAAGCGGGCGCGGACAAGGTGAGCGTCAATTCCGGCGCGATAAAAGGCCCGTCGCTCATTTCCGGTGCGGCAAAAAAATATGGCAACCAATGCGTAGTGCTTTCCATGGACGTGGCGCGTGTCGGCGGGGAATATCACGTGTTTTCAAAAGGCGGCAGAGAGGACACGGGCATAGACGCCCTTGAGTGGGCGGTCATGGGCGAGGATAACGGCGCCGGGGAGCTTGTGCTTAACAGCATTGACACCGACGGCGTAAAGCACGGGTTCGATCTTAAAATGCTCAGCGACGTATCATCCCGGGTGTCCATCCCGATCGTTGCCTCTGGCGGGGCGGGGAGTATGGAAGACTTTCTCGCGCTCTTTGCGCTTCCCGGCGTGGACGCGGGGCTTGCGGCGAGTATTTTCCATTTCAAGGAGGTCGCCATCGGCGATCTGAAGCGGTATCTGAAGGAAAACGGCGTTCCTGTGAGGATATAAAGAGAGAGTATGGACAAAAACCAGCTTAAATTTGACGAAAACGGGCTCATCCCCGCCGTGGTGCAGGACTTTAATTCAAAGAAAGTACTGACTGTTGCTTATATGAACAGGGAGAGCCTTGAAATCACGCTCGCGGAAAAGCGCACATGCTTTTATTCCAGGAGCCGCAAAAAGCTCTGGCGCAAGGGCGAGCTGAGCGGGAACGTGCAGCACGTCGTTTCCGTGACCGCCGACTGCGATGGCGACGCGCTGGTGGTGGAAGTCATAAAGGACGGGCCGGCGTGTCATCTGGGGACGGACAGCTGCTTTACAAATACTATCATTGAGGACGGGACGGCACGCAAATTTTCGCTTTCCGCGCTTTATGAACTTCTTGCCGGCCGTGATAAGGACAGGCCAGAGGGGAGCTATACCACCTATTTATTTTCCGAAGGAAAAGAAAAAATACTCAAGAAGGTGGGCGAGGAATGTACGGAGGTCATTATCGGCGCCATGAAGGACAGCAAGGCGGAAACGGTCTACGAGATATCCGACCTGTGTTATCATGTGATGGTTTTAATGGTCGCCTCAGGCATTACGACGGACGACGTCATCAGTGAACTTGCCTCGCGGTACGTCATCGACAAAAAGGTCAAGCAGGAGACCATGAAATGAAGATAATCTCGACACTGCACAATCACAGCACCCTGTGCGACGGGAAAAGCACGCTTCCCGAAATGGCGGCGGCGGCGGTAAAACTCGGTTTTACCGACCTGGGCTTTTCCGGGCATTCACATGCGTCTTTCGACCTTGCTTATTCGATCAAAAGCGAGGCGGATTACGTGCGGGCTGTCGGCGATGTGCGGCGCGAGTTTGCGGACAGGCTTCGGATCTGGTGCGGCATTGAACAGGACTATTATGCGCCGGTGGTGGACCGCCGTAATTTCGATTACCTCATCGGCTCGGTGCACTGTATGCGCGATGAGCGTCTTGGAAAATACATATACGTGGACGGCTCGTCCCAGGAGTTCGCAGATGACGTTAAGCGTGTGTTTTCCGGCGATGCAATTGCGTTTGCGGCAAGGTATTATGAGTTTGTGGGCGACATGGCGGAGCGGGACAGACCTGATATCATAGGGCATTTTGACCTTGTGACGAAAAACAACGCGGACGGCAGGTTTTTTGATGAAGAAAATGCCGGATATCGCGCGTGCGCGCTTGACGCGCTCCTTCGGTGCGCTCGGACAGGTGCAGTTTTTGAGTTGAATACGGGAGCTATGGCGCGGGGATACCGGGATACGCCGTATCCGGCGCGTTTTTTGATAAAAAGGCTTCTTGAGCTTCGCGCGCCGGTAACGCTGTCGTCGGATTGCCATGACGCATCAAAACTTGTTTTCGGGCTTTTGGAAGCCGCGGAACTTCTGAAAGACGTCGGATTTCGTACCGTGCAGGTGTGGGAGAACGGGGCGTTTGTCACAAAAGAGTTATAATCCCGCTTTTCCGTCAAAGACGGGGAATATTAAATGTCCACTGAATAAATGCGATTTTCGAATCGCATTTGCTTAAGTCCGTATAATGCGGACTTAAGGTGGCAAAACGGGTGCGTTTTGCCACTTCAGATGCATTGAATGGCTTCCTGCTCGGATTTGAAACCTAAGTGTCAAATCCGAGATGCAAGGTCTTTGCAGTAATGCTGCAAAAGCCTTGCACCTGAACAAATGGGAAATGCATCGCGAGGCATTTCCCATTTGTTCAGCAGGTATTATTGAAAAAGGCGCTGCCGCACAACGAAAGTTGAGCGACGGCGCCTTTTATTTGATAGATTGTAAAATGAAGTGCGACAGATAAAGGAGGCAAAAGGATAGCCCATGAAGGGATCTTCGTCCCCCAGGCGTTGTTGTGCCTCTGCGGTTGTCAGACCCTGTGGTTGTTCTGCGTTCGGTGTACTTGTCATGATAGAAACCTCCATGTACATGATGTAGTGGGTTCCCGACCTTGACAAGGATTGACTCTGGCAAGCCCTACGTCCAGCTGCGGTTGCGCAGTGACTGGCAGGCGACCTGTCAAGAACATTATCATGCTAAGGCCAAAGTCCGGCGGCGTCAAGATGACGGCAGCGCATAACGGCGAACAGGATGAATGCCCGCTCCCCAGGCGGCGTCATCGCCAATCATGAAGAAGCTCGTCAGGCAGTGGTTGCTCTCGGGCGCTACCTCTGCAGGGTGGGGCGCGTATACGCGACTCTAAAGCCGGCCCTTTCCAGGTTGCGATGAGAGACGCTCCCGGGCGTTGCCAGCACGGAGGCGGTTGTACAGCCGGCCGAAGCTGCTGCTTTCAGGCGCGTGGCGACGAGGCCATTCTGGATGCCTCGTCCGCGGAATGGCAACCTCGTGCTGGAGGAGAAGAGGGCTGCAAGGTGACCGTGCAGGATCATGGCTCCTCCGCCGGCAGGCTGTCCTCCGACCGTAGCCAGGTAACAGACGACGCCGGGACTGTGTGCGGCGGCACGTGCAAGGACGACATTGGCGTCCGACTCGTCGAGTCCATCAGTCGCCGCAAAACCGGAAGCGACCGCCCGTGCCCATATTTCGGTCTCCTCGGCGATGATCGTGCGGATCTCAACGCCGAGCGGCACGGCAGGCAGGGAATCCTGGGACGGCAGGTCCATACACAGGACATCGAGGAACCGGACGATATGGTAGCCGCGTTCTGCTGCGAGCTCCAGCAGGGAAGGATCGGCCAGGGGACAGAGGTCGAACTGTGCCGGCATCTCGCGCTCGGCGAAGAAGCGTTCAATCTCTTGCATCTGACGGGCGCTGACGGGACTGTGCAGTCCCATGCCGGCAGCCCTGTTGACAGGGAGATCCCGCGACGTGTAGACACAGATGCCGTCACCGACTGATTCTGTGGCGGCAGATGGGCTCAGACCTAGTCTCTTGAGCGTCTCGGCATAGTTGACCAGTTCCAGTGTCCACACACCTTCCAGCTGAGCGGCAACGTCTTGGTCGACGAACGGCATGATGACCTCCTATCCTCTGCTGCCCGGTCGGCGGGAGCCGACGCTTCATCGCCCGGGCTGGCGGCGTTCACCCCGCGTCAACCTTGACGTGGGTCAGATGTCTCGCTGCTTCGCGTTCTTCTCCAAGTATAGAAAGGTTGAGTCGTTCAGGAAAGGGCAATCACGAGGGGTCTGTTTCGATGCCGTGGCGGAGCAGGGCAACATACGTGTCTACCTCGCTGAATATGACGTTTTGCACGCTTGCGAGGTCGAGCGGTTGTCGTCTGAGGAACGTCGTGTACTGCTTGCCTAGTCCATCGAACGTCCAGGAGAGCAGGCGCATGGCCTGTTCGACGGTCACGCCCGGTCTGAAGGCGCTCGTGTCGATACCCTGGAAGAGCCGCTGGTATGTCGAGGCCGTGATCTCGGCCGTGGAGACGAGCAGGGCGTCGTGCAGCTCAGCCGGGGGGTTGGTCATAGCCTCCTGAAGGAATGCGAATGTCGTCGGATCCTCTTCGATCAGGGACCACTTGGCCAGCGTGTACTGCCTGAGACGCTCGAACAGGTCGGGGCTGGTCGGTCCCAGGCGTTCGTCGAAGCGGCGCATCACTTCGGTGATGCACGTTTGAACAGCCTCGACATACAGGCCCTTCTTGTCGCCGAAATAGTGAAACAGCAGCCCCTTGCTGACGTGGGCTGCCTCGACGATGTGGTTCGTCGAGGCAGCCAAGTAGCCGGCAGCGGCGAATTCGCGGATCGCCGCAGTGATCAAGGCGGCCCGCCTGCCGTCGGGGATGGAGCGGTGAGGCGATGTCCGCACTACTCTCGGGCAGCCTTGAGGCTGACTGCCATCTGCACGCCCAGTACCTTGCGGCGTGCCGCTCTCAACGACACCAGGTACGTGGCCAGCATGATGACGGCACAGAACAGGATCGACAGCGGTGAGAGCCGTATGGGCAGGCTGAAGCTGATGCCACTCGTTGTCGTGGAAAGTAGCTTCCCAAGGGAGGTCAGCAGGAGGGGTATGCTGAGAACAAAGCCGGTTGCTACTGCGACGATCCCCGACCCGAGGACCATCCGGTTCAGCTCCTCTGCCCGGTATCCGAGGACCTTGAGCAGCGAGATGGTGAAGCGCTCCTCCTCGACAGTCAGCGTCGTGACGATTGACAGAGCCAACAGTGCAATGAAGACTGCTATGACCGCTACTGACCCGAGTGTCACCCAGAGTGGCACAACGGCAGAGTTAAAGGCAGCACGGCTCTGAGCCATGGAGAGCGTCGTCAGCACGTCCTGGGCGGGGATCTGCAGGCTTGTCGCGCTGAGGATGGCGTTGAAACTGCCGAGTGGTGCCCCGACGATGTTGTTCAACCGCTCCTGGGGCATGATGACAGCTGCCGTCGTATACATCTCGGCCACGGCGTCGACGGTAAGTGTGACTTCCTGTCCGGTGGCTGCCTGTTGCATCGCCCAGCTGTCGCCTATTTTCAAGTTGAGCTTCTGCGCAAGCGCACGCGTGATGATAATGCGGTCGATAGGGATGGCCTGACCTTTACTGTCATGAGGGACGAACAGCGTCGACGTGGCGGGCAGTCCAACCACCTGGAAGGTCAGCCGGCCATCAGTAGTCGTAAATGGCTCGGACGTTAGCGCCTCTCCACCCCACGGGTTCTCGAGCCTCGGTGCCGTCAGCGCGTAGGTGTAGTTGTACTGCGTGTCCTGGAACGCGCTTCGTACCAGCGTGCTCATCGAGTCGCGCATGGCGCCGCCGAACAGGAGCAGGTAGCCTGCGAGCATTGCCCCGAGC
>Ga0066798_10000556_pt1 | contig 18831 bp, 17 predicted proteins | sample PersoiDNA2013203_FD_70961 | JGI IMG/M metagenome (GOLD analysis project Ga0066798, IMG submission 70961) | Permafrost soil microbial communities from the Arctic, to analyse light accelerated degradation of dissolved organic matter (DOM) -... | ecosystem: Environmental > Terrestrial > Soil >... | reverse complement strand
GATTTTGCGCGCCTTGATCAAGCGACCGAGTTGATTACGACTCCAGGCAGGCAGTCGGCGCACGAGAGAAAATTTTTCCAGAATACCAAGATATTTATCCACCGTTTTGCTGTTCAGACCGATCTGCCCGCCGACGTGGCTCAGGTTAACAAGTTGTCCGCTGAGCTCGGCTGCAATGCTCAGCAACTGAGGAGTCTGGCTGAGTTGGTCGACTTGGGAGATGTCCTGAATGTCTCGCTCAATAAGGTTCTGCCTCAATCCGCACTCAGATCCCGGCACGCTCCAGCATAGCGTGTAGCAGCACATTGCAGCCGGCCGTGATGTGCTCCGGCGCTGCATACTCGATCTCGTTGTGGCTGATACCGTCCTTGCAGGGGATGAAGATCATGCCGCTGGGTGCCAAGCGTGCCATGTAGACAGCGTCGTGTCCGGCGCCCGAGACCGCCGGCATGTTGGAGTAGCCCAGTTTTTTGGCGGCGCGCGCCACCGAGGCGACGCAGTCGGGGTGAAAGGCCTGCGCCGGGTAGCTCGATACCATGTCAATCTGGATTCCAAGGCCCGTGTCTTTGCTAAGTTTTGCCGCATAAGCCTTGACCTCGTAGACCATCTGGTCCACCAGTGCATCAGAGCTATTGCGCAAGTCAATGGAAAACTTGACCCTGCCCGGGATCACGTTACGGCTGTTCGGGTGCACCTGCACCATGCCGACCGTGCCACGGCCATGCGGTTTGTGTCGCAGCGCGGCGTTGACCACTTCCTGCATCAGGCGCGTGGCGACCTGCATCGCGTCCTTACGCAGCGCCATCGGCGTCGGGCCGGCGTGCGCTTCCATGCCGGTCACGGTGCAATCGAACCAGCGGATGCCGAGCACGCCCTCCACCACGCCAATCGTCTTGTTGTTGTCTTCCAGCACCGGCCCCTGTTCGATGTGGGTCTCGAAGTAGGTGCCAATCGGGTGGTCTCCTGGCTCCTGGGCGCCGACGTAGCCGATGCGGGTCAGTTCATCCTTCACGGTCTTGCCTTCGGTGTCGGTGGCGGCATAGGCGTGGTCCAGCGTAAAAACCTTGGCGAAAACGCCGGAGCCCATCATGACCGGAACAAAGCGTGAGCCTTCCTCGTTGGTCCAGAACGCCACTTCAATCGGCGCCTCTGTTTCGATCTGGTGGTCATTGAGCGTGCGTACCACTTCGAGTCCGGCCAGTACGCCGTAGTTGCCGTCAAACTTGCCGCCGGTGGGCTGTGTGTCAATATGGCTGCCGGTGACGATGGGCGGCAGGCTGTTGTTGCACCCGGCGCGGCGCATGAAGCCGTTGCCGATCTTGTCGATGGTCACCGTCATGCCGGCCTCACGCGCCCAGCGTGTCACCAAGTCTCGGCCCTGGCGGTCGAGTTCGGTTAGCGTCAGGCGGCATACGCCGCCCTTGGGCGTGGCGCCAATTTTGGCCAGTTCCATCAGCGAGTCCCACAATCGTGTGCCGTTGATGCGCAGGGTGCTAATGTCGGTTTTGGTGGCAGTGTTCATGGGTTGTCTTTCTTGCGGCAGCGCAAACTTGCAGCTCAAAATTGATCAAGCGGATACACGGGGTGCTTGACATGACTGAACGGAAACAGCGAATAGTCAGAGCTGGTGACACCCGGACTGTCACACTCCACCAGCGCCTGGGCAAGTGGTTCGAAAACCGGCCGACAGTACATGCGTGATTTCAGCAGCAGGAAGCGGTGTGCGCGCGGCTCCAAGCCAACACATGCGAACACTCCGAGATCCCATGGTTCGTGAGGACGCTCGGTCACCACAATTTTGGCGGCGCCAATGTCCAACAATACCGTGCGCCCCATGCAACATCTTTGACCGGTGTAGATCGGACCGCTTACGGTATATTGGCCGTCACTGATTGCACGCACTGTGCCCTGTACCAACATGGGCTGTTTGACCAGCCCCAAGCGGCTGAGCGGCACCTTGTTGCCCAGTGCAATGTTGACCTTTCCCCCTATGCCCGCTTCAATCAAGGCGCTGACCGCCTGGGCATCGCACAAGGGACCTACTGCGATGTCCTGCAGTTCTTGAGACAATGCTGCCTGCAGCACGTCCATGGTGTCGCAGGTGCCGCCGGACATGCAGTTGTCACTGTGGTCCAGCAACAAGACGGGTCGGTGGGATCCGACGGCCAGCGCCTGCGCCCGTGCCAACGAACTTGTTAACGGCTCACTGTCGTAGACAAACTGAGCGCGGTCATCCCATATTTTTGCGGCAATCCGATCTGCAACGGCTTGAGCGGAGGCCACACCTTCTGGCGTGTCTGTGCCAGTCACGACAACGCTGACGCAGGGTGCTTCGATGTCAGCCAGTGAAAAACCGGCAAATATCGATACCGCCGGCATACCTTGCTGCTCAGCCGCGCGGGCTTCTTCCACTGCACGCAGCATGGCGCCGTGCAAAGTGGTGCTGCGAAGCGTGTGGCTCATGAGTGCCAGTTGATGCCAGCGTACGGTGTAGCGTTCATGGCCCTGCAGCATGGCCAACAGCAGGCGACCGGCGTGCTCGCCGGTCTCGTACATATCCACGTGCGGGTAGGTCTTGAATCCGACCACCACATCCGCGTTGTCGATGATCTTCTGCGTGATGTTGCCGTGCAGGTCAAGCGCCACGCCAATGGGCACACCCGGTGCGCAAGCTCGTACGCGTTCCAGCAGGTCGCCTTCACCATCGACGCTGTTTTCAGCCACCATGGCGCCGTGTAAGTCCAGCAAAATGGCGTCGCATCCCGGCGCTGCGTTAACGATGCGCGCAGTGAGTTCGTCATAGGCCTGTGCATGGACAGGGCCGCTGGGGTTGGCAGTGGCGGATACCGGCGTCACCAGCGTGGCCCCCGCACGCTGCGCCAGATCAATAAAGGCCGCCATGGCGGTGCGCATGCCCATGTTGTCACGGTAGGCCGCCTCGCCATAGGTGGGAGAAAAGGCCTCCAGTGGTGTTGGTACGGGCGAGAACGTGTTGGTTTCGTGATTGAATCGCGCGATCAAGATCTTCATTTCACAACCTTTGTGCGTTGCAGCGTGGTACATCGCTCTGTGTTCATGCTCATGTGCTCCATCCAAAAAAACTAAACCAGGCCGACCCCGAGGTAACGATCTTTAACGGCCACATCCGCCAGAAAGGCGGCGTTGTCCGCGCTGTAAACAATGGTGCCTTGCTCAATAATGCAGTGCCGGTCGGCAAGTTGCGTGCAAACTTCAAGGTTTTGCTCCACCAGCAAGATGGCCACACCCGCGGCCTTGATGGTCTTGAGCTGCGCCACGATTTCCTCCACGATCACGGGCGCAAGCCCTTCCACCGGCTCGTCGAGCATCAACAGCTTGGGGTCGTTCATCAGCGCGCGGGCAATGGCCAGCATTTGTTGTTCACCACCAGAGAGCTGGCCACCGCCGTTTTTGCACCGTTCCATGAGGCGCGGGAAGATGCGGTAGATGTCGTTCAACTGCCATGGCGACTTTTTCCGCTGGCCGAGCAACAGGTTTTCTTCCACGGTGAGCAATTTGAAAATGCCACGGTGCTCGGGTACCAGACAGACGCCGCGCTTGGCAATTACATGCGGTGGCAAGCCTGCGGTGGATTGCCCGCAAAAGCGAATCAATCCCTGTGTTGCTGGCACCACGCCGACGATGCATTTGAGCGTAGTGGTTTTGCCAGCACCATTGCGTCCGAGCAATGTCACCAGCTCGCCGTCATTGACTTGCAGGGACACGCCCTGAAGTACATGGCTCTTGCCATAATGCGCGTGGCAGTTCTCGATGTCCAGAATCATGCCTTGCCCCCGGTGATCATGTTGCCCAAATAAGCGGCCCGCACCCGGTTGTCGCTTCGTATCTCATGGGGCAGGCCCTCGGCCAGCACGCGACCCTGCTGCATCACCGTCACGGTGTCGGAGATGTCCATAACGATGTTCATGTTGTGCTCGATAAGGACGACAGTGTGTTCATCACGCAGACTCCGGATAAAGCTCTTCATATCTTCTAGATCGTCAATACCCATGCCCGATGTGGGTTCGTCCAGAAAGATCGCTTTGGGCCGCGCCGCAAGCGCCATGCCCACTTCCAGTCGGCGCTGCTGCCCATGCGAAAGGTTACCGGCCGGGACGCTGGCGAAGCTCTCCAGCCCCAACCTGGCGAGCACGCTGGCGACCGTTTCGGCGCATGAACGCGGGCCTTCGGGTTCGTGCCAGCAGTTCATCGCCCTGGTGGGTGCAATGCCCTGCGCGGCCAGACGCAAGTTTTCCCGTACCGACAGACTGAGAAACAGGCTAGTGACTTGGAATGATCTGGCAATGCCACGCTGCACCCGCCGGTGATCTGGTATATGCGTTACATCGTGTCCGTCAAACACTATGCGGCCGGCACTCACAGTCTTGGTGCCGGTCAGCATGTGAAACAACGTGGTCTTGCCTGCACCGTTAGGGCCAATCACTGAATGCACTGTATTGGCTCGCACTTTGAGATCGACACCGCCGAGTGCGGCGAATTTGCCGTAGTATTTTTTTATACCAATGGCTTCGAGCAGGATGGGCGTGCTCATGCTTGCTCTCCATTTCCACCGGACGGGCTTGCCGCAACGACCAATTTTTCAATGGCCTTGTCCGTCGCCCGCGTCCGTTTGCCTCGAACCAGACTCCAGAGTGTCTCGCCCAGACCCCACAGCCCACGCTGCATCCACAGGCTGATTGCTATCAGGACCAAACCCAGCAGCAGCAACCAGCGTGGCCAAAGCGTCGAGAGCCAATCGGCCAGTAACAGATAAAAGGCCGAACCAAGCACCGACGCAAACAGGTTGCCGGTGCCGCCAATCACCGTCATGACAAGAATCATTTCGCTGGTGTGGTACTCGGCGTTTGAAAGCGGCGCAATGCCGGTCATCATGGCGTGCAGTGCGCCGGCCAAGCCGGTGACAGCGCCGGAAATCACAAAGGCCTGCAACTTGAGTAGTTTGAGGTTGTAGCCAATCGCGGCAGCCCGCTCCTCGTTATCGCGCACGGCGAGGAGCGTTCGGCCAAAAGTGGATCTCGACACCTTCAGCAGTAACCAGAAGGCAGCCATGAAGATCGCAGCGACAAAGCCGTAGAACTGCCAAGGCGAGGTCAGTGGCCACAACGTCCGGCCCAGGGCTGTAATGCTGGGGCGGGGGATGTCCATCAAGCCGTTATCACCGCCTGTAAGGCCGGTTGCGGTGTAAGCGATAAAGTAAAACATCTGCGCAAACGCCAGCGTCAGCATGACAAAATACGTGCCTTTTTGACGAATAACGACCCAACCCACAATGGCAGCGCCCAGCGCACCCATCACAGTGGCAAGGATCAATGCCAGCGGCATTGGCAATGGCCAGCGTGTCAGGGTCAGCGCCAAGGTGTAGCTACCCAACCCAAAAAAGATTCCTTGGCCAAAGGAAAGCAATCCTGTAAAACCAAGGAGGAGGTTGCAGCCCATGGCTGCGAGACCATAGATCAACACTTCGCTGGCCAACGAACCTGAGTGCATCAACAGCGGCATCGTCAGGACAACGACCAAGGCCAGGATAAGGTGGGTCTGTCTTTTCATGGCGTCTATTCCTTCCGACCGAGCAAGCCGTGGGGGCGCAGCAACAGCACTGCGGCCATGGCGATGTAGATCATCAAACGCGCACCTTCTGGCCATAGCGTGCTCATCACACTTTGCACGATGCCAATCAGCAGACCACCCAACAATGCGCCGCTGAAACTGCCCATCCCTCCGACAACCACTACCACAAAGGCTACGCCCAAGGCCTCAATTCCCATGAACGGCTCGGCGCCACGAATGGGGGCAGCCAAGACACCCGCCAGGGCCGCCGTAGCGGCTCCCAGACCAAACACCAGACTGAAGATGCGAAAGACGTTAATGCCCAGCAGAGACACCATCTCGGTTGACTCGCTGCCTGCGCGCACTGCACTTCCCAAGCGTGTTCCTTCCAGCACGTACCACAGCAGAACTGCCAAGACGGCAGTAAAGCCAATGACAAATAGTCGGTATATGGGGTACACAAAGCTGCCCCAAATCACCACGCCTTGCAGCATGGCTGGTACCGTGACGCTGTCGCCCAGCGGACCCCATTGCAGGATGACCAACTCCTGAACTGCCAGCGCCAACCCAACCGTCACCAGGATATGAAATTCGTGGGCGGTTGCATACACATGGCGCAATATCAGTTTCTCTGTTAACCATCCTACGGCGCCAACAGCCAGCGGCACCACAACCAGCGCCAGCCAGAAACTCATGCCCCAACGGGTCATCTGGTAACAAAAATACGCACCCAGCAAGTAGAAAGCACCGTGGGCGAAGTTCACAAAGCGCAACAAGCCAAACACGATGGACAAACCCACGGCAAGCAAGAAGTACAGCATGCCGATGCCGATCCCATTGATGACCTGAAGCAGATAGATGTTCATGCGACTTCGAGATGTAAATGAGGCCTGCCAGCCATGTCTTCAGGCATAGCCGGCAGGCAACAAGACAGACGGTTCCGCAGAGGGCAGGTGCCATTGCGGAAACATAGAAATTGGATCAGGTCAGCTTGCAGCCGGTCTGGTCGATCGGCAGAAAGGATTTGCCCGAGCTCAGAACTTCCATGAAATCATCCTTGTTCTGCATCTTGACTTTGGCCTTGCCTTTGAGCAGGTAATAGTTTTTCAGTACCTGATGGTCGGCCTTGCGCACCTCTTCTTCGCCGGTCAAACCCTGATACTTCATGCCCTCGAGCGCCGCAACAACCGCTTTTTGATCCACGGAGCCGGCCTTGATGATGCCGTCAATCAGCAACTTGGTGCAGATGTAGGAGCCAGCAAGACTGTAGTTCGGGTTTTCTTTGAATTTGGCGTTGGTACGCTTTACCAGATCGCGATTGAGTGGGGAATCCACCGTGTGCCAATACTGGGCACCAAAGTAAAGACCTTCGCAGAGGTCTGCACCCAGGGATTCAAACTGCTCCAATCCAGAAGCCCATGCGACCAGGATGATCATGTTCTTGTTCATGCCGAAGCTCACCGCCTGGCGTAGTGTGTCGGCGCACTGGCCACCGAAGTTCAGCAGCAGCAACACGTCTGGTTTCGCCGCAATCGCATTGGTGATGTAGCCACTGAACTCCTTCTCAGCCAGTGAGTGGTAGCTATTACCTACGTGCTCGATGCCCTTTTCCTTGAAGATGTTCTTGGCCGCAGAAAGCAAACCGTCACCAAAAACATATTGCGGAGTTATGGTGTACCAGCGTTTGGCCTTGGGCATGAGGTCGATCAGAGGACGAACGGTTCGCTCAATTGCACCAAAGGTGGGGACAGACCAACGGAAGGTTGCGATGTTGCAATCCTTGCCGGTAATTTCATCGGCACCGGCCGTGGTGATGAACAGTCCTCCCGCCTTTTCCGCCTCCTTGCCCATGGCCAGTGCTTCTGACGACAAAATGCCGCCCGCAAAGAAACGGGTACCAAGCTGCTGCGCCGACTCCTGAACCTTCCGCACTGCAGTGGCAGGCTTCCCTTCGGTGTCGAGCGCGGTGTAAGCCAGTGGACGCTTGAGTGCGCTGCCGTATTGCTCAATTGCCAATTTCATGCCGAGGTCAGCGTACTTTCCATTGGCAGCAAAGGCGCCAGACATGGGCACCGGACAGGCGAACTGTATGGCACCGATTGCCTGGGCGAACGCAGATTGGGAAAGTCCCAGGGAGGCCGGTAGCGCGCCAAGCGCCGAGAGTTGAAGAAGTTGACGACGTTTCATGAGCAAGCTCCATTTCTTGAATGTTTTAACGAAATTGAATAAGCACCTGGTTTCTACAGACATCGCTTATCGCAGGAAGCGTGCCAATATCAACGATCTAAAAATCGAGGCTTCCACCCTGGCGACAGGGTCTCGTTTTTGACTGCATGCACCAGACTCTGTTTATACTGATAAATAGAATAAATAGACCTAGTACAAACCCGATGCACCATGCTGTCGCCTGGTTGCGGTGCATACTGCACCAGATTTGTGGATCGGGTGATAGTGGTGCACTCGGGTACTTTCCCATTGAGAACTGATTTGATACATATGGCAACGAAAAGCACAACGGTAGTGGTGGCGAATAAGGAGCCACAACGCAGGATCAAACAACTTAAGCGATCTGACTTGGTGGCGGAGGAAATCAAGCGAATGATCACGGACAAAAATCTCAATCCCGGGGATAGACTGCCACGCGAGAGCGAGTTGCAGACACAATTTGATGTCAGCAAGGGGACCATCCGAGAGGCGCTGAAGTCACTTGAGGTGCAGGGGTTGGTAAAAGTTTCCACCGGCCCGACCGGTGGCGGTACCGTGATCGAAGTGACCCTGGACCGGACGCTGCAGCTGCTACAAAACTATCTGTTTTTCAAGGACGTAACCATAGAGGACATCTACGCAGCACGTCGTCTTTTGGAGCCCGAATTGGCGGCCGGCGCGGTACCCCATCTGACTGAAGCCGACTTTGAGGGACTGGAGCACAGCATCACCTGTTGCGATCCGAACTCCAGTCATGAGGACATTCTTAGCCAGCGCCGGGAAGATGTGAACTTTCATGACATCCTGGCAGCCGCCAATCCAAATCCATTCCTTCGGTTCACCTGTGAACTGATCAACGAAATGATTCGCCAACTGATTGTTTACGGTAACCGAACACCGAAGATTGAGCACCGGCGATTTGGCGAAGCCAATGCAAATATTCACCGCGAGATCACCCTGGCTGCGCGTGAACGCAATGTGGAACTCGTGCGAGAACTGATGGCTCAGCACATGGCCGATGCGACCAATCACGTCAAGCGAATGAAGGGACGTCTTCAGGGGCGTCTTATTCTGGACGCCGACAGTCTGCGTCGACCAACTTCTGGCGCGCGCCATCTCGCAAAGTGAACGTTTTGTCCGTTTGGATCGGTCAGGCTATCGCAATTAATAAATGGGGCTTATTTTTTGCAATCGAGTTCGGTATGAACAATGAGGGTTAGTTGGCAGTCGCTAGACAATTCAGAATTTTTATTGGTAATTTACGAAAATTGGAGCAATGCAGAGACTGAAGTTTCGTTATCCTGAAACAGCCTATTGCCTATTGCCTATTGCCTATTGCCTATTGCTGCTTTTGGTCGCTATGGAAAACTTTTCTTAGCGACCCCTATGCCAAGGCAGAAACTGTGCAAAAGTTCAATGACATACACACTGTTCTTCGAAGGAATTTGTCTGGCTTTGGGTGCAAGTATCTGGACACAGTTTCGCAGTAAATGAGCGGCGCCAACAAGGCGGCCATGTATGAGATCAATGCCAGCAGCGAAATTCCAATCATTGTTCGACAAGTGAAGTATCTCAACAACATCGTCGAGCAAGACCACCGTGCAGTCAAACGCGTTACCAAGCCGATGCTCAATTTCAAGTCCTTTCAATCAGCGAAGTGCGTCTTGGCAGGCATTGAATTGATGCACACGATTCGCAAAGATCAGTTTATGTTGCAGGGCTGCGCCGAGATGTCGTTGTCCAACCAGTTTTATGCTTGGCGGGGGGGATATCCGCCCAGTCTGAGGGGCTGCCATTCGTCCCCGCCAGAAGCACGTTCATCAGCAGTTAGCGCGACAAAACCCACAGGCCAGCCCATGACCCCAGCCAGTCCGAATTTCTTGTTGGTACTCATGTTTCAGTTCGTCAGTTGATGGCCTGCATATGCAGCAAATAGATTATCGTGCGACACTGTTTTATACCCGCGTCAGAACACGGCACCGATCATGGATACTTCCAAACTGCTCGACCTCGACGCCTGGCAAGCGGCCACCCTGCTGGCCCGGCGTGAATTGACATCACTTGATCTGGTGCGTGCCTGCCTCGACCGCATCACTGAGCGCGATGGTGAAATCCATGCTTTCGTGCACCTTGATCCCGATGCGGCGCTGGCTGCTGCGCGCGCACTTGATGCCGGCCCGGTGCGCGGCCTGCTGCATGGCTTGCCGCTGGGCGCCAAGGACCTGTTTGACACGGCGGACTTTGCCACTGCCTATGGCTCGGCCATCTACGCCGGGCATCGTCCGCCAGCCGATGCCGCAGCCGTGGCCCTTTGCCGGGAAGCGGGTGCCGTGCTGCTGGGCAAGACCGTGAGCACCGAGTTCGCCTATTTCCAGCCGGGGCCCACCTGCAACCCGCGCAACTCGGCTCACACGCCCGGCGGTTCCTCCAGCGGCTCGGCCGCCGCCGTGGCCGATGGCATGGTGCTGCTGGCCTTGGGCACGCAAACGGCGGGCTCCATTATCCGGCCTGCGGCCTACTGCGGCGTGGTCGGCTACAAGCCCAGCCATGGCCGGATCTCGCGGGCCGGTATCAAAAGCTTGTCGGAGACGCTTGACGTGGCCGGTGGCTTTGGCCGCAGCGTGCGCGACGTGGCCCTGCTCGGTGCCGTGCTGAGCGGCGATGTGAACCTCTTCAACTGGGCCGACCCAGCCGCCCCGCGCATCGGGTTATGCCAGACCCCGGCCTGGCCGCAGGCCGATGCCGACACGCAACGCGCCTGGGGCCTGGCCACGACGGCACTAGCACGGCTGGCAGCCACCTGTATTGATGTCCGATTGCCGACTGACTTTGAGACACTGGTGCCACTGCAAAAGGAGGTGATGGCCTTTGAGATGGCTCGCGCCCTGAGTCATGAACGCATACACCACCGCGAGCGCTTGAGCATACGGTTGAACTCGCTGCTGGACGAGGGCATGGCGATCTCCGGCGCCACTCATGCCGCCAACCTGGCCCGCACCGCCAGCTGGCGGCTGCGCATTGATGCGCTGTTCGGGCAGCACGATGTGCTGCTCACCCCCAGCACCACCGGCGAAGCGCCGGAGGGTATTGCCGCCACCGGCGACCCGCTATTTTGCCGCAGTTGGACGCTGCTGGGCCTGCCCTGTGTCCATCTGCCATTTGCCACCGGCAGTCATGGCCTGCCGGTCGGTCTGCAACTGGTCGGCCGCCATGGCGAAGACCACAGGCTGCTCGCCGCCGCGCACTGGGTACACCAACGCCTCACGCGCTGAGTGCCAACCCCTTGAACACGTGCCGACAACGTAAATCCCTGGCGCAACCTGGCCGACGATCTGACCGGCGCGCTCGATCCACCCGCGCACCAGTTGGCGCGCTGATCGACTTGGTTGTGCCGGTTGTGCCGCTGGTTCCCATTCGGGCTCGACGCCTTTACTCTCTTGCATCCGCATATCACACACGTTCCACAGTGGTGGTCCGTAAAACAGACGAAAAATGCTGACCATAAAACTCATCAGATCAACGGCTTACAGAGCCACCCCCAAATCAGCGCTGGATTCCCTACAGTACCGGGACTTGTTGCACCGAAAACAAACGGCCCCCTCAATCCAACGCGCGGTCAGGTATCTGGTCAGAGATCGACGTATCTTCCGTCCGCTGGGTAGGTGTTTTCCCTTGGTCAAGAATTTTGTCTTGACAGTGTTTTGACCAGTTTATATAGTCTTAATTAAGCAGTCCTGTTGGCAGGTCTGCTTTAACAGCAATATTGCTGTTTTCATACCGGCTATATAAGCCCTCGAACTACGCGAAAGCGTACGCGAGGGCTTTTTTTTTTGGAGTTCTGATGATGAATTCTCAACCCTTGAGCGAGGGTGGTGTATTTCCAGACACCGTAGTGGCAAGCATCCAAATGGAGCCGCGGGTCGGAGAAAAAGCGGACAACCTTATGCGGTCACTCCAGCGAATCGATGAGGCTGCCGCGCGAGGTGCTGCGCTTGTCGTTCTGCCGGAGCTGACAAATAGCGGCTATATGTTCTCTAGCCGAGAAGAAGCATTCGCATTGGCTGAGTCGATACCAAATGGTGACAGTGCCAGAGCTTGGATCGAGGCGGCGAAGCGGCTAAAGATTCATATCGTCGCCGGTATAGCCGAACGCGATGGTGATCGGTTGTTCAACTCGGCGCTTGTCGTTGGCCCTAGGGGTTACCTCGGCACTTATCGCAAGCTACATCTCTGGGGTGACGAACAACTTTTTTTCGAACCTGGTGACCACGGTCTGCCAGTGTTTCACACTGAAATTGGACGATTGGCTGTTGCGATCTGTTACGACGGATGGTTTCCTGAGGTTTATCGCGTACTTGCAATGAAGGGGGCAGACATTGTCTGTATCCCAACCAACTGGGTGCCGATGCCTGGGCAAAGCTCAGACCGCATGGCAATGGCCAACATATTGGCGATGGCCGGCGCCCACAGTAACGGCGTAAATATCATTTGCGCCAACCGTGTCGGCGTAGAGCGCGGGCAGCCCTTCATTGGCAGGAGCTTGATCATCAGTGCGCAGGGATGGCCCTTGGCTGGACCAGCCAGCGCCGACTGTGAAGAGGTCCTCTACGCCTCGATCAATCTCAAACAGTCTCGCCATGCACGGCAACTCAATGCGTTCAATCACGTCCTCGGTGACCGACGCGAAGATGTCTATGACCTGGTCCCTGTTACTGACCCCATAGCGGGCTAATCAGTGTCGAGCGAATCCAAATTTCTCCTTCCTCGTGTTCCCGTTCCATCGTTTTTTATCAACAAGGATCTACTATGAAACCAATAGGCCAATTTTCCAAAACCCTTGTAATTGCTGCTGCCAGCGCATTGGTGTTCCATGCGCACGCTGCCGATCCCATCAAGATTGGTGTCGCTGTTGGCCTCTCGGGCGCTAACAGTACAGTCGCGCCCGCTGTTGTTCAATCGTCGCAGTTGGCTGTCGACGAGATCAACGCCGCGGGCGGTATCCTCGGTCGCAAAGTACAGCTGGAGATTGTGGATGACGCATCTGGTGCAGTCGGCGCCCAAAAGGCGTACGACACCCTGGTGTTCCAGAAGAAGGTCAACACCGTCATCGCCATGGAAACCAGCGCAGCCCGTAACGCAGCGCTGCCAATCATCACACGAGGCAAAGTGCCTTATATCTACACTTCATTTTATGAAGGGCGTTCGTGCAACCAATGGATGTACGTTAACGCTTGGGTCCCTGAGCAGCAGGTCGCACCCGTGGTCGATTACTTCAGTAAAAGCAAAAATGCCAAGACGTTCTTTCTGGTTGGCAACGACTACGCGTTTGGCCGCGGCATGCTGGAGTTCACCAAGAAATACATCGAAACAAAAGGTGGCAAAGTAGTGGGTGAGGAATACCTTCCAATTGACGGCAGTGACTGGACGTCCATCGTTTCAAAAATTCGCTCGGTCAAGCCGGATGCTCTAATCAGCGCCACTGCGGGAGGAGCGCCCAACGTTTCGCTCGCCAAGCAGCTCAAAGGAGCGGGTCTCGGAGTCCCATACGGCAACCTCGCGATCGATGAAGGTACTGCTAAGACGATGGGGGATGTCGCTACCGGCATGTATTTATCTGCGTCCTACCTGGGCAACATAGATACTCCTGAGAACAACAAGTTTAAGGATTCAATGAAGACCAAATTTGGTGCAGATCTGAAAACGCCGAATGAACTTTCGGTGCCGCAATATGAGGGCATCTACCTTTACAAGGCGGCCGTCGAGAAAGCAGGATCTGTTGACCCGGTTAAGGTAATCAAGGCCCTTGGCGAGGTTTCGTTTAACGGCCCACGCGGCGTGGTGCAGATGAACAAGAGTCGGCACACGCCGCTTTCTATGCGGCTTGGGGAGGTACAAGCCGACGGAACAATAAAAATACTGGAGACCTTCACCAAGGTGGATCCGGGTGAACAGTGCCCGAACATCAAGTAGAGATCCGCGGCACAAGTACACATGACGACGGTGGCCAAGTAAATGCCTGGTCACCATCGTCATTGGAGTTCTCACATGATTCTATTTCTGGACATTCTTACAACTGTAGCGATCCTATTCGTCGTCACGGCTGGCTTGATGATGATTTTCGGAGTAATGAAGATCGTCAATTTTGCCCACGGTGCACTGCTGACCGTTGGAGGTTACGCTGCGTACGTCGTAACTCAGCTGAAGCTTGATCCCTGGCTTAGCTGGCCGCTGGCGTTGGTTACCGGAATGCTCGCGGGTATGGTCGTCGAGAGCCTGATAGTGAGGCCTTTATACAAACGCCCCTTAGACGCAATCCTGGCCACGTGGGGTCTGGGTATTGTCATGGGACAATTGATTGTCATTGCCTTTGGCCGTGAGGTGCAATTCGTCGATGCTCCAATCAAAGGGACGTGGTCGATTTTTGGAGTTGACTATTCCGCTTATCGTCTGCTACTAATTCCGGTCGCATGTGGCCTCTGGGCGACGATGACTGGTCTCCTAAACGGAACACGCTTTGGCGTCAAAACCCGCGCCGTCATCATGAATGAAGACTTGGCGCGCGGGCTCGGTATTCATTCGGGCCGAATCCGATTCATCACGTTCAGTTTTGGCACCGGTCTGGGCACACTCGCTGGCGCGCTGATAACGCCGCTGTCTAGCGTGGATCCAAATATGGGTCTGAACTGGCTAGTGAGCGCCTTCATGTTGGTCATGGTCTCTGGCCATTCAATGGCTAGCCTGCTGGTTACTTGCTTGGTGTTCGGAACTTTTCAGGTTCTGGTCAATACCTTCGTTAGCCCCGTGCTTGGCGGGTTGGCCATCGCTGTGCTGGCCGCATTTACTTTGCGCATGCGACCGAAAGGATTTGCCAATGGTTAATGCACACGCGACGACGGAACTCGAACGAGATGGCTCGAACCCGCAACCAAAAACAGCAAAGCGTAGACTGCCATTTCTAGGGTTGATTGGACTAGTATTGCTGCTGGTCGGACCATGGTTGTTCGACACATACCTTCTTAATATTCTGGTCAAGGCTTATTTCCTTGCGATCGTCGCTGTTACAGTTGACGTGCTGTGGGGCTATACGGGTTACCTTACTTTCGGCCAATCCGCCTTCTTTGGCATCGGAGCCTACGCTGCAGGATTGGTGTTCACGCATGGCGGTTTGACACCAGGCAACGTGTTCCTCGCGCTAGGGATCGCCGTGGTTGCTTCTGTCGCTGTGGCCTGGCTAGTCGGATGGCTCTCTTTCTATCGTGAAGCCTCTCCATTTTTTGCCACCGTCATTTCGCTCGTGTTGCCAATCGTATTCGTTCAATTGTTGCTGTCCGGGGGCACATGGACGGGATCAAGCTCCGGGCTGACGGGCTATGAGACTTTTGATTTGTCAATTGAGGCATGGTATTGGATAGCGGGCAGCACTCTTGCCGTTGTTTCGCTGCTGGCATGGGTGGTCGTTCGGAGCGATGGTGGTCGACTGCTTGCCGCCATTCGAGACAACGAGTCACGCTGCTCCTACCTAGGCATTGACACCGCGAAGGTCAAGACCATACTGTTGGTAGTTACTGCCGTGGTCGCCGGAATTGCTGGCTTTGGGTACGGTTCGTTTAGCGGAGTTGCCGCACCTGAATTGGGCGGCTTCGTCCTTGGTACAGAATTGATCATTTGGGTCGCGCTTGGTGGTCGTGGCACGCTGTGGGGCCCACTAATTGGCGCAGTGCTGATCAACGTGATCACCGCCTATTTGGGCAGCAGCATGCCCTTCGCGTGGCAGCTGATCCTTGGTGCTGCCTTCGTTCTCGTAATTGTGCTGTTGCCGCAAGGTTTGGTGCCGGTGTTGCTCAGGCCTTTCGGGCTCGGTCAATACGCCGTTCACGAACCTGCGTTGGTCTCTCGTCCACTGAAGATGCAATCCAATGCGATCCCTGAAATGCCTGCATTGGTAATGGATGGGGTCGCCAAGCACTATGGTCACCTGAAGGTTCTCGAAGGCATCGACCTAAAAGCCAACGCTGGTGAGTTGCTTGGTTTAATCGGCCCGAATGGTGCAGGCAAGACAACGCTGATGCGCTGCATGAGTGATGGAGCGGAGCGATCCTCCGGTACGGTTTCGCTTTGTGGAAATGATATCCGCAAACTTCCACCGGATCAATGCGCGAAATTCGGCCTAGGCAGGAAATTCCAGAACGCCAATATTTTCGAGACGTTGACAGTGGCAGAGTGTCTGCGCATTGCTGGCACTATTCGAGAGCGACCCTCCCTTGTTCGGCAGGCCGCCACACTCGCCCTGCCTCAGTACGCGCTAGATGTCGTTAGCACCACAGGACTGGACAAGAAGCTTGGCGTGGCTGCAAAGGACCTTTCCCATGGCGAGCAGCAAGCACTGGAACTTGCGATGGTATTAGCGCAAGAGCCGCGCCTGATTCTTCTCGACGAGCCAACTGCTGGACTAACGAAGACGGAGCGCACCCAGATAGGACACGTCTTGTCTTCGCTCGCGCACAAATACAAATTGTGTTGCCTGCTCGTCGAACACGATCTTGATTTTGTTGAAGAAATTGCTACACGGATCGTCGTGCTACATCAAGGCAAAATCGTCATGGAAGGCAGCTTTGCCGACGTGGTGAATTCAGAACTGGTAAAGACCATTTATGCTGGTTCGTCCCACGCAATGCAGGATCCTGTATGACTCACCCCGCACTACAACTTCAGGATGTAACAAGCGGGTACAAAGCCTCGGTGGTACTTCGCAATCTTTCCTTTTCCATTGCCGCTGGCGACGCCTTCGCTTTGCTAGGAAAGAACGGTATGGGCAAGAGTACGCTGCTGAAAACCATTATGGGGTATTTGCCGAAAAAGAGCGGAACCATACACGTCGATGGCAATGACATTACACGGCTGCCGCCGTACCGCATTGCGCGTGTTGGTATTGCTTATGCCGCACAAGAGCAGGCTCTGTTTGCCGATCTGAGCGTCCGGGACAACCTCGGTTTGGGACTCTTGAAGGAATCATGGTTTGATGACCGTTTCGCGCAGATTGAACCAATTTTCCCGGTGTTCAAGAGACGCCTGAGCCAGTACGCCGGGACACTCTCGGGTGGTGAGCAGAAAATGCTGCTGGTGGCACGGGCCTTGATGATGCGGCCGTCGATCATCCTCTTGGACGAGATCACAGAGGGCTTACAGCCCACTGTGATCGAACGGCTGGCAGAGGGTCTGCTCTGGGAGCGAAAAACGCACGGTACGACGATGCTAATCGTCGAACAAAACGTGCCCTTCGCGTTGAAAGTCGCCGACCAATATTTGGTGCTCAAGCAAGGCGAGATCGTCGACCGGGGAGACGCGAAGAACGGCAGTGCGACGGATACCATTTTTGGTCATCTGAGGGTGTGACAACCCGCCAGGACAGCGGGCGAGTCATTTTGACTTGCCAATTTTTACTGAAGATAAATGAATTCGACACATTTTTTCTGTAGCAGCTTGGTTTTGCCGTCGATATTGGCCGACAACAAGCCATTGGTTCAATTCATAGCTACCGGCGGGACGATTGCGATGAAGATTGACCCCACTACGCATGCCCCTGTCCCTGCGATTTCCGGGGATGACCTGCTGGCAGCGACTCCTGACGTTTCCAAATATGCAACTATTGAAGTTAACAACCTCTCGAATTTGCCCTCTGCCTATATGAATCCAGAAAGGTGGGTGGAGCTAACAAGAGTAGTGCACAACGCGTTGGCGCGGCCTGAAATATTTGGGGTGGTCATTTCTCATGGAACTGACACCTTGGAGGAGACCGCCTATTGGCTGGATGTTACGGTCAAGTCAGACAAACCAATCGTCTTGATCGGCGCGCAACGCAATGCTTCGGAAGCCGATTTTGATGGGCCACGTAATTTGTTGAACGCAGTTCGAATAGCGGTAACGCCTGAGTCCAAGAATAAGGGCGTGATGGTGGCAATGAACGGGCAGATTAGTGCCGCCCGCGAGGTAACAAAGACGCACACATCGAGCGTGGAAGCATTCAAGTGTGGCGACTTTGGGTTTCTGGGCTTGGTGGACCCAGACCGTGTGTTGTTTTCCAGGGAACCCATACGCCGACAATGCATTCCTGTGAACCAGGAGAGCATGCCAAATGTGGAGATTGTCATGATGTACAGTGGTGCAGATGGACGCTTGCTGCGTGATGCCGTTGATCATGGTGCAAAAGGGATAGTCGTACAGGCTCTGGGGTGGGGCAACCTAAACGTTCCCATGTTTGATTCCGTCAAGTACGCATTGGCAGCTGGAATCCCCGTGGTGATTTCGACGCGTGTGCCGAACGGGCGTGTGCTACCGAAATACGGGTTTGAGGGTGGTGGTAAGACGCTATTCGACTTGGGCGTTGTTTTTGCGGATGATTTGACAACCGCCAAAGCACGCATTCTTCTCATGCTGTTGCTGCAAGATGGAGCAATCAGTAGACGGGATTTGCAGGCCGCCTTTGATCATTGATAGCGTCTGCGCAACACGTCGCACGAGCGCACAATCAACGGCCTTATTTAAAGTAGTTAGCAAGCTGGTTTGGGCTAAAAAAATGGAGCAATGCCTGTGGGTTCTCAGTCAACAGCCGATTGGCGCATTGGAGTGCTTTTTTCCCGTTCTGGAGTCACCGGTGTAACCGAGTCTGAACACTTCTTCGGTACCACACTGGCCATTGAAGAGCTCAATAGCCTGGGCGGCGTTCTGGGCAAACAATTCCTGCCGGTTGCATACGACCCTAAAGGCAATCCCGACGAATACCGGCGACTTGCGACAAAGATGCTGATCGAGGACGATGTCAACGTGATTTTCGGATGCTCCAGATCCTCAAGCCGAAAAGCCGTGTTGCCAATCATCGAGCGAATGAATGGTTTACTCTGGTATTGCTCAATTTATGAGGGCTTCGAATACTCTCAGAATGTGATCTACACGGGGGCGGTTCCGAATCAGAACAGCATTCAATTGGCCACCTATCTGTTGCAGAACAGGGGTTCTCGCTTCTTTCTGGTTGGAGCTGACTAC
>Ga0066798_10000553_pt1 | contig 18862 bp, 14 predicted proteins | sample PersoiDNA2013203_FD_70961 | JGI IMG/M metagenome (GOLD analysis project Ga0066798, IMG submission 70961) | Permafrost soil microbial communities from the Arctic, to analyse light accelerated degradation of dissolved organic matter (DOM) -... | ecosystem: Environmental > Terrestrial > Soil >... | reverse complement strand
TTACTACATTCGACTGCGCTGATACCCGCATGAACAGTGGGTGTTTTTGATGTGGCGGGGCTTGGGAAGCAAAATGTGATACTCGTTCAGATCTATCGCAGCGACATCGATATCAACCAAGAGACTAAATCCATGAGGCTCCGATTCTCGCCTCTAAATCATCATGAATTTTTGCGACTTTGTATCGAGCAAACGGATCTTCATAATAAGCATGATCTGGATTTGAAAATTCTGGTGGCATTTTGTAGTTAAGACCCTGTTCCTTAAGCCGGTTGTCTTGATCTATAGTTATCGTTGCACGAATCGCATATTTCCTCAAAATTATTTCGAACTCAGAAGCTGTCTTCAGGTTAATTATCATTCGATACACAACTTCACAAGGCACTACGTGTTCATGCCTAAAATTGCTTGAGCAATAACGTTGGTACTCCGATTTCCCTTTTAAACCATTTGCGATCTGCATATTAATTTTTTGGGCCACCTCTTTTGAACGATAGTGTGCGGTCGCATGACCACTGCTCGTCTCCGTCACCTTCCGAATAAATTCCTTGATCGGCTCTTTGCAATCTTTATCTCCTAAAAGTCCTGTCGAAGCCAAAGCCTCAAGAGCCTTCGCATATTTCTCGATTTTCATCATTCCCTTTTATTTTTATATAAATTGCACGTCGAAATCATTACGGATCAAAGCCGTTGCCTGTTGCCTGTTGGCGGTGGCAGATAGGATAGTACCGGTAATGAATTTAACATGAGTTACCGCACATGGACATCTACCAAAAGAACTATCAAAAAATTCTGCAACTCGTTCCCGGCGTTCTTGAACTTGAAGAGTTCGTAAAACTTTCAGCACCCGGATTCATGGATCTGAATGTTCACGTCATGCATCGCCACAAACAAAAATTGGTGACCGCCCTGAGCCACTATTACATGGATGCTTCCAGTGACTTGGTGCCCGAACTTGATTTCACAATCGCGATGTACACGTCACGCTAACAAATTTGGGCATCTGGAGGGCATTCCTTTGTACCCAGGCGATGAAATCACGTTGGAAAATAATTGCTATGACGCACTTACCCGCTTTTTTCAGGATTTTCTATCGATAAGCAAACTCAGGTTGCCGTGGCTGAAAAATCAAAAGCACAAGACGCATTTGATGAAGAATTGAAACAACAAGCCGATGTATATTCGATTTTATATAGTCAAATCGGAGATGCGGAGAGGGAAGTGAGTAGTTACGCGGACTTGGTGGAAGCAGATGAGATAGCGTCATCAAAAAGTCTTGGGCGGTTTCAAGCGGGTGTAGGTTCTATTTCGGATGCTTTACTTGCTCAAGTTGAGCTAGTGGAATCTAAAAAAAATTACGCAATCGCGAAAAATAGAGTGGACAATTTGAAGCAGCGTTTGCTAATTCTAATATATGGTAATTCTGTATTAAATGAAATTTCCGGGTGAGAATGACCAATGCAGAAGAATTGGCTGACACTTCACCAAAATAGCCTCTCCAGCGGAACACCCAATTCGTCCGCAATCTTTTTTGGTGGCCTTCTCAATTTTCATGCCCTCAGCACCCCAGCCGTTAAAATAGCGCTTTGCCACTCCGGGCCATTACCATTCTCACACTCTTTATTGCCGACGACGAAGTTGAATTTTCTGCAATCCGCGCACAAGGTGCGGGTGGGCAGAATGTCAACAAGGTATCGAGCGCCATACACCTGCGTTTCGAGATCCGCGCTTCGTCCTTGCCGGACGAGGTGAAGCAGCGCCTGCTGGCATTGCGGGATCATCGCATCAGCAAGGAGGGCGTGATCGTTATCAAGGCCCAGGCGCACCGCAGTCAGGAAAAAAACAAGGCGGACGCCTTGCAACGTCTACAGGAAATGGTCGCGGTGGTGGCCCATGTCCCGGTATTGCGCAGACCGACTCGTCCGACCCGCAGCTCGCAGCGCAAGCGGCTGCAAACAAAGACTCTGCGCGGCGAAATCAAGTCGATGCGCGGCAGAGTTCGTGATTGATGCCAACTTCCTCAGTCGATAAAGCGAATCCGTTGTCTGCCAATGCAGAAGAATTAATAGAAACCCATCAAACCGTCTCCCCAGCAGTACATCCGAGTCATCCTCAATTTATTCCAGCGTAAGACCTTCCGCAGTAACGACGATGCGTTGCCGCGCAATGTTGGCGTGGTGTCGCACAAGCGATGAGCTGGCGACCGTATCTTCGCAAATTCAGCGACAAAAAATAGCCGACATGACCCCAAAACAATAGATCAGTACTTTACTGAATTAATCTCGCTATAAATTAAGACAAGAATGATATGAAAATGGCGAGATTTTATATTTAATCAAATTTTGGCAATTGCTCTTAAAAGTAATAGCACCTGATGCATATCAATAGCAGTACAGGTTTGCTCGTGGCCAGCAAAATCATTGGCGCTAAATCCTTGTGAATCGATATTCCCATGAGTCGAAAATCGACGATAAAAAAGATACTTAAAATTATTGCAGTGCAAAAATAAATTTCATATAACGATATTAAAAATAGATGGGGAATTGAATAATTCATGAGGTAAATGATCGAATTCCGCAGGCATCGAGCCTCTCTCCTTGATTCTCAATTCTGAGAACGCGATATCGGCAACTAACCAATGCCCATATTTGCGCCATGCCCGCTTGATTGATGAATTTAAAAAATAATCCAGGAGCTGCCAGATGATGCTAGCCAAAATTTCCGTAGCCAATTTTTCATGCATACCAATTGCCAATTTAAAACGCTATGGTGCGCAAGCGAAACCGCACCAGTTTCGTTGCGCTTTTTCGTTGCCGCTCAAGCGCGCTTTTTCGTCCTGGATACAACTCAAGGCGTCGCCTTGTAGAACCAATCGCGAAGTCGCGCAGGAATGTGACGGCCGGGCGACATTGTTGAGTTTTAAACACGCGACTCGGTCGAGCTTCGATTGCTGTACGCAACCGATCTTGCCTGATGGTTCGCATACGGAGACCACCGCCGCGCCACTAGCAAACAAGGCCGTGGTGGGGTGTGTCGCCGTCAATGCCGGTGCCGCTTACCCTGCGCATTTGCAGCGTCATGATGGTGGTGGAATTCTCAGCAAGACAGAAAACCTGGTGTTCCGCACCAAGACCACACCGGGTAAAGCGATGCGCTTGCAGGTAAGCGTGGGGCCACGATTGCCAGGGACGGTTGATCTGCGGCCAATGCCAGAGGAGGCGACGCCGCTCGCGCCGACAGCCGTGCACGTCGATAAGAAACAATACCAGCGCATCGCCAAAGCGGCAAAAAAGCAAATCGCCATGCTGGCGCCGTGGTCGACCTGCGGCATCGGCAATGGTGCCGTCAAGGTCGCATTCATGGACGTGTTGACACATCCTGAAGCCTTGCAAGGCTACGCCAGCAGTCTGTTTTGTAGCCACGACCAAGGCGATGCGTTGATGAAGTTACTGCAAGCGCTGCATCTGGCATTGCAGTCACACGGCACGGCGCTGCCGCTGAGCGCTCATGTGATGGTGCTTCAGCATCTGGCCTACGCCAGTGCCGGCGATGCCGAACGTGCCTTGGCAGCATTGCACGCGTTGCAGTATGGCGATTTTCTGGCACTACCGGCTGATGCGTCGCAGTTCATGCCGCGGCAGTGCTTGCCTCGCAGCTCCCCGGCTCAGGCCCATCTTGATGCACTCAGTGTTGCGGCGAAAATGTCCTTGATGGCGACCGAATTCAAGGCGCTGCTCAAGTTGATCGGGCCAAAGTTCGGTGCACCACAGCAGCGCAGCCTCAAGCGGTTGTTGGGAGCTGTGGCGCAGATCGAGATCGAGCAGGGTCAGCAAGTTGATCTCTGGCACCATGTCCTGCGTGCAGCACTGGACGTGGAAAGCGGGCAGGCCTCGCTGGCGCAAGTCGTGCTGCATATTGAAAGCGTCGCCTTGCAACGTGTGGACGATGCTTATGCCAATTTGTCCACCGCGCAGAAATCTGCACTATTTTCATGGAACAACGGCTTTCGTCAGCGCGGCAAGGGCAGTGATCTGGCACTGGCGCAGGCGCGCCTGTGCAAGCTGGTCAAGTACGTAGAACGTGCGAATCATGCGCAGGAGTTGCGCAATGTTCGGCTTGACCGTCATCGGCGCGTGCAGTCGGCGTTCACACTCATCGATGCAAAGACCCGCCTTGTTACCGCGCGGCTGAATCAATCGATTGGCCGCAAGAAATCACCGCTGATGGCGCTGGCGTCGCTCGGGGCTAATAACGCCAGGCTGATGCATCCCGAAGACGAGTTGCAGGTGCTCTATAGCAATACGGAAGTCGTCATCGGTTTGTTGCATGCGCAACTGCAAGAGGCGCTCAGTAGCATGCCTGCAAAGGATGTTCGGCAACAATTGCAAGACCCGTTCGCGCCGCTGCCGGCACTGGTGGAACACACTGCGTTGCTTGCGCATTGGATGATATTAATGGCGCAGCACACACCGCTCGGCCACCGGCTTGATACGGCAGCGGTACGAGAGATCACCTATACGGTCGCGAAAGAGTATGGTTGCCTGGTTGCGTTGACGACGCTGGAGAACAAGCTCAAGCATTGGATCGGCCGTGAACTCAAGATCAGTGACCTGCACCAATGGGCAACTCTCCATCTCGCATTCGCCAATGAACCGGATTCTGATGCGGATACCGCACCTGTCGCTGAAGACAAACTGAGTAAGGCCTTACGCAGAGCGGTTGCTGCCGACACAGCGTCGAGCTATCCACGCGATTTGTCGCCGCAAGCAATGCATGCGTTCATGCGCGGCTACCTGTGCGAACACAATACGGGCAATACCGTGTCGGCCATCAATGGCGGCGCTCTGGGCCTGAACACGACGCCGCTGATGCTATCGATAAAGAAAGTCAATGAATGCCTGGGGCATGTCCTGCCGCTGACTGCCACGCCGGCCATTGATGCACGGTTGCTTTACACGCGTAACGCCGTGATCAATATGGGATCGACCACGCATGGCTTCGAAGTCTTCATTGGGACACAGAAGCAAACGTCGGGAGCACTTGGTGCCGCGCTTAATTTCAGCACAAGTCCATTGCTAAGATACGTGGGTGCCAATGCCGGTTGTGGTGTTGCCGCTGCGCTCGGATGCGATCGAGTCCAGACACGCGGCGTGATGGTACGGACCAAGCGTGGCATCAGTGCTGACGGCAACAGTTTGGATACACCGCAGGCGCGCGCCGAAATTGTCGCCTTTACTGATCTGATGTTTGCCATTGCCAAAGGAGAATATGGCGCGTTGCCAGCCACGAGCGTGTGGGAAAAGATGGCTGAACGCTTCTATGACAGTGATACCCTATCGGTCGGCTGGCAGACGCAGCGAGAATTGACGCCGCACCTGACGGGAACGGCTGGCTTGTATGCCCGCTTAGGTTTCGGTATTGATCGCGCGGGTATCGCCTATACCGGATTGAGTGTGTCGCGCACGGCTGACTTTACGCCAACGGCGGCGATCAGTCGCAAGGAAACATCAGGCGCAACGCGTCAGATACGCAGCAGCAATTTCACTCGGCATCAGCAAATTATCTCCATCGGCGCTGCCGGCGCCGGTGCCGCTGTGCCCGTCCATACCAGCGGCACCAACACGGAAAGTCTGAGTTTTCCGCAAATGACAAACACATTGAATTTTCTCGCCAGCGACGCAGGAACTAGTGCCATTTTCCGAACGCTCATGGAGCAGGGCGAGCTGTCATCGCCATTTACCCTGCGCGACATGGAGCAACGGGACACGCAGCATTTTTGTAAGCTGCTACAGCAGCCGGAACGTTACGCGCAATATCTCCAGATATTCAATGCACGCTATGGCGTCGAAAATGGAGAAAAGAAATTGGCAGAGTTTATGGAAAAGACCAGGAATTGGGCCGGTCCAGGTCAGCGCCATCTGATGCGCTCACGCCTCAAGGCCGACGTGCACGCCAAGCTCAATGAACTGATTGCCTTAGCCGACACAGACCACAGGTTCGGTGTTGAGAGCACTGTGCAGAAAGAGATCGCCGAGGCAATGCAACATCTCTTGTGCGCGGAAGCGTCATGGATGGCAACGGAAATCATGACGCTCGAAACGCAGACCGCGCGCAACGCCAAGGGGATTAACTTTGGCGCACAACTGGCGGCACAGGATGCCGTCATCAGCGACAGGGAGTTGAGCCACGTGGGGGTGCCGTTGCCGGTTGCGGATAAGTGGATCGGGGCGCGGGTGCGTGGGGCTTAGCTGAATGGGATTTTCAGCCGCAAACAGGCAATTTCCTGCAAAGAAATCCACCGTTGGATAAGTTCTATTCCTGATTGCTTATGCAGCGGTGATGAGCGCCAAGTGCGCTTTATCTGCATCCTAGCGCACGTCAATTCGCAACCATCAAAACATGTAATCTGGCTAAATTTTCAATGTTTCCCGTTTCAGCACTGAGATTGCTATGAGCCGCGGGAGTAGCAGACGCACACTGGCGATTGCCGCATTGCCAGTAACTTGCCGTTAGCGAAGTTAGCGGCTGCATCAAATGACGAGAGCAAACCCCGCCGCTGAGAGTATTGCCCGAAACGTACAGAGCAATTCTGGCACTGCGCAAGGCGCAACCACCATGTCATCAAACTGACATAAATCATTCATACACCTGAAACATTCAAAGCCGATACTCTGGCCCACGTGACTTTCAGTCGCGTACCCATTCAATCCCAAAGAGGACCTACAATTCATGAAAACTCATCACCGCCTTGGCGCGGCGGGTTGCCTTATGGCCGCCTGTCTTAGCCTGCCCTCCCTCAGTTTCGCCGACTCTGCAATCCCCTCTTCTTCCGTGACGCTGTACGGTATCGTCGATAGCGGCGTTGAATACCTGACCAATGCCGCTATCGTCAACGGCAACACCGCCAGCATCACGCGCCTGACGTCCGGCAATATGTCCGGTTCGCGTTGGGGTGTCATGGGCAAAGAAGACCTGGGTGGTGGCAGCTCCTCGTTTTTTCTGCTGGAAAGCGGCTTTGCCGTTGATTCGGGCAGTTTGCTGCAAAGCAGCCGTTTGTTTGGTCGCTTGTCTTATGTAGGCCTGGCCGACAACGACTATGGCACTGTTTCGGTCGGTCGTATCGGCGGCTTGTTCCTCGATTGGGCAAGTAAATTCAACCCGCTCAATAACGCCGTCTATGCCATCAAGATGATGGACCCGGCCTTCTCCGACCGGCTCGATAAGACCATCCGCTATCAAAATAAATTTGGCGCTGTCACTGCCATCGCGCAATATAGCCAGGGTTATGACAACGTCGCTTATGGCGCCAATCCGGCTGGCGATAATCTCCGAGGCCGCGTGATAGAAACCGGCTTACTGTATGACGCCGGCAACTTCAGCGCGACGCTGGTGTATGACCAGAAGAATGGCGAATCCAGCAGTGCTGCTGCGGCGACCACGACGGCGGTCGGTGGCTATGAAGGCAATACCGATAAGCGCATCGGTACCGGCGTGTCGTACAAGCTAGCCGATGTCGACCTGTTCGCCGGCTATCGCTACCTCAACTCGAAGGCGATCCATCTGACCACCGTAGTCAAAGGTCCGGTCCAGGTGTCGAGCCTGTATTGGGTCGGCGCGACGTATCACATGACGCCGAATCTGCTGTGGTCGGGTACCGCGATGTATCAGAAATTTTATGGCAGCGTAGTCGCACCGATGTCGTTTCAGGTCGATGTGGATTACTTCCTGTCCAAACGCACCGACCTGTATATCAATACCGGTTATGTCATCAACCGCGGCGGTTCTGACCTGGGGCTGAACGGTTTTGCTTCGTCGGCAGTGGCGGGTCATAACCAGTTGGGTACCCAAATTGGCATCCGGCATACGTTCTGAGATGGCATCTGTGCAGAGCGCTGCTGCGGCCGGCACGGCGATCTCGGTGCGCGGTCTGGGACTGTCGTTTGACAGCCAGACCGTGTTGGCCGATATCGATCTTGAGGTGCCTGGCGGCACCACGCTGGCCTTGTTGGGGCCGTCCGGCTGTGGCAAGAGCACCTTGCTCAAGCTGCTGGCCGGGCTGCAGCAACCTGGCGCGGGCAGCATTCATTTCGGCGCGCAACTGGTGGCCGATGCCCACAGTTGCGTTGCGCCCGAGCGGCGCGGCCTGGGCATGGTATTTCAGGACTACGCACTGTGGCCGCATATGACAGTGGCAGGCAATGTCGCTTTTCCATTGGAAATGGGCCGGGTGGCGCGGCCCGAGCGTGAGCGGCGCGTGGCCGCTGCGCTGGCACGGGTTGGACTGGAACATGTCGGCAAACGACGTATTTCAGCACTGTCGGGCGGGCAGCAGCAGCGCGTGGCACTGGCGCGCGCCATCGTTGCCGAACCTCGCATTCTGTTGTTCGACGAACCACTGTCGAATCTCGACCGCGATCTGCGCGTGAGCCTGTGCCGCGAAATCGGCGAACTGCTGGCGCAACTCGGCACCACTGCCGTGTATGTGACCCATGACCGCGAAGAGGCGGAAACCTTGGCGCATCAAGTTGTGACCATGCAGCATGGGCGCATTGCCAGCGCTATACATCGTTCTGGAACTCAATATAATGAAACGTTTTAGCATTCTCCTTTTCCTCACCATGTCGTTATCCTTTGGCCTCGCAGCTCCGCAGGCAAATGCCCTCACTGTCTATACCGCCGGGCCTGGAAGCCTGGGTAAAAAACTGGCGCTCGGCTTTGAGAAAAAAACCGGGATCAAGGTCGATCTGTTCCAGGCCACCACTGGCAAGGTGATGGCACGGCTGGAAGCCGAAGCCGATAATCCGCATGCCGATGTCTTGATTTCGGCCTCTTGGGATACCGCGCGCGATCTCGATAAACGTGGGTGGTTGCTCAACTATGAAAGTCCCAATGCGGTCCATGTGCCTGCCGCATTCAAAGCGCCGTCCTATGTGGCGCAAGGGCTTTCGGCCTTGTGCATCGTCTGGAATGCGCGCTCCGGCTTGCCCGAACCGCACGACTGGCGCGACTTGGCTGCACCGGCCTACCGCAATCAGGTAACCATGCCTGACCCGGCACTATCGGGCGCCACGCTCGATCTGCTGCTGGGTTTGCAGACCCGTCTGGGCAAGCAGGCTGACGCTTTGTTCGATAATTTGCACCGCAACGGCATGGTGGTGCTCGGCCCCAATGCACAGGCGCTTAATCCCGTATTGCAAGGTGCTAAGGCGGCCGTCTTTGGCGCGGTCGATTATGTCGCCTATGGCGCATTGACTAGCGGTGAATCGATCAAGGTGATCTTTCCATCGAGCGGCACGGTAGTGGCACCGCGCCCGATGATGATTCTGAAGACCTCGCATGTGCAGAATGAAGCACGCGCCTTCATTGATTATGTGTTGTCGCCGCAAGGGCAAAAAATCGTCGCCGATGCCTGGCTGATGCCGGCGCGCGACGATATCGCCAGTGACCGGCCGTTGTTGAAGGACATGAAGCTGTTGCCGCAGGAAGGCACGACGGCGACGGTGATGCATGCCGACGTCTTGAAACGTTTCTCCGCACTATTCGGACAGCACTGAGCGCTGGCGGTGACTTTCATGACAAGCTCGAAGTCCGGTGCGCGCATGCACCCGGCAGCGCTGTCGGCGTTATTCCTGGCACTGGCATTGCTGGTGGCGCTGCCGATTGCATTCGTCGCCTTGCAGGCGATTTTTCCGGATATCAATCTTGGATCGTTCGCCCATCCATTTTCCTCGTTCTCGCGCAGCCTGAACCATGACACGACGTTGCCCTTGTTGTTCAATACCTTGCGCTTCGGCACGCTGGTGGCGCTGGCCAGTGTCTTGATCGGTGTTCCGTTGGGAGCGTTGCGCGGCTTGTTCCGGGTGCCGTTGGCACGGGTCTGGGATTTGCTGTTTCTGGCGCCGTTTCTGATTCCGCCCTATCTGGCGGCTCTGGGCTGGATGTTGCTATTGCAGCCGCATGGCTATCTCGAACAACTGGTCGGCGTCAATCTCGGGCATTTCCTGTTCTCATTCCAGGGCGTGGTGGCGGCGATGACGCTCAATGTGTTTCCGATCGTCTATTTTTCCGTATCGCGGGCGCTGGCGGCGGTCGGTTTGCGCTTGACCGATGTCGCCCGGATCTTCGGTGCCGGTCCCTGGCGCAGCGTGATGCGGATTACCTTGCCGCTGGTGTTGCCAGCCATTGCCGCCAGTGCCTTGCTGACCTTTACCATGGCGATTGAAGAATTCGGCATCCCGGCAGCGCTTGGGCCACGCGCTGGTGTGGCACTGCTGGCGACGTCAATTGAGCAGCGCTTTTCCGACTGGCCAATCGATCTGAGCGGCGCAGCGGTGCTGTCCTTGTTGCTGGCATTGCTGGCGTTGACGGCATTTTTTCTGCAGCACTGGCTGCTGGCCAAACGTAATTTCGAAACCCATGCCGGCAAGCCGGTGGCCACTACTCCGCGTGAACTCGGCGCGTGGCGCTGGCCGGTGCTGGTGCTGTTTTTCATCATCGCTACAACGGCCACGCTGGCACCCTTGTTTGCCATCGCCGTTACGGCATTCACGCGCACCTTGTCGGGCGGAATCAATGGCACCAATCTAACCTTGAACCATTTCCGCACACTGTGGGCAGACGGCGAGGGTATCGGTGCGTTGAGCACCAGCCTGAGCCTGGCCACGGGTACCGCGTTGATCACCGGTGCGCTAGGTCTGCTGAGCGCCTGGGTCATCGTCAAAACGCGTAGTCGTGGGCGCAGCTTGCTCGATGCGTTGACCTTGATGCCGCATGCCTTGCCAGGTGTGGTGGTCGGGGTTGGCTTGATTCTCACCTGGAACCAGTCATTCTGGCCGCTCACGCCCTACAACACCTGGGGCATTCTGCTGCTGGCTTATAGTTGTTTGCTGTTGCCGTATCCGGTGCGTTATGCCAGCGCCGCCTTGCGCCAGATCAGCGACAACCTCGAAGCGGCTGCACGCGTGCACGGTGCCTCGGCCAGCCAGGTCATGCGTCGCATCATTGTGCCGTTGACGGCACCGGCGCTGATTTCTTCGATGCTGATTGTGTTCGCAATTGCCTCACGCGAATTGGTCAATTCGCTGTTGTTGGCGCCCAGCGGAGTGCAAACGGTATCGATCTATATCTGGCAGCAGTTCGAGCAAGGTTCCATCGGCGATGGCATGGCGATGGGCATTGTCACGGTACTGAGCAGTGGTAGCCTGCTGGCCATCAGCGCACATTGGACGCGCCGCTTCAATCATCCTATGTGAGCGATCCTCCCGGCGAGGCATGCCTCGTCGCATCATAAATGCGGATGCACATCTATCCTCGGTGACTCTGATTTCACACGCTTGTAAATAGCTGCGTATGAAGTCGTTACACTCAAATGCCCGCAACTGATACCAGTGTGAAACAAAATTGGCATCCATGTCTGCCAGTTTCTTCTGGCCTCAGCCAATAGTCGCAGGCGCTGAATCGTCCATGACAAATCGGAGGCAAAGATGCGCGATGAGGAAGAAAAACAATTCGCTTCAGGCTACGTATCGACCGGACATTTGCCGGAAGAAGCGACAGTAAACCAATTGGTGCAGCAGGCGCATCAACGCTTTGGCAGCAACTGCGACGGTGCGGTTTCGAAGGTCTATCCAGCGCTTGAACGCATTCCTGCGGATTTGTTTGGCGTTTGTGTGGTCGGCACCAACGGCGCAATGCATGCCGCCGGGGATGTGGACCATGAGTTCACTATCATGAGCGTTTCCAAACCGTTCGTCTTTGCGCTGGCCTGTCAGGCCATTGGCGCCAAGGCTGCACGCGACAAGCTGGGCGTGAATAGCACCGGTATGCCGTTCAATGCGATTTCGCCACTGGAACGTGCTGCCGATGGCCGCACCAATCCGATGGTCAATTCCGGCGCAATCGCCACCACCAGTCTGATACCCGGCGCCAGCAGCGAGCAGCAATGGCAAGTCATCTTCGATGGCTTGTGCCGTTTCGCCGGACGCCAATTGACGCTCAATGACGAAGTCTATCAATCTGCCTGTGAATCGAATTACCGTAACCGCGGCATTGCCAATGTGTTGCAAGGCTTCGGCTGTCTGGGTAGCGATCCGGCGGTCGCCACCGATCTCTATACCCGCCAATGTTCGCTCAATGTCTGCGCCCGCGATCTGGCGGTGATGGGGGCCTGTCTGGCCGATGGCGGGGTCAATCCGCTGACCGGTGAACGGGTGGTGGATAACCCGGTTTGTCATTACGCCCTGGCCGTGATGGTGACGGCGGGCCTGTATGAAACTTCGGGCGACTGGCTCTATGACATTGGTCTGCCGGGCAAGAGTGGCATCGGCGGCGGCATCGTCACGGTGTCGCCGGGCAAAGGCGGCTTGGGGACGTTTGCGCCGTTGCTCGACAGTGCCGGTAACAGCGTCAAGGGGCAGCTTGCAGCACGCTTTTTGTCGCGCAGTATGGGCCTGGACATGTTTGTGTCTAAACCCTATATCGAGAAGAGTTGAGTCGGCGTATTCGTTATTTTTCGCAGCTTCATTGGCACATCAACAATGATAGAGAGACCCTATGTCCAATCCATCTATGTCCAGTCAGCAAATCAATGTCGAGACCAAGCAATCCTGGGTGCCAATGATCACCATCGCGCTGGCCCAGATCTTGATGTCTTTCAATGTAGCGTCTTTGCCGGTCGCCATGGGGGGAATGGTGCAGAGCTTCGGCGTGCCGCCGACCACAGTGGCCACAGCCATTGTCATGTATTCCTTGTCGGTGGCTGGCTTTGTCATGCTGGGCGCCAAACTCAATCAGCGTTTCGGGCCCCTGATCGTGTTTCGGTTTTCTGCGTTGTTGTTCGCTGTGGCACAAACCTTGATGACCTTTAGCCCGAATGCGACCGTCATGGTCAGCGCACAGGCCATGAGCGGACTGGTGGCGGCGGCGATGGTGCCGTCGCTGGTCGCGTTGATCGCCGAGAATTACAGTGGCACACAACAGGCCACTGCGTTGGGCGCGCTCGGTTCGGCGCGTGCTGGTGCCGGTGTGGCGGCATTCCTGATCGGCGGAGCACTGGGGGCGACAGTGGGATGGCGTCCTGCCTTCGGCATGCTGATTGTGTTGTCGATGATTATCTTTGTATTGAGCTTCCGTTTGAAAGCCGACAAGGGCCGGCCTGAAGTCGGCATTGATTTTCTGGGCGTGGTGCTAGCGGCGGCGTCGATCCTCCTGTTGTCGTTTGGTTTCAATAACCTGAACCGGTGGGGTTTGGTCCTGGCGCGTGATAGCGCACCATTTCATCTGTTGGGAGTATCGCCAGCGCCGGTCATGATCGTCCTTGGCGTTGTCTTTGGACAGGCGTTTGTGGCCTGGACGCGGCGCCGTCAAGAAGAGGGAAAGACACCTTTGCTGGCGCTTGAAGTCCTCAACTCCAGTACAGAACGTGCGGCAGTGTTTGCCATGTTCGCCGTGGTGGCGCTGGAAGCCATGCTGAATTTTTCAGTGCCGCTGTATATCCAGATCGTGCAGGGCAGCACGCCGATGGCAACCGCGATTGCGATGATGCCATTCAATCTGTCGGTGTTCTTTTCTGCAATGTTGATCGTGCGCTTCTACAAGACAATCACGCCGCGCAATATCGGTCGGCTAGGGTTCATCACTTGCACGATCGCCTTGCTATGGCTGGCAGTGGTGGTGCGTAACAATTGGAGCGAATGGGCGGTGCTGGTCGGTCTGGTCATTTTTGGCATCGGTCAGGGTTCGCTGGTGACCTTGGTATTCAATGTATTGGTCAGCGCCTCGCCGAAAGAATTGGCAGGCGATGTCGGGTCTTTGCGCGGCACGACGAATAATTTGGCGAATGCAATTGGCACCGCCGTCGCCGGAGCCTTGCTGGTCACACTGTTGAGCGGCAACGTATTGCGTAGCGTGGCTGAAACGCCGATGTTGACGCCAGAACTACAGGCGCAGGTCAATCTCGACAGCATCAATTTTGTCAGTAACGATCGCCTGCGCGGCATCCTCAGTAATACCACGGCGACACCGGAACAAGTGGACGCTGCGGTTCTGTTGAACGAAGCTGCGCGCTTGCGTGCACTCAAGATCGGCTTATTGTTGATGGCCATGTTGTCGCTGGTGAGTATTGTTCCGGCCGGGCGTTTGCCCGATTATCTGCCGGGTCAATTGCCTGCCGACAATCTGGATACGGGCAAAACACGCGCCTGACCAAGTGCGGTCTGACCTCAGATGCCGGCATGCATTTCCATCCGGAATTGTTGCCGGCATTGATACATCTTTTGCCACGCTCAGTCGTTAAAATCCAACACGAAAATAACGATCACCGTATTTTGCGTAAATATTTTAGAACAACCGTTCGTAAAATGGCGCGCGCTGATATTATCTCCCCAGGTTACTGCTGCCGCAGTTAGTGCAACCGAGCAACGCGCCCGGCGTGCACTTGCAGATGATCATGGCAGCAGACTGGCGATGCCCATGCGGCACCCTCCGAAGTCTCAAAAACCAAGCCGGCACAGCACCCCGCCGTTGCGCTATGAATGGCGTTCAGCCTTGCGTCATCCAGACGTCGTAGGTCGTATCGCCAGCGCTATGCTTGCCTGCAGACACGCATTTGTTCAAGCAAGTAAGCAGGCCACTGTCCGGCTTTGTCACTAATTTCTCTACCGTTGATTTTTTATGCACACGTTTTTGGACCGTTATTATTACCAGGCGCATCGCCTGGTGCTGCCATTATTGTGGCTGCTGTTCGTTGTTGGGTTAGGGTTGTCGGGACTGCACGATACCTGGCACTGGGCGCTGTTGATTGGCTTGCCGAGTGCACTGATTCCAAGCCTGCTGATCTGGCGCGCACCGCATGCCTTCGTTACCCGCGCGCTGATTGCGGTGGCCATGATGGTGTTCGCCGCGCTATTCATTCATCAGGCTGCAGGCATGACTGAGTGGCATTTCAGTATCTTTGTATTACTGGCGTTTTTGCTGTGCTACCGCGACTGGAAAGTCATCGTCGTCGCCGCTGCGGTGATCGCCGTGCATCACTTGAGCTTCAACTATCTGCAGCAATGGGGATATGGCGTGCTGTGCTTCACCAAGCCAGGGCTAGGCGAAGTGGTCTTGCATGCGGCGTTTGTGGTGGTCGAATCGGTAGTGCTGGCTTATCTGGCAGGCTTGCTTTACCGCGATGCAGTACAGGCTGGCGAACTCAGCATTCGGGTGAGCGCCATGGCCAGCGCCGGGGATGGTGCGATCGATCTGCGCTTTGAAGGCGCTGCACCAATGAGCAATGGCGGCAAGGCTTTGCAATTGATGTTGGTGGAATTACGCGATGCGATTACCGATGTCCGTGACGGTACCAGCGCGATTGCCTCTGCGTCGAGCGCGATTGCCGATGGCAACCAGGCGTTGGCCGCACGTACCGAAAAACAGACCAGCTCGCTCACCGAAACAGCAACATCAATGGCCGAAATTACCAATGCCGTGAAGAACAGCGCAGGCCATGCCGAACACGCTGATGCACTGGCCAGGAGCGCAGCCGACGTGGCCGAACGCGGTGGCGTCGAAGTCGGCAAAGTGGTTGCCACCATGGCGGCCATCAGCACATCATCACAAAAAATCGTCGACATCATTGGCGTGATTGACGGAATTGCCTTTCAGACCAACATCCTGGCACTCAATGCCGCCGTCGAAGCCGCGCGTGCTGGTGAACAAGGCCGGGGCTTTGCCGTGGTCGCCAGCGAAGTGCGCAGTCTGGCGCAGCGTTCGGCGGTGGCTGCCAAGGAAATCAAACAGTTGATTAATGCCTCGGCGCAGGAAGTCGACATTGGCGGCATGCTGGTAGCTCAGGCTGGCAAGACCATGGGCGATGTCGTTGGCAGTATCCGCAGCGTGACCGAAACAATGGCGCAAATTCGTGCTGCTACGCGTGAACAAAGTACATCGATTGAACACGTCAATCAAGCAGTGCTGGAAATTGAAACCCTGACGCAGCAAAACGTCGCCATGGTCGAGCAAGCCGCGCATTCTTCGCTGACGCTGAACCAACAGGTGCAGCGCCTGGTTGGCGTGGTGCATGTGTTCAAGTTGACGTAGCCGTCAGGCGTTGAACTGTACTTCCAGCGCAGCCAGGGCGATCCCTTGCAACGTCATGCGCCAGGTCTCGCCTGCGGTTAATGCGTGGGGCGCAGTGAGCGTGCCGGTGGTGACGATTTCACCGGCTTGAATCGGCCGCTGTATGGTTTGCCTGGCCAATACGGCAAGCAGATGCGCCATGGCTGCCAGCGGATTGCCCAGCGCATTTTTGCCGGCGCCGGTTTCGCGCAGCAAGCCATTACAGGCCAGCGTGACTGTGCAGGTGCTTAATTGCGTGAGCAGATCCGGCCCCAGTTGCGCCGGCGTCGCAGGCGTACCGACAAACAGCATGCCGTGCAAGCCACCATCGGCAATCGTGTCGGCCGCCTTGAATTGCCAGTCAGGGTAATGCGACTGCACGATTTCAAAGCTCGGTGCGATCCAATCGATACAGTCGAGCAGCATGTTGATGTCCGCCTGTGGCGGCGGTGCCCGGTGAAAGTGCAAGGCAATCTCGGGTTCGATCTTCGGTTCGGCAAAGCGGCGCAGGCTGCATGTCTCTGACGCGCCGGACAAGTGCACCACGGTGCGCGCGTACATATGACCCCAGACCGGTTCCTGCACCCCGAATTTTGCCCACATGGCCGCATTGGTAAAGCCGATCTTGCGACCGGCAGCGACATCGCCTTGCGCCAGCCGTGCCTGATGAATCTGCTCCGCGACGGCGTAGGCTGCTTCGATATCAAAGTCTGGCGCTTGCGCGCTCAGTGGTGCCAACTGGCTGGCCTGGTCTTGCGCCTTCAGCAATTGGGCGACGAGGGTGCGCTGATCGTGGTTTTGCAGCATGAGCGGATTCCGGTTGGGGGCGTAATGAAAGTACAAGAGCATCGCCTAGGCATTGTGTGCGTACCGGTGCGAGGTTAGCAAGTGAGAATATTTCAGGCTTGCTGCGTGGTCCTTGCAACCGATGAGCAACGTGATGGCAGGTGCTTAATTTTTCAAATGCCCGGTGGGCAGCGCGGTTGTGTATTTGACCTGTTCCAGTGCAAAGCTGGACCGGATATTGGCGACCACGGGAATGCGTGTGAGCACGTCGACGATCAGGCGCTGGAATTTGCTCAGATCTTCCACCACCACGCGTAGCAGATAGTCCGACTCGCCGCTCATCAGATAGCATTCCATCACTTCTGGCCGGTCGCGGATGGCGGCGTGGAATACTTCTAGCGAGCGTTTGTCCTGTTGCTTGAGGGAGACGTGTACAAACACATTGACGGCCAGGCCGAGCGCGACCGGGTCGACCAGCGACACCGAGCCACGGATGACGCCGCTGGCCTTCAATTCCGTCACCCGGCGCCAGCACGGTGACGGCGACAGGCCGACCTGCTCGGCCAGCTCACCATTGCTGATTTCACTGTTGGACTGCAACGCATCGAGAATGCGGATGCTGGCGGGATCGCTGACGATTTTGCTGATAGGCATAATTTTTCTTTAAATATGAATATATGGGTAATATTTTTCTAATTGTCGCATCCGATGCTTTTATTTGGGCTGAATTTTTCACATAAGCGGGAATAACATTGCTATTCATTTTGTTATTATCGCCACGTTTGAATCATGTCGACTACGCTTTCCTCCACGTCCGCCAATCCGTCGCTCCGTTCCACCCAGTCAGCACCATGGCTGTTTGCCATGGTGTTGTTCTGGGGTTTGAGCTGGCCTGCCATGAAACTGGCGCTGGGGTCGGTGCCGCCGTTATGGCTGGCGACGCTGCGCTTTGGCAGTGGCGCGCTGTGCCTGTTCGCGTTTGCGGTCGTACGCGGTTCCTTGCGGCTGCCGCCCAGAGCGGACTGGCCTATCGTGGCAAGTATTGCCGGTTTGCAGATGATGGCGTTCACCGCACTGGGGCTGACGGCAATGCAATATACCGATGCCAGTCGTGCCGCTGTGCTGGCGTACACCACGCCGCTGTGGGCGATGCTGGGGGCCTGGCTGCTGTTAGGCCAGCGGCCGACGCGTTGGCAGGGTCTGGCGTTACTGCTGGGTCTGGGCGGCGTCGCAGTGATCTGTTCGCCACTGGAAATGGATTGGACCCAGCCGGCGATTGTCAAAGGCAATATTTTTCTGCTGCTGGCCGCGATTTGCTGGTCGCTGGTGATCTTGCATGTACGCCAGCATCGATTTGTCTCGCGTCCGATTGACTTAGCACCATGGCAGATGCTGGCTGCAGCGATCCCGCTGGGCATTGCCGCGCTGGTACATGAGGGTAGTCCAGGTCAGATCGTCTGGACCCCGAAGCTGATCCAATTACTGATCTATATCGGCCCGATTGCGACGTCAGCCTGTTTCGTCATTTCGACCGAACACGGCCGCCGGGTCAGTACCTTTGCCATGTCTAACATCACCATGGGCGTACCGATCATCGGCGTGCTTTCTTCCGCCTGGCTGCTGCAAGAGCAGTTGAGCTTGTCACTGGTGGCGGGGTTGGTGCTGATCGTCATTGCAACGGCACTGGCCGGTATCGTCACCTATGTAATGGCAGGACGTCGTGGTACTCGGGTCAAGGCAGACTAAAAACGCACCAGGCGTATTGCGTCATGCTGTTTTGTTAGCGGCCGGTGTGGTTTTCTTGGTTGCTGATGCTGGGTTTTCTTCGGACGAGCTAGCCGGGTACCTCAGTGTGTAGTTGAATCTTTGTTTTCTTCGGACGACCTAGCCGGGGGCGGCCCGGCAGCCGCTCACTTTCTTTGGTCTCGCCCAAAGATAAGTAAGCAAAGAAAGGCGACCGCTACTACGTCGCCCCTGC
>Ga0066798_10000551_pt1 | contig 18876 bp, 10 predicted proteins | sample PersoiDNA2013203_FD_70961 | JGI IMG/M metagenome (GOLD analysis project Ga0066798, IMG submission 70961) | Permafrost soil microbial communities from the Arctic, to analyse light accelerated degradation of dissolved organic matter (DOM) -... | ecosystem: Environmental > Terrestrial > Soil >... | reverse complement strand
CTTGCGTCCGATGAGGGCGCCCAGAGCTTCCTTCTCGTCTCCCTCCCCAACGACGTTCAGGCGGTTCGTCTCGCCAGCCTTGATCTCGACGCGGACATTGAAACCGAGCTGGGACATGAGCTGCTCGAGGATCTCTTTCGCAGCCGCCATGGCCTCTGGCGTTACTTCAGCCGACTCGGCACGCTCGGTGTGAGGAGCGACGCGAGCAGCAGCAACCTCCGCCAGCTCATTGGCCGTCAGGCCGGGCTGGGGGCCACGCTGCGCGCCGTCATCACGAGGCCCCCGATCGGGGCGTCCGCCACGGCTGCGGTCACGGTCGACGCGGTCGCCACCGGGGCGAGGGCCACGGTCGCCAGAGGGGCCACGGTCACGGTCGACGCGGTCGCCACCGGGGTGAGGGCCACGGTCGCCACCGGGGCGAGGGCCACGGTCGACGCGGTCGCCAGAGGGGCGAGGGCCACGATCCCGGTCCTGGACGTAGTCCCGCTCCTGGCGCGGGCGGTCATCGCGGTCGTCGCGATCTGGGGCTGGGGCGGGCAGCGGGATCTGTGCCGCAGCCTCACGCTTGGGGGCAATGCCACCAAGAAGAGACTTGGGCGCGGCGAGAATGCGCGCCGGCTCAGCACCCATCCCAAGGACACCTCGGGCGCCTGGGGTCAGGATCTCGAAGTCGAGATCGTCGTGGCCAACTCCAAACTCCTCGCGGGCGTTGCGAAGGGCCTCTTCGACCGTTTTGCCGGTGAACTCGCGGTAAGCGTCGCGATAGGCAGTCATTTCAGCGTCGTCTCCCTCGTCGGCTTGAGCGCCGGTGGGTGTTAGGCCGGACCGTGGAGGCCGCCGATGCCCAGCGCTCTTCCGGCTTGTAGCGGGTGTCTGCAACCGACTGACCGGCTGCGCCTTTCTCGGGCATGGTGACCGGGAATCTTGGACTGTGGTTTCGGGCGAAGCCTGGGTTCCAACCTAACAGCGGGAACATGTTGCCCCACCCGACGATCAGGAACTGTTGAACGATTGAGAAGACCGAGGTGGTGATCCAGTACACGAAGAGACCGGCCGGCAGGAAACCGCCGTACACGATCGAGAGGAACGGGAAGATCACCATCATGGTGCGCTGCGTGCTGGCCGACGGGTCGTTCTCGACCGGAGGAGACATAAGCATCCGGCTCTGGACGAACTGAAGGAGGCCTGCAGCTACGGCTAGAACGCTTACGCCAAGCGTGAACACAACCAGTGGCACGTTGAAGAGAACCTGTGGCTGCCCGACGTTGATCCCGAAGACGACGGTGTTGATGCACGGAGCCGCCTTGTCGACAACGTCGTTGACCACATTGGGACAATGGATCATAGGCACCAGGTCGATTCCGGCGACCTTGAGCATGGCGCTCGGGTCAAAGCTCGTCAGGCCGTCGCGGATGACCCAATACATCGGGAATAGCAGGCCCATCTGGAGCAGGGACGGCAGGCAGCCCGCCGTCGGGCTCACGCCGCGCTCCTTGTAGAAGGCCTGAGTGGCCGCTTGGATCGCCTGGCGATCGCCCTTGTGGCGCCGGGTCAGCTCCTTGGTCAGCTCCTTGAGCTCAGGCTGGAGCCGGTACATCCGCTGCTGGGAAACTATCTGGCGAGCCGATAGCTTGACCGTGAGCACTCTGATCAGCAGTGTCATGAGCATGATTGCCACGACAATGTTGCCGGTCAGGGCGTAAAGCCCGGCCAGCAGCAAGAAGAGTCCCTGGAAGATCGGGGTGAAGAGGAAGCCAAACAAGGCCGCCGGGTCCGAAGGACTTGCCGGTGTAAGGGGCTGGGGCTCGGCCGTGGCGCTGGGTGACGGTGAAACGGCCGGCGCGGCCGAAACGCCGATGGAAGCCGCCGCGGCGGCGTTGGCCGGACTGCTCGCGGTTGACTGGGCAGCAGGCGTCGTCCCGCAAGCCACCACCGCAAAGGTGACCAGGGCGAGGAACAGGCCGAAAGCGGCCCAGCGGAGGCGGGCCTTGGATGTGGTGGGGGGGTTGTGCCCGAGTGTGTTCATGTCAGCGGACAGGATCGTAGCCACCGCGACTCCATGGGTGACAACGAGCGATTCGACGCATTCCCATCCAACTCCCTCGAGGCAGACCGTACTTGGCGATTGCCTGCTCGGCGTAGACCGAGCAAGTGGGCTCAAAACGACAGACCGACGGGCGCCACCCAAACAGACGGCGATAGAGCCTGATGAGCCCGATGCCGACCGATTTCACGTGACGGTCCGACCTCCGAGAACGCCTCCTCGGCGGAGAAGGTTATACAGCGCGCCCGCCAGCGTCTGGAAGTCCGCGCTTATGACAGGCGATCGGGCGATGATCAGGACGTCCCAGCCTGGCTGGAGCGAGGGCACCATCACCCTAAGCGCTTGACGAAGTCTCCTGCGCACCTTGTTCCGAACCACCGCTCCGCCGAGCTTGCGTCCGGTCGACAGGCCGAAGCGTGTCTCCTCGAGACCAGTCCTTCGCATTCGAACCACAAGCAGGGGATGAGACCTGACGGTTCCCTCTCCCTGCAGCGCCGCGAAGTCCTCAGGCTTGGAAAGCATCACCAGCCGCGGCGAGTTGTGGCCGCGGTCCGACGTCAGACCGTGAGCTTCTTCCGACCGCGAAGGCGACGTGCGGCCAGCACTCGGCGCCCACCGCTGGTGTGCATCCGGGCGCGGAAGCCGTGCTCCTTGCTGCGATGTCGCTTCTTGGGCTGAAAAGTCTGCTTCATGGGATGGTGCGTTTCTCTCCATTTGGCCTCGGGGCCAGGATACCCCGATAAACACGCGAACGCGCCGGGCGCACGAAAGCGCTGAGGCGCGTCTGCTGGCGGATTATAGGTACGGGTCGGGCGGGGTGTCAAACGCCTGGTGCCCACGGAGCGGCATCCGAAATGCCGCCGCCTCTCCCGAGGCGATACTCCCGGGGAGTATACGATTCGCTACCGTCCGAAACCTTGCCCAGGCCGCCGGGCCGGTGCTATTCTTCGGCGGCCCTCGGCGCCAAACAACAACGGGCAACGGCCTAGAGGGACGTGGGGGCCGCCGGACTGCTCCCGGAGGAGAGCCTTGGCGGTCTGGAGCTTACGGCACCGTAAGGCACACACGGACCCAGCGTCGGTCATGTTTTTGGTTATCCATTCCTAGTTCCTTACAGGACCAAGCCTGCCCGATGGACGCAAAACAAGTTTGGCGCGCGGCACTGGGAGAACTTCAGGTCTCCCTATCTCCCGCCAATTTCGAAACATGGCTGCGTGACACCGTGCTCGTCGACGTCGACGACAATCGGTTCCGCATCGCTGTACCCAACGGTTTCGCCAAGGATTGGCTCGAGACCCGCTACCGCTCGCTCATATCCCAGACGCTGGCCCGAATCGTCGGCTACAGCGTCCAGGTGGAGTTCCTTGTCCGGCCGACCGGCGAATCGAACGGGGCAAGCGCCTCGGCAGTGGGGGCAAGCCCCGCACCGGTGCCGCACCCCGTCCGCGTCGAGCCGACCCGAGTCGGAGCCCCTGAAGGCGCGTCCTCCAACATCAACGCTCGCTACACCTTCGCCAACTTCATCGTCGGCTCGGCGAACCGCTTGGCCCACGCGGCCAGCCTCTCGGTCGCGGAACGCCCGGGCCACGCGTATAACCCGCTTTTCTTGTACGGCGGGGTGGGCCTCGGCAAGACGCATCTCATGCACGCCATCGGCAACGCAGTCATCGCCCGCTTTCCGCGCAAGCGCGTTGTCTATGCGACCAGCGAGAAGTTCACAAACGAATTCATTACCAGCATCCAGCAGGGCAAGATCGACGACTTCCGGGGTCGCTACCGGCGGATCGACCTGCTCCTCATCGACGACATCCAGTTCATCGCCGACAAAGAGCGGACGCAGGAAGAGTTCTTTCACACATTCAATGCGATCCATGAGGACGGCAAGCAGATCGTGCTCTCGTCCGACAGACCGCCGAAGGCAATCCTGACGCTCGAAGAACGGCTTCGGAGCCGCTTCGAGTGGGGTCTCATCGCTGATCTGACCGCGCCGGATCTGGAGACGCGCATCGCCATCCTTCGGGCCAAGGCGGAAGAGCAGGCCGTGCCGGTCAGCTCGGACGTTCTCGAGTTCATCGCCCGCAAGGTGGTCAGCAACATCCGCGAGCTCGAGGGCGCCCTCAATCGGATCGTGGCATATGCAAGCATGGGCGCCGTGCCGATTACGATCGAGCTGGCCCAGGCGGTCCTTTCGAACGTCCTCTACAACCCTAAGAAGCGCCAGGTCACGCCGGAGCGGATCACCCGCGCGGTCTCGGACTACTACGGCGTTCACATCGATGCCCTGAAAGGCCAGAAGCGCGATAAGGCAATCGTGGTTCCGCGCCAGATCGCGATGTTCCTGATGCGCGAAGAGACGGACGTCTCGCTGCTGCGCATTGGCGCCGAGCTGGGCGGACGAGACCACTCCACGGTCCTCCACGCCTGCGACAAGATCAATCGCGAGATGGGCATCAACGACGAGTTACGGCGGGAGCTGGCCGCGGTCCGAGAACTGATCTACGCCGACTGAGAACTTCAGCGCCGGGCAGATCATTCCTTCGGTGGCGGTTGTGCTCCTCCCTCATGAACATCTAGGTCCATTCGCTCCGGTGCTTGCTCCTGTCTTGGCCTGACCGTGCCGGGCACTGAGCATCCTGTTAATCACGGGCGCTGGCTTCGGTGGGTCGCTGATTTCGACTGGCTGGAATGGTCTCGCGGTTTTCGGTCGGCGGTGTATCCCAGCGGTCCCGCTGGCCATCATTTGGTTTGATCGGCTGCCCATTTCACCGTTGCTTGAGAGACAGTTAGTGGATAAGGTGCCCTTTTCTGTGGATAACCTGCCGGCGTTGTGGAGAAAGTCGGCTGCGGCGCCCTGGTCGCCGTGGATGAAATCACCCTTACCCTGGCTATCCTGGGCTCTATTACGCTTTCCTTCCACACTGGCGACAGTACGCGTCCGCAATTTACAGCAGTTCATCCACCGTCCAGGCTGTTTCGTCCACTTCGGAATCACGAGCGGCCCTGCGGCAAGTCCACAGTCTCCACACCATTACTACGGTGATGACGAGATGAGAAGATAGATAGACAATCCACCTAGAGTAGGATCGTTGTCCATCACCGTTCGTTGACTACTGCCCGCCTCAGGGGAGAGAACCCGACGTGAAGCTCTCAGTCATGCAGGAGAACCTGGCTCGTGGTCTCCAGGTCGTAAGTCGAGCCGTCTCGGCCAGGAGCACGCTGCCCGTCCTGAACAACGTCCTTCTCCGGATAGAGGACGGCGGTCTCAAATTGACCGCCACTAATCTGGAGATTGGAATGACCTACTGGGTTCCGGGCAAGATCGACAGGGACGGCGCCATGACCGTCCCAGCTCGACTTCTGGCCGATATCGTCGCCGGACTACCTGCCAACGAGAGGGTCGATCTTGAGCTCCAGGCCAAGGAGACGCTACACATCAAGGCTGGACGGTTCGAGACCCACATCAAAGGCATCGACGCCGAGGAGTTTCCGGCCATCCCCACCGGTGGCGAGCGCCCGACGACCCGTATTCCGCAGAACGTCCTACGTGAAGCTCTGGGCGACGTGACTTTCGCTGCGGCATCGGATGAAGCAAGGCCAATTCTGACGGGCGTATTGGCGAAGTTCGAGGGCGACAAGCTGACCCTGGCGGCTGCCGACAACTATCGAATCGCAGTGAAGACAATTACGGTGTTGGATCCAGTCGAAGAAACCAGCGTTGTGGTTCCAGCCCGGTCGCTCCAGGAGCTGAGCCGTATTCTCTCCGACACGTCTGATCCGGTCGACATTGTCCTGTCGCACAGCCGAAACCAGATCCTCTTCCACATCGAAGGTATTGATCTGATTAGCCGGCTCATAGACGGCCAGTTCCCCAACTACCAGCAGGTCCTGCCGAAGGGATTCACGACAAAAGCCACCGTTGACCGCGATCAGCTCCTCAAGGCCGTCCACCTGGCAAGCCTCATCGTTTTCTCGTCGGCGAACATCGTCAAGCTGCAGGTGGGCAAGGAGGCCGAGATGGGTCTCCAGGTCAGCGCAGCCGCCGATGTCGGCGACAACAAGAGTGAGGTCGAAGCCACGGTCGAGGGAGACGGCACCACAATCGCGTTCAACGCCCGCTACCTCATTGATGTCCTGACGAACGTGGACGCGGACCAATTCTCGATTGAACTGAACGGGCCTCTTTCGCCGGGCGTTTTCAGGCCGGTCGGTGATGGGCAGTACGTGCACGTTGTCATGCCGGTCAAGACGACCTCGTAGGTCGCACGACCTAGTAGGAGCCGCAGATCTCCGACGCTCGCCCGGGCGGAATTCACTCAAGACCGCCGACACTCCTACACTCGCTGGTCATCCGGAATCTCCGGGGCTTTGCCGCGCTGGACATGCAGTTCGCCTCAGGGCCGCAGCTGATATGGGGGCCGAATGCTGCCGGCAAGACGACTCTACTGGAGGCTGTCGTGCTGCTCGGCCTCGGCAAGTCGCATCGGACCACGACGGACTCGGAGCTGATTCGATGGGGCGCCGACTACCTGCGCGTCAAGGGCATGGTCGGGCCTGCAGGCGATGCGGCATCGCCGGCGTTGGAGGTGGCGTTGGAGGTGGCGTTCCAGGCTGGTGGTCGCAAGAGAATTCATGTCAACGGCGTGCCCCGACGTCCGGCGGTCCTGGCCGAGTACCTGCGGACCGTGTTGTTTGCGCCGGAGGAGATGCTCCTTGTCATCGGCCCGCCAGCGCTGCGACGCGCCGCCCTGGACACACTAACCACGCCGCACGATCGGAGCTATGCGTCCGACCTGGCGACCTATGGCCGGGCCCTACAACAGCGCAACAGTCTGCTGCGAGCGATTCGCGAGGGCGGGGCCGAGCCCGATCAGCTTCGGCTGTGGGACGAGCCGTTCCTGGTGGCCGGGTCTGCGATCGTGGCGGCGCGACTGCGCCTGCTGGACTTGCTGGCGGAACCACTGGCCGCAGCTCACCGCGAGATAGCCCCGGCTGAGGAGCGGCTGACGGCCAACTACGTGTCCAACGCGACGCCACTCCCAGGAGAGGGGCCGCGTGAGGCCTTGGCGCGGCGGCTCCACGAAACCTCCGACAAGGAGACGTGGAACGGCTCGACACTCATCGGGCCACACCGCGACGACATGGTCTTCGGCATTGGCGGCCGTGATTTGTCCACGTTTGCCTCCCGCGGCCAGCAGCGCACGGCCATCCTGGCCCTTAAGCTGGCCGAGTTGGACCTTCTGACCGAACTCGATGGGAAACCGCCGCTCCTGCTCCTCGACGACGTCTTCAGCGAGCTGGATCCAGCCCGGCGGGGCCATCTCGTTCGGCGCATCGCAGAGCTGCCCCAGGTACTAATCACGACGACCGATCCAAGTGACATTGATGCCGACCTGCGCCGCCAGGCTCGGACGTGGCGAGTCATCCCGGGCGAGGCTCCTGCGGGCGAGGCTCCTGCGGGCGAGGCTCCTGCGGGCGAGACCGGCGGGGCCAGGGTTGTGGAGGGTGGGAAGTGAGCGGGCCAAGCCGCCGTCCTGGTGCCGGCCGCCCTCCCGGCCCCGGGACCACAGATTCCCGGCCGGCTGGGAAGCCGCGTGGCATGGAGCGGCTGGCCGACCTGCTGCCTCAGACCGTGCGCCAGTTCGGCCTGGAGGACCAGTTCGAGCAAGCCACGGCGGCTGCGGCATGGCTGCGGCTTATAGAGGAGCGTGTCCCGGCAGCCGTGGACGCGTGCCGGCTCACCGACCTGAGAAATGGCATCGCCACGATTGAGACCGACGAGCCAATCGTGGCCCAGGAGATCCGTCTCCGGGCGCCGGAACTTCTGACCGTCCTTCGCGGCGCAATCAGGACCCCAATCCGTCAGATCCGGGTTACGACGCGACACGTATAATCGCTACCTGCCAACGCCGGTTCGGCCGCCTGGGATGCGGCCGGGTCCCAGGGCGCACCAGTCCCACCGCTAGCAGCCGCCAATGGCCGTCCGTCTCCACATGAATCTCGGCGTCGTTGCCGAGTCACAACGCCTGCCCGATTCTGCCGACACGGTGATCGTGGTTGAGCCAAATATCGGTTCTACGTCGCGGACCAAGGGAAACCTGTATCTGCTCGTCACAGCGACGGGCGGGCGAAAGCTGCGCGCAGCCACCAAGATCGTCGCCGAACAGATTCGCGACGACTACTACTACGACCTATCGGCCGGTATCTCTGGGTGCCTGCGGAAGGCCGTGCAGGCTGCCAACAAAGTCCTGCTCCACTCGCCCGAGCGACCCACGGCCGGTCCCGGCGAGCCGCACTCCATCGGCCTCGCCCTGGCTGTGGTCCGGGGCAATGAGCTGTACGTCGCCACGCTCGGCCCTGCCGAGGCCTACCTCGTCAGGCAGGCCCGCCTGCTGACGCTCCCAGAGCCGAGCCCCGATAGTGGTTTGCCTGCGGTCGACATCGACGGTCCAGACGTATGGCACGGCGAGATAGCCGCCGGCGACTGCTTGATCCTGATGTCGCCCAACATCACCAGGCGCATCGGTCTCGGGCCGATCCAGGATGCCGTCATGCAGCTTCATCCGCAGGCTGCCGTCGAGGAGATCCACCGCCAGTTCGGCTCCGGCAGCCTCGGCAGCACGGGCGGCGACGGCATCCTAATCGTTGAGGCGGCCGAGGTGGCGTCCACACACAAAGCTTCACCTCTCAAGCCCGTCTGGCCGGGCGACTCAATGGCCGGCGCTGCAGAGCACTCGCCGATCCCGCTGGTGGATGTCGTCAGCGGCAGCGTGGCCACAGTCCAGATGTCGGCGCGCCACGCCCAGGTCGCGGCCGACAGCTGGCTCCGACGCGGCGTCTACAGCATCTTCGACCGTATGCCGCAGCGAGAGATGTCACGTGGCCGCGTGACATCCATGATCGTCCGGCGCGAGCGCCAGCAGCGAGCCGCCATTGCGGTCGTCGGCATACTGACCATCATCGGCCTCATCGGGACCAGCATGTACTTCCTCTCGGGCGCCAGTCAGCACAACAACATCGACGCCCAGCAGAAGGCGCAACAGGCCTTCGCCAAGGCTCAAGCCGACATTGCCGCCGTGTACGGAAGAGTCCCCGATCTTCTGTCGAGTGACCCCAAGAAGGCTGGCGACTACCTCAAGGATGCCTACACACAGCTCAAGGTGGCGGAGGAAAACGCCTACACGCCGGCCCAGCTAGCGGGCCTCCAGGATCAGGTGACTGCCGGCCTCAATCGCTTCTACAACGTCACCACGATCCAGCCGGAGGTAGCGGCCTCCTTCGGGACGGATGACCTGACAGGAGCCGTCCTGGGACCATCCACGGACGGCGCGGCGTATGTCCTCGATAAGACGGACGGCACGGTCTACCGGGTCAGTCTCGACACTGGCGCCAAGATCCCCGTCATTCAGGTCGGTCACGAGCCAGTCAATAGTGGGTCGACCATGGGCAATCCTCGACTGCTCACCACCGGCGGACCCGATGTCCTGATCCTCGACGACTTCAACTCGCTGTGGCGTTGGCGGCCGGCCGACAACACCGGGCGTGGAAGACCGGTCAAGGTCAAAATCCCGGACAACACCTCCTGGGGCAATGGAGCCCGAGCGATCGGCACCTTCATCGTCAATGCGCAGCTTGGCCAGTACAACCTCTACATCGTGGTCCCGAGCGCGAAGCAGATCCTCAGGTACCAGCCCGCGCTCGACGGCGGCAGCTACCCGACGGAAACGCGAGCCAACTATCTGAGCGTCGGGCAGGACCTCAGCAAAGTCGATGACATGTACGTCGACGGCAAGATCTACCTGGTCGACGGAGGCAAGATCACCCAATATGAAAGCGGCCAGGCAGGCCCCGGCTGGACGGTTGACCTGCCGCTCGACACGAAGGACGGTCTGCTCCGACCGCTCACGCCGCAATACAGCCGCCTGGCGGCCGACAACTCGGCCATGGATCTGGGCACGTTCTACGCCTACGACGGCGCCAATCGCCGAGTGGTCGCCTTCAAGAAGAGCGATGGTACGCCCGCCGGCCAGTACATCGTTCCTGCCACGATGAATTGGTTCTCCCACCTGACCGGAATGTTCGTCATTCCGGGCGTTGGCACTGCCTCTCCCACTCTGTACTGGACCGAGGGCAGCAATCTCATGCGCGCCTACCTGGGCCCGTCGGGAAAGCCGCCGGGCGCATCGTCCCCGCCCAGCGCCAATCCCAGCTCATCGCAGGCCGGACCGATCAAATCCAACCTTCCGTCGTCTCGGCCGAGCGCGACCCCCAAGTAGCTGGGCGCATTTGAGCGGGTCGGCTCACGCATTAGCCGCCACACCGCGCCCGGAGTGGGATAATCGGGCCATGCCAGAGTCGCTCGCCGAAGTCGTTGTCGAGAGCGTTCGAGTCCATATGCTCTCGAGTCAGCACGTCGTCCTGCTCAAAGAGACGGACAGGCAGCGCTACCTGCCGATTTGGATCGGCCCGTGGGAGGCGAACGCCATCGCCGCGCGCCTGCAGGGCGTAACGCCCGAGCGACCCCTGACCCATGACCTCTTCGCCACGACTCTTGGGGTACTGGGTGTGGAGTTGCGGCGGGTCATCGTCTCCAGCCTGACCGAGGAGACGTTCCACGCCACTCTGGAACTCGAGAGAGATGGCCAGACATACGCAATCGATGCCCGGCCTTCGGATGCACTGGCCCTGGCGGTTCGGACGGGCGTGCGGATATACGCCTCCATCGAAGTCTTGGACCGGGCCGGCGTCGAGCCCGACTCTCAGGTCGACGAGCGCCTCGAGGTCTTCCGCGAGTTCGTCAACTCGCTCGGCCTGGACCTGGACGAAGAGCATCGCGAAGGCCCTGGGTCGGGCCAACCGCCCCGCCAGTAACCGGGCCGGGCTGCGACCGGTTACTGGCCGCAGCCGCGTGGTCCTAGCCGAGGATCGGTTCGCCTCGTCGCATCCCTTCGCCCCGCCCGAACCACAGCCGGAACCACAGCGACCAGAAGTCGCGGACAGCCCGGAAGACGACCGAGGGTTTGGCACCGGTGGGCGAACCGGCCGTGCGCGCGTAGTGTGGTACGCCCACCTCCGCGAGCCTGCGTCCCTCGAAGCGGAGCTTGATTAGCAACTCCGCTGTGAAGAAGGCTCCGCCGGACGAAACGCGGATCGGGGTCAACGAGTCACGCTTGAAGAGCTTGCAGGCACAGTCGATGTCGCGGACCCGCACGCCGAAGAAGATCCGGTTCGAGAAGCGATACACGCGGGCGTACCAGCGCCGAATGGGCGGATCGGCTCGCTTGAGGCGGAAGCCGACCACCACGTCCGGGGAGTCGGCCCCGGCCATGCGCTCGATTAGTCGACCCACGTCGGCCACCTTGAACTGGCGGTCGCCATCGATGAAGGCGATCAGGCCGTAACGGGATGCCTGGAAGCCGGACCGGAGAGCGGCTCCGTAGCCGAGATTCGTGGGGTGATGCACGACTCGAAAAACGTCCGGATGCTTCCGGGCCAACTCATCGGCTATGGCTGCGGTCCGGTCGCGCGAGCCGTCGTTGACGGCGATGATCTCGAACTTCTCGGCCAGGGCGGGCAGCGCGCCGAGCGCCTCCTCCACGAGGGCCTCGAGGTTGGCCTCTTCGTTGTGGGCCGGGAAGAAGAACGACAATTCAGCGACGCGCACAGCGATTGATCCCGAAGCCGCTGCTGGCGACGCCGTGGCCGGCGCCGTCTCGCCTGCTTTGACCGGATCCGCGCCTGCGCTCATTAGCTTCCCTTCCGACCGACTACCTGACTGATGGTCGAGCCATCGCCGAGGCTGTACGGCTGAATGTTAAATTCGGTGTTCAATGCTTTCATGCCGTCGACGCCGGCGTTCAACCTAATCGTGAAGACCGGCCTATTGCCCAGGAACTTCTTGAAGACATCCTGAACCTCACCCAGATTGTCGTCCAGGCGCGTCCGATCGTCGACGATGTAGATGTCCGGCCTCATGCCGAGGACTCTCTGGCCGTACCAGAGCGTAGTGGAGGTGCTCCACCAACTCACGATGACCGAGTTTTCGGGCAAGCCGCCCGCCTCGGCAGGTGCTAGCACGGCACGCAGCCAGACCGCGTCGCCGGTCTCGTCGGCCTCACTGACGCCTCCCGGGTTGAGGGCGCCATCGGGTTTCTGGCGTTGCGGCACGATGCCCCCGACGGGGAAAACGAGAGCCGCGGCGACCACGATCTCGCCGGCCAGGACGAGCCAGGCAGTCCAGACGTCATCTCGGCGTCGAACTCTGGAGGGTGTATCGAGGGCAGGCGCCGGCTCGTCGGCAGGAGTGGCGGTGATGGCCTCTTCGGCAGTGGAGACGCCCAGGAAGCGTTCGCGGACCCCATTCATGGCCCAGGCAGCCAGGGTGATCACATCGGCGGCGCCCAATGCGGCCCAGGTCAGGACCACCAGCAGCGGCACCAGGTAGTAGCGCTCGATGTCCGCATTTACGTACGAGGCGGCGAAGACACTCGAGGCCGCGAGAGAGAGGCCGCTCAGCAGGATGTAGCGCGGCCTCCGGACCAGGCTGGTGGCAAGTCCGACAGCGGCGAGAACGACCAGCGGCCCGATCCAGCCGGTCATGAGGTCCATGACGTGGCCCATCTTCGTGCCCAAGTCGCCGAGCGGATCGGACAGGCTGCCCCGGAATTGCTCGGCCAGAACCACGTACTGGAAGCCGCTCAACGTGTCCGGGTGGCCATAGACGAGCGGCGCGTGCATGGCGGCGCGGATCGGGAGTTCGAGGAAGAGGACCGTGATCGTGAAGGCCAGGGCGGCGAGGCAGGTCACGATCGTTCGCCAGCGGAAGATGATCCGCGGGTCGCACGCCAGGACGTACAGCCCAATCGCAGGCGGCAGCAGCAGAGCCAGCGAATGGTTCGCCACGGCCACGCCGAAGATCACGGCCGCGGCCACGAGCCAGCGGTCTGCCCGCTTGACCGTCTCAGGGTCCTCGCTCCGGCGTCGCTGATCCCACACGACCAGGACGGCGAAGAGAGTTACCACGAGGGCCACGTGGAGCATGTGCGGATCGGCGTGGGTCGACAGCCGCCAGAAGAGCTGCGTGCCGGCCAGGACGAGTCCGACGGCCAGGGCCACCAGGCGGCGGCCCGTAAGGATCTGGACCAGAGCCACAGTCCCGGCTACGGCCAGGGCGGCCAGAACCGCCTGCAGCAGGTTCATCCGGAAGGCCGGGTCGCCGAAGGGCTGGAGCACGATCGAGGCCAGCCAGCCCAGAATCACGTAAGCCGGGTAGCCGGTGGGATGGGCCGTGCCGAGAACGGGGCCCACGGTCTGGAACTCGGCCGTGTCCCAGCTGGAAATGGCCGGTGCCAGCGTCGGAATCACGAAGAGCAGCGTCAGGGCCGCCGCTGCCGCAGGTGCCGCCGCTGCCCCCAGCAGATCTGGTCCCGCGAGGCGCCGCAGGCGCTGTAAACCGGTACCAGGGGTGGGCGCGAGACCCTTGATCCGGTCACCAGCCAAGGATCACTCCCCAGGTGACGCCCCAGAAGTTGACGACGATCGAAAGTCCGACCAGGACGGCCAGGAGCGGCCACCAGCGCCCGAGTCGGCTGGCGCCGAGGGCTACCAGGATCAGGGCGAATGGGGCGAAGTCATTGCTGAAGCGGTAGCCGAACTGCACCCAACCCTGACTGAAGTGCATGAGGTTCACAAGGGCGATGGCCAGGACGGCGATCGTCGCGCCGGCTGTGGCTCGATCGATCTCGAGGTTCCGCAACGGCCGCCAGGCCAGCAGGCCCAACAGGTAGGCCGGGCTCGTCAGCAGGATGCTCGTGCCCGTCGCCTCCGGGATCGCCAGCGGGCAGACCTTGTCGAAGAGGCCGCGGGCCGTAGTTGCCACGCAAAGTGCATCCCCCGAGTTTCCTGGGAAGACGCTCGAGAACTGGGGCAGGATCCTCGGCGTCCCGAACAACATGGTTCCGATGTTCTGCGGGATGTAGCGGATGTCCGTGATCGACCACGCGGCGTGATACGGGAAGACGCCCGCGTAAATGTCCACCTCGTGTTGGTAGAGGTAGTCATAGGCGGGGTTGAAAAGGTGGCCGCTGGTCGCGTACGTGATGACCAGCAACGTAACCAGCGGCACGGCCGCACCCGCGCCAGCAAGCATGGCCCGCCGCAGCCATGTGCCTCCGCCGCCCACCAGGATCAGGAATGGGAAGCCGAGGAGGATGGTCAGGCGAGCCGTGACCGCAAGGCCGAAGAGGATCCCGGCCGCGACCTGGACCGACTCGGGCGTAGAGAGGGCGATCCACAGCGATTCCACGGCCCGGTCGAGGCGGCCATCCCGCCGACGGCTGAACCACCACAAAGCCACGATGAGGACGATGAGCGCCGCGTCTACAACGGCGATCAGCGTCTGCGACTGCGCTCCGGCGAGGATCACGGCCGGGAGCCCGCCGACGATCGCGACCGCGACCACAAAGGGCCCCAGAACACCGGGCCGGCCCGCCACCGCGACGGCCAGGAGCGCCGCCAACACACTCAACAGAACACCAACCCCGGCCAGGGCCGCCGCCGACGTGCCCGCGCCAGCTAGAACGAAGAGCAGCTCGCCTACGGCGCCCAGGGCGAAGAGAACTGCCACCGACGACCAGCCGCCCGGCCAGCTGAACCTATGGATGGCCCCGACGGCCTCCCGGATCGGCCGTGGCTCGGCTGCCTTCCGGTCAACGGAGAGGGCCAAACCCACGGACATCAGCAGACAGCCGACGGCAACGACATGGGCCCAGAACCAGGTGGAACCGATGACGGAGGTGTACCAGAAGACGGTGCCCAAACCGAAGAAGAGGGCGGTCAGACGGCGGATCTGCTCGCGCACTGGCAGGAAACCAAGCATCCAATAGGCGATCCCTACGTCGACCGCACCGAAGATCGTCGCCAGAAGCTGTTCATTGGTGGCGAGATGCCAGATGGCCACGAACGGCAGGAGAATTGCGGCCGGCAGGGGCGGGAAGGGGATGATGCCGCGCTCGGTCGGATTGCCTCTAGTGTCCAGGATCGGCATGACGTCCTGGTATCCGGGCGTCGCTATCGAGGTCTGGCCAGAAATCCACGCCTGGGCCTGCAGCACGAAATGCAGATAGAGGTTGGTGCGGTTCGGCTGGCTGAAGTAGTAGACGGCGAGGACCAGCAGCAGGAGGCCGATGCCCCACAGCAGGCGACTGCGAGTCCCGGCGTGAGTGGCGTCCTGGCCCACCGCCCCGTCTTCAGCCTCGGTGGGGCCGTCGGCGGGCTCTCCCGGAGCCCGCTCCTTCAGGTCCGAAACGGCGTCGCCGCCTCCACCCTGGGTTATACTCCCCTCCACCTTAGCGCTCGCCCAGGAGACCACGGTTGGCAGGCCCGAGTACGCGAGAGGAGAGCCCACAGGGGCGCGCGCCGGCGGGAACGAGTGGTGCCGTTGCAGCAATTCTCGCCATCGTCGCTCTCCTGACCCTGGGTCTGATCCTCCGTTTCATCATCGCATACGTCCTCTTGCCGGGGTCAGGCTTCCCTAACGACCTCGGCGCGTTCCAGGCCTGGGGCAACGACATTGCCCAGCACGGGCCCATCGGCTTCTACGATCGAGCCGGCTTCCTTGACTACCCTCCGGTCTACCTGCTCCTGCTCGGCCTGGTCAGCTTCCTGACCGGTGGCAGCATCGGCGAGGGCGTGAAGCTCATTCCGATGCTGGCCGATCTTGGGCTCGCCGCCGTGGTCTGGGTGATGGTCCGCGAACAGGGTGTGTCCGGCCGACGCGCCTTCATCGCGGCCCTGATAGTCGTCATCAACCCCATCACCTGGTTCAACAGCGCCATCTGGGGGCAAGCAGACGCGGTCGGCTCGATCCTCCTCCTACTCGGATTGCGCGAGCTGCAGAAGGACCGCCGGGAAGCCGCTTCGGTGCTCGCGGTCCTGGCCGCGCTGACCAAACTCCAACTCGGCATCCTGGGCTTTGTCGTCGTATTCGTCGTGCTGCGTCGCTCGCTGGCGCCCAAGACCGGTGAGCCGAGCCCGGAGCGCCTCCTGACTTCGCTGGGGGCCGGCCTTGTCACTGCAGCCCTGGTCTGCCTGCCCTTCACCGGGCTTGACCCGGCGGGCGTCGTGAACCGGCTCGGATCGGTGTCCGGGATCCTGACCCTGGGCGTTGGACTTGTCGCGGGTATTGGCGCAGTGGCGTTGGGCCGGCGTTATCTGCCCATCGCCAACTCGGCGCGCCGCGCGGTGGCTTCGCTGCTGATCGGCGCGGCCACGGTCATCGTATTCGCCGGCATGGTCTTCGACGCGATCGTCGGCCACCTGCTGAACACCTTCGGCGAGTATCCGTATCTGACACTCAACGCCTACAATCCGTGGTCGCTCGTCGGCGACTCGACCGGGGCAGCGATGAGCCGCTCGCTGAGCTGGATCCACGACGCTCCCTGGTCCGACGCCACTTCCGGCGCGTCGTCCGGCGCGAGCGGGCCGGGCTTCATCGTGGGCCCGTTCCCGGTCGGGGTCTACGTTGTGGGCCTTGTCGTGGCGGCCGTCCTCGGTGCTGCTGCCTACCTTGCGTGGAGCAGGAAGAGCACTTCCGCGGTGGCCGAAACAGACGGTTCGTCCGGCCTCGTTCCGCAGGTCGCTAGCGGCCGAGGCGGAAGCGTCGGGCGCTGGGCTCACGCGGAATTCCACAGCCTCTGGGGCGCGTTCGCGGTCGCCGCCGCGGTCATCGGCAGCGCGGTCGCCCTCAGCCTGACGGGCAGTTTGTACGCGGCGACGCTGGGCAGTGGCTTGCTGCTCATAACACTGGTTGGAGTCAGCGCTTGGGCGGCCTGGCGCGACGACCAGCAGTCGCTGCTCGTGGCCCTGGCCATCCTGACGATCGCCTTCTTTGTATTACCGACGCGCGTCCATGAGCGCTACCTCTTCCCGTTCTTTGGGCTCGGCGCCATCCTGCTCGCCGCTTCCCCGAGGTGGCGAGTCGTCTACGGCGCCCTGGCGGTCGTCAGTACCGCCAACCTGCTGGCCGTTCTCGTGCAGTACAAGGGCATTCCAGCGGGCGACGGAACGGTCGCCGGAACGCTGATCGATTGGGGCCGCGGGATCGCGACCGCTACCTGGTTCGACGGCATCATCTGGCCGATCGCCCTGTCGGGCCTCGTCACGGGCCTGGTCATGGTCTGGGTTTTGCTGCAGATGCGCGATCGGGCGGCACAGGCGCTGACTCGCGAAGCCGCTAGCCGGGCCACGGATCCGCCGGCCCCATCCTGGTGGACTTCCCTGGGCGAGGCTAAGCCTGTTGAGTCGGCGGCCGTGGTCGCCGCAGCACCCGATAACGAGCCCGATAACGAGCCCGACGTAGCCTATATCGAGGACTCATGGGCCGAGGACGACGAGCCCAGCGGCGCCTACGGCAACCTCGATACACAATCCCGCTATGTGCCGTGCTGGGTCATGTCCCTGTGGCACCGTCTCTCCGGTCCGTCCTCGCGGCCCGACCGCTCGGCCGCCCTGAACGCCGAGCCTCGCGGCCGAATCGACAAGCTCGACATCTGGGTCGTCGTAGCCCTCATCCTGGCCATCCTTTCGATGCGGGTCTACCGCCTCGGCGAACCGGCTCAGATGCACTTCGACGAGGTCTACCACGCCCGAACCGCGACCGAATTTCTGCAAGACTTCCGCTACGGCATTCGCCACGATGTACGGATCGACACCCAGGACGTCACGATCTACGAGTGGACCCACCCGCACTTCGCCAAGTACGCGATCGCCGGGAGCATCACTCTCTTCTCCGACGACAAGGTCACGTCCACCGGCAGTCTGAACGTCCCCGTCAAGGATGTGCTCGTCCAGCCTCGCACGGCATTCTCACCTGGCAGCCCGTCTACTGACTCCGAAGCTACGGCCAACTACGACGTTCGCTACGGCGACCGCGTCCTGGTTGCAACCGGCTCCGATGTCAAGGTCTACGACCTCCAGACCAGAGCGCTGACCTACACGTATTCGCTCGCCGGCGCGTCCGCCTTCTCGGAGGTCGGGCCCAGCGGCCTCGTTTACGTCGGTACTACGGACGGGCGGATCTACCGCCTCGACACCACTTCGCTCGACGACGTCAGACAGGGCCTGACCTCGACCGTTAAGCCTCCGGTCGAATTGGGCGTCACGACTGGGCTGTCGATCACCCACGTCTACACCGGAATGCCGCCCTACGTCCTTGCCTCGGACGCCACCGGCAACATCGTCTCGATCGACCTCACCACCAGCGGCGGAAGCATCGTCGGTCGCGGACTCGTCCCCGGTGCGGCGGACTTCGCGAAACTCGGCACGGGCGCGTCCAGTGTCGTGGCGAGTCCGAGCGACGTGACCAACGCGAATGCCGAGGCGCAGGTCATCGCCAGCGTGCTCGGAATTGACGTCACGCCGATCCGGAGCGCGCTCGGCACGTCGGACGGCCTCGAACGAGCGTTGCCCGTCGGCTCTCTCTCGTCGGACCAGCTCGTTAGCCTGGGCGGTCAGATCACGTCCGGCGCGCTGCCAGGGATCACCGTCTCAACGTCGAACCCGCAGGTCCTGGTGGCCTATCGGGACGGCGTCGCGGTCCTCGATGCCCGCCACGTTGCGTTCGATCCCGCTGCCACCATCACCACCGACGCGCCCGCCACATCGATAGCGATTAACTCAAACCAGAGCCAGGGCTCCTACGTCACGGCCGGCGATTCGATCGTGCTGCTGAAGATCTCGACCGGCGACGCCGCGACCGTCGCGAAGCAAGGCAGCATCCGCAAGATGCCGGGGCCGGTAACCAAGGTCGTCTTCGACAACGCCACCAAGATCGTCCA
>Ga0066798_10000549_pt1 | contig 18891 bp, 19 predicted proteins | sample PersoiDNA2013203_FD_70961 | JGI IMG/M metagenome (GOLD analysis project Ga0066798, IMG submission 70961) | Permafrost soil microbial communities from the Arctic, to analyse light accelerated degradation of dissolved organic matter (DOM) -... | ecosystem: Environmental > Terrestrial > Soil >... | reverse complement strand
GCACCGGCTGCACCACCTGCTGCACCCGCACCGCCGCCTGCCGCAGCTTGCTGCGCTTGCTGGTCGGCATACATCTTCTCGCCCAGCTTTTGCGCAGCGACCGATAATGCGGCGGTCTTGGCATCAATCGCTGCCTTGTCGTTTTCCTTCAAGGCAACTTCCAGTTCCTTGATGGCGGTTTCGATCGCGTCCTTTTCACCGGCTTCCAGCTTGTCACCGTATTCGGCCAAGGCCTTGCGTGTCGAATGTACCAGCGCATCGCCCTGATTGCGGGTTTCGGCCAGTTCCTTCAAGCGCTTGTCTTCTTCGGCATTCGCTTCAGCGTCGCGCACCATTTTCTCGATCTCATCTTCGGTCAAACCGGAGTTGGCCTTGATGGTGATCTTGTTTTCCTTGCCGGTCGCCTTGTCCTTGGCACCGACGTGCAAGATGCCGTTGGCGTCGATGTCAAAGGTCACCTCGATCTGTGGCGTGCCGCGTGGTGACGGTGGGATGCCTTCCAGATTGAATTCGCCCAGGCCCTTGTTGCCAGAGGCCATTTCACGCTCACCCTGGAACACCTTGATGGTGACAGCAGGCTGATTGTCGTCGGCAGTCGAGAACACCTGGCTGAACTTGGTTGGGATCGTGGTGTTCTTCTTGATCATCTTGGTCATCACGCCGCCCATGGTTTCGATACCCAGCGACAGCGGTGTCACGTCCAGCAGCAGCAAATCCTTGCGCTCGCCCGACAATACCGAACCCTGGATCGCCGCACCGACTGCAACTGCTTCATCAGGGTTGACGTCCTTGCGTGGATCCTTGCCAAAGAATTCTTTGACCTTTTCCTGCACCTTGGGCATACGGGTCATGCCACCGACCAAGATAATGTCGTCAATGTCGCTGACCTTGACACCGGCATCCTTGATCGCGATGCGGCATGGTTCCATGGTCTTGTTGATCAGTTCTTCGACCAGCGCCTCCAGCTTGGCGCGGGTGATCTTCAGATTCAAGTGTACTGGTGCGCCATTGGCCATGGCGATGTAAGGCTCGTTGATTTCTGTTTGCTGCGACGACGACAATTCGATCTTGGCGCGCTCGGCCGATGCCTTGATCCGTTGCAGCGCAATCGCATCCTTGGACAGATCGAGGCCGTTGATCTTCTTGAACTCCTCGATGATGTAATCAATGATGCGTTGGTCGAAATCTTCACCGCCGAGGAAAGTGTCGCCGTTGGTCGACAGGACTTCAAATTGCTTTTCGCCATCAACATCTGCGATTTCGATGATGGAGACGTCGAAAGTACCGCCGCCCAAGTCATACACGGCGATCTTGCGGTCGCCCTTATCAGTCTTGTCGAGGCCAAACGCCAATGCTGCCGCTGTTGGCTCATTAATAATGCGCTTGACTTCGAGACCAGCGATACGACCAGCGTCCTTGGTGGCCTGACGTTGCGCGTCATTAAAATAAGCCGGTACGGTGATGACCGCTTCGGTGACTTCTTCGCCGAGGTAGTCTTCAGCAGTCTTCTTCATCTTGCGCAGCACTTCTGCCGAGATTTGCGGCGGTGCCAGCTTGTTTTCGCGTACGCCGATCCAGGCATCGCCGTTGTCGGCCTTGACGATTTGATAAGGCATAAGACCAATGTCCTTTTGCACTTCTTTTTCGTCAAATTTGCGGCCAATCAGACGCTTGGCAGCATAGATGGTGTTCTTGGGATTGGTGACAGCCTGGCGTTTGGCAGGTGCGCCAACCAGTACTTCGCCATCTTCCTGATATGCAATGATGGAGGGCGTAGTACGTGCGCCTTCCGAGTTTTCGATGACCTTTGGCTGACCGCCTTCCATGACGGAAACGCAAGAATTGGTTGTGCCCAAGTCAATACCGATGATTTTGCCCATGATTTTTCCTTCGATCCTTAAGTCCCCAAATAGGGGACAACAATAGTTTTGATAGTTTTAATATGTGGAGCGAAATCCTGCTTTCAAGCTTCGGCTGCCACTAAAAAGCAAAATTTGTGCCGTCTATTTCCCTTGCGCCACTGTAACCAGTGCAGGACGCAACAAACGGTCGGAAATGGTGTAGCCCTTCTGCAATACCGTGACCACGGTATTGGCTTCCTGCTCGGCCGGCACGGCAGAAACCGCCTGGTGTTTCATCGGATCGAGTTTTTCGCCTGCTTGCGGATGGATTTCCAGCAACTTGTTCTTTTCGAAGGCCGACGACAATTGCTTGAGCGTCATGTCCACGCCTTCCTTGAGCGACTCTACCGACGGTGTTTCAATCTTCAGCGCCATTTCCAGGCTGTCCTTGACGGACAACAGGGATTCGGCAAAGCCTTCAATCGCAAACTTGTGGGCACGACTGATATCGTCTTGCGCGCGGCGACGGATATTTTCCGCTTCAGCCTTGGCGCGCAGGAAAGCATCCTGCAATTCTGCCGACTTTGCTTCTGCAGCGATCAGTTGCTCTTCCAGCGTCGGTGTCGCAGCAACGGCCTCGGCTTGAGTGCCTGGCGCATTAGCTGCGTCTACCTGCGGATCTTGCACAGGCTGGTTTTCCGCTTGTTTTTCCATATCTTGCATAATTAATCAATCTCCAACAGGTAATGCATTAATCAGCGCCCCATGCGCATAGGCAGGCACGTGGGGACTTAACCTTAAAATTTCAAGGGATACTCGCATTGAATTTAATGCAGCGAAACCTCGCGCAGGGGTTAGCGACCACTCGACAAGAAACCAACGCCATAACGTCCGGTTATATGGTTTCTCACTAAATGTTCTAAACCATCCCTAACTTCTTGTTACATAATTTACTAGACTGGAAACAGTTGACTGCCATGGCGGATTTATTATGTCCGCTACTACCTTCCCCTCATCACTCGACTCAGGAGACGTCATGAAACTGCCGCTTATCTCCGCCTCTGTCATTGCTTACGTCTTGCTGGCTGCCGCTTGGATCAGCTATTCGAAACTGGTTGCCCTGTACTGAAGCAATCTGGAGCACAAATATTTCCACGGCACAACAAAATGTACAGCCTGCTATTTTAACAGGCAGCGCAATCCCTCAAGGTATTTTGCCCATCTAGCCGGCTGGCCAGATTCGCTGATTCAAGACGACGCGCCGTGTTGCAATGCCTGTTCGCGTGACAATTGCGCCTGCTGTTGTTCTTCTTCGCGCCAAGCGGCGCTAGCCATGGTCGGCCAGCCGACCAGATGCTGCTCGACAATTTCCACCATGCCATGCCCCCAGGCCGGCGCCTCGTTGAGGCAGGCAATGAAATGAAATTCCTTGCCTCCGGCATGCAAAAACTCGGCCTTGGCTTCCATCGCTATCTCTTCTAGTGTTTCCAGGCAATCGCTGGTAAAGCCAGGACACATGACATCGACGCGTGCAACACCCTGACGTGCCAGTTCCTGCAAGCTCGGCGCTGTATAAGGCTGCAACCACTCGGCCTTGCCAAAGCGCGACTGGAACGTCACCAGATAATCGGATTCGCTCAGACCCAGCGCTGCCGCCAGCAGACGCGCGGTTTTGTAACATTCGCAATGATAAGGGTCGCCCAGCACGAGGGTACGTTTGGGCACGCCGTGAAAGCTCATTACCAGCTTGTCAGGTTGACCATTTTCTTCCCAATAAGCTTGCACCGAACGGGCCAGCGCCTGAATGTAACCATCGTGATCGTGATAATGCTTAATCAGGCGCAACTCGGGAATGTTGCGCACCTTGGCATAATGGCTGAATACCGCGTCGAAGATGGAAGCCGTTGTCGTACCTGAATATTGCGGATAGGCCGGCAAGATCAAGATGCGCTCGCAGCCTTGCGCCTTCAGGGCATCGAGCACTTGCGACATGCCCGGCCGACCATAGCGCATGGCATAAACGACTTGCACGCGATGGCCGCGCTCGTGCATCATTTTTTGCAGCATCAGCGCTTGCCGCTCGGTATTGATCTTCAACGGCGAGCCTTGCTCGGTCCAGATCGACGCATATTTCTCGGCCGACTTGCTGGACCGAAACGGCAGGATGATTGCGTGCAGGATGCACCACCAGATTGCGCGCGGAATTTCCACCACGCGCGGGTCCGACAGAAATTGTTTCAGATAACGACGCACAGCGCGCGTGGTCGGCGCATCCGGGGTGCCCAGATTGACCAGCACGATGGCGGTCTGCGCGGACGCGCCATGAGTATAAGGAGGTTCTTGCCGAAAAGACATCGTGGTGTGTTTCCCGAAAGTTTATAGTGCCAGCAACTCGCGCGCATGCTTGCGTGTGGTAGCGGTGATTTCCAGACCACCGAGCATGCGCGCAATCTCTTCCACGCGCGACTTGCTGTCGAGTGCTTCAATCTGCGACACCGTCTTGCCAGCTTCATTGCGCTTGCTGACCTGGAAATGCTGGTTGCCCTGGCTGGCTACTTGCGGCAAATGCGTCACGCACAATACCTGGCGCTCCTGCCCCAGGCGCTTGAGCAAACGCCCGACCACTTCAGCAACGCCACCGCCGATGCCGCTATCGACTTCATCAAAAATCAGTGTCGGCGTCACCGTCGAGGTCGAAGCGATCACTGAGATGGCCAGCGCGATACGCGCCAGTTCACCACCGGAGGCCACCTTGGCCAGCGGCCGAGGCACCACGCCAGCGTGTCCCGCCACCAAGAATTCAACCTGCTCCAGGCCATACGCAGCGGCGTCGCCGGCCGTCAATCCAATGGCGAAACGACCGCCGGACATGCTCAAGTCTTGCATCGCGGCCGTTACCGCATCGCTCAAGGTCTTGGCAGTTTTGGCACGCCCCTTGGACAATTTTTGGGCCAGCACAGTGTACGCAGCCTGCAGTTTTTCTTCCTGTACACGCAAGGCATCGAGATCGCTGGCATCGGCCAATTGTTTGCGTTCCTGCGCCAGGCGCTCATATTCCTGCGGCAACGCCTCCGGATCGACACGGAATTTACGCGCGGTGGAATGAAGTGCTTCCACACGCTGCTCGACTTGGTGCAGCCGCGCCGGATCGAGTTCAACCCGGCCCAGATAATCGTTGAGCGCATAGACCGCTTCCTGTAACTGGATGCGCGCTGGCTCCAGCACTTCCAGTACGGGCTTGAGCGCCGCATCAACATCGATCAGCTTGCTCAGCTTTTGTGTCAGTGCCGACAATTGCGACAGTATTGGCGTATCCGACTCGGAGATCGCCACCAGCGCTTCCTGCGCAGCTTCGATCAAGCTGGCCGCATGCGCCAGCCGGCTGTGCTCATTGCTGACTTCACTCCATTCGCCCGGTTTGGCAGCCAGCTTTTCCAGCTCGCTGACCTGCCAATCGAGACGTTCACGTTCCAGCAAGACATTCTTGGCATTGACTTCGAATTCTTCGCGCTGCCTGGCCAGCGCGCGCCAGCTTTTGAAGGCCTGCGCCACGGCTTTGGCCTGCTCTTGCAGAGCGCCCTGACTATCCAGCAGTTGCCGCTGAGCATCGGGCTTGAGCAAGGATTGATGGGCATGCTGACCGTGAATATCGACCAGCATTTCGCCCAGCTCGCGCAGTTGCGTTGCCGTAGCTGCAATGCCATTGATATAGGCCTTGGAACGTCCGGCGTTGTCGATCACACGGCGCAACAGGATGGCGCCATCTTCATCGGCAAATTCGTTGACCTGCAACCAGGCGTTGACGGCCTCAGCGGCCTTGGCGTCGATGCTAAAGTCGGCGCTGATATCGGCCTTGGCCGCTCCTTCGCGCACCACGCTGGCATCGCCGCGACCACCGAGCGCCAAGGCCAGCGCATCGATCAGGATGGACTTGCCAGCGCCAGTTTCGCCAGTGAAGACCGAAAAACCGGGAGCGAATTCGAGTTCAATAGCATCAACAATGACGAAATCGCGGATCGACAGGGTACGCAGCATGGGATGTTGGAAGATGAATTTTAAGAAACAAGAGGCTGCTGGTAGCGCCAGAACGGCGTCTATTGTAGACGGCCTTCCACAGACGGGTATTCATTCCAGTGCAATTTCTGGCGCAGCGTATCGTAGTAGCTCCAGCCTTCCGGATGCAGGAAGGTGATCTTGTGCGCCGAGCGCCGGATCAGAATGCGATCGCCATGGTTCAAACTGGTCAGCGACTGCATGTCGAAATTAGCACTGATATCACGACCATTGACCACTTCGATCAGGATTTCACAAGAATCCGGTATTGTAATTGGCCGGTTCGACAAGGCATGCGGCGCAATCGGCACTAGCACAATGCCATGCAGACTGGGATGCAGAATCGGACCACCAGCTGACAAGGCATATGCGGTCGAGCCAGTCGGTGTGGCCACGATCAAGCCGTCGGAGCGCTGGTTATACATGAAGCGGCCATCGACTTTGACGGTCAGCTCGACCATGCCCGAGGTAGCGCCGCGCGACACCACTACATCGTTGAACGCCAGCGCATGAAAAATCTGTTCGCCGTCGCGCGACACCGTGGCCTCTAACAGTGAGCGGCTTTCCGCTTCGACCTTTCCATCGAGCATATCGGCCAATACCGGTATCATGCGGTCTAGCGAAATATCCGTCATGAAGCCCAAGCGGCCCTGATTGATTCCAATCAAAGGCACATTGAACGGCGCCAGTTGGCGAGCAATACCAAGCATGGTGCCGTCGCCGCCGACGACGATGGCGGCATCGGCAAACTGGCCGATTTGCTCCGGCGACATGGCGTCATAACCGTCGAGCGCGATATTTTGCAAGGTCTCTGCTTCAAAGACGATGGTATGACCATGCGCTTCCAGAAAGGCAGCAATGTCAGACAACGACTGCGCAATGCCAACAGCATGGTACTTGCCGACAATCGCGATGGTTTTCGGCGTTGCCGCCTGCACAGGTAATTTGATGGGCCACATGGTGCGGATTAGAACATAATTTGAAAGATATTTTGGAAGATTTAATGCACAACGCCCCTATCCAAGCCGTCCTGTTCGACCTCGACGATACGCTCTGGGCTATTGAACCAGTCTTGCACCTGGCCGAAAAGCAATTGTATTCCTGGCTGCAACAACATGCGCCGGCAGTCGCCGCCCAGCATACTGTCATCAGTCTGCGCCAACGACGCCAGGAACTGGCGCAACGCGAGCCAGCCTATCAGATCAACTTATGGGCATTGCGGCACGCCGTCCTCACGCAAGTCTTGACCGAGTGCCAGGAAGATCCGGCACTGGCCGATCCGGCCATGGCATTGTTTACCACGGGCCGCAATGCGGTGACACCGTTTGACGATGTCGAGCCTGGCTTGCAGCAAATGAAGAAACATCTGAAACTGGGCACGGTATCGAATGGCTTCGCCGATCTCGGCCGCATCGGCCTGGCTGAGCATTTTGAGATTTCCATCGCCGCCCATCAGTTCGGCACCGCCAAACCCGATCCGGCCATTTTCCATGCTGCCTGCAAGGCGCTGGCCGTGACACCGCAGCAAACCGTCTATGTCGGCGACGATCTGCGCCTCGATGTGCTCGGGGCCCAGCAAGCTGGGCTGCGTGCAGTCTGGATGAATCGCTTCGAACGCAGTTTGCCAGACCACGTGCGTCCCGACGCGGTATGTACCAATCTGGGCGAACTGTCTGCGTGGCTAAGCGCACAGCAGCCCTGATTGCACGATAATAGACATAAACCGCACAAGATACTGGCTTGGTTGCTCTCTGCTCATTAGAATAAACACATGCAACTAGATAATCGCGCTCAAACCCTGCTCAAAGCCCTGGTCGAACGGTATATTGCCGACGGCCAGCCGGTCGGCTCGCGCGCGCTGTCCAAGATTTCCGGCCTGGAACTGTCGCCGGCGACCATCCGCAACATCATGGCCGATCTGGAAGACATGGGTTTTGTCGCCAGCCCGCACACCTCATCCGGACGTATTCCCACGCCGCGCGGCTACCGCGTGTTCGTCGACACCCTGCTGACAATCGAAACCATCGACGAAGCGGCGCTGGAAAGCAGACTGCAATCGCGCCTGTCGAATTCGCCACAAAAGATCATTGCCAATGCGGCCCAGGTATTGTCATCGCTATCACAATTCGCCGGGGTCGTAATGACGCCGCGCCGCGAATCGATTTTCCAGCAGATCGAATTTTTGCGCCTGTCGGAAAAACGCATTCTGCTGGTCATCGTTGGCCCCAATGGCGATGTGCAGAACCGCTTATTGCTGACCGAGGTTGATTACACACCATCGCAACTGGTGCAGTCCGCCAATTACATCAACCAGCATTATGGCGGACTGGGCTTTGATGAAGTCCGCCTGCGCCTGCAAAATGAATTGCGCCAGTTGCGCGATGACATGGCCAACTTAATGCAGGCTGCGGTCGAAGCCGGCAGCGACGCCATGAGCGACGACTCCGACAATGTCGTCATTTCCGGCGAACGCAATCTGCTCAGCGTGACCGACTTGTCGTCGAACATGAGTTCATTGCGCAAACTGTTCGACATGTTCGAACAAAAAACCGGCCTCATGCAATTGCTCGACGTCTCCAGCAAAGCGACTGGCGTACAGATCTTCATCGGTGGCGAATCACAGTTGGTACCAATGGATGACATGAGTATTGTCACCGCGGCTTACGAAGTTAATGGCAAGATCGTCGGCACACTAGGCGTGATCGGGCCGACCCGCATGGCTTATGAGCGCGTGATTCCGATTGTCGATATCACCGCCAAGCTGCTGTCGAGTGCACTGAGCAACAATTAGTTGTTGCAAAGACCTTACGCTCCTTTACGCCGACAGGACCGACAATGAAAAAAGCCATCCGGTGATCGCCGGATGGCTTTTTTATCAACAAGACGTAAAACTGCGTGAAGCTGCTGAGTACGAACAGCTTACCTCTTGCCTTTTTGACAGTCTCGGCAGTGGCCATACAAAGCCAGTGCATGGTCGGCGATATCAAAACCATGCTCTTGAGCAATTTTTACCTGGCGCTTCTCGATTTCGGCATCGAAGAATTCTTCGACCTTGCCGCAATCCAGACAGACCAGGTGGTCATGGTGCGAGCCTTCATTGAGCTCGAACACAGCCTTGCCGGTCTCGAAGTGATTGCGCTGCAGCAGTCCGGCCTGCTCAAACTGCGTCAGCACCCGATAGACCGTGGCCAAGCCGACATCCAGATTGTCTGATAGCAGCATTTTGTAGACATCTTCCGCACTGAGGTGGCGCACCTCGGTATTTTGGAAAATTTCAAGGATTTTCAAACGCGGCAAAGTCGCTTTGAGGCCGCTAGCTTTTAGTTCAGATGGATTATTAGGCATGTTTCAGTAAAAATCAGGTTATCTGCTTTATCATATAGCGTTTTAGCACAATTGCTCAACCAATTGAAATCTTTATGCGAATGTTGCCAACTTACCGTATTTCCGCTTTTGCACTGATCATACTGAGTACCTTGGTATCTGGCTGCGCCACCAAGAAACCTGCCGACACCATGGCAGCGACATCAGACACCAGTGGCGTACAAGTGTCCAGAAGCAATGGCGGCGGCTTGTTCGGCCTGCGCATGCTGACGCCGTATCGCATCGACATCCAGCAGGGCAACTTCGTCTCCAAGGAGATGGTCGCGCAATTACGCCCAGGGATGACGCGTGACCAGGTGCGCTTCGTGCTCGGTACGCCGTTGCTCAATGACATGTTCCACGTCAACCGCTGGGATTACGAGTTCCGCCTGGTCAAAGGCAGCGGCGAACTGATGACCAGCCGCGTCTCGGTATTCTTCAAGGATGACGTGCTGGAACACTTTGAAGGCGGTGACAACCTGCCAACCGAGTCTGAGTATCTGTCGCTGATTGCCGGCTCGCATAACAGTGCCATACCGGAACTGTCGGATACCCCAAGCAGTTCGAGTAAACCCAACAAACCCAGCAACTAAGATGCTGGCTTGAGCGCGCAATACAAGACCGTCCTAAATAACGAAAAGCCGTCATGAGTACTTTGAAAATCGCCGTCGCCGGCGCTTCCGGCCGTATGGGCCGCATGTTGATCGAAGCCATACAGCAGGCTGACGATCTGGTTCTAGCCGGTGCGCTGGATATACCCGACTCGGCCAATCTGGGCAGCGATGCTGCTGCCTATCTGGGCCAGCCAGCCAATGTCGTGATCGAATCCGATCTGGCCAAAGGCTTGCATGGCATCGATGTGCTGATCGACTTCACCCGCCCCGAAGGGACCGTCAAGCATGCGCAATACTGTGCTGCACATGGTATCAAGATGGTGATCGGCACCACCGGCCTGGAGCAGACGCACAAGGACGCCATCCACGCTGCGGCGCAAGACACCGCCATCATGCTGTCACCCAACATGAGCGTGGGCGTCAATGTGACGTTGAAATTATTGGAAATGGCGGCCAAGAATTTCGCCGAGGGCTACGACATCGAAATTATCGAAGCCCACCATCGCCACAAGATCGATGCGCCATCGGGCACCGCGTTGAAGATGGGCGAAGTGATTGCCGATGCGCTCGGTCGCAAGCTCGACGACGTTGCTGTGTATGCGCGCGAAGGCATCACCGGCCCGCGTGATCCATCCTCGATCGGCTTTGCTGCGGTGCGCGGCGGCGACATCATCGGCGACCACACGGTCATGTTTGCCGGCACCGGCGAACGTATAGAAATTTCCCACAAATCGTCCAGCCGTGTCAGTTATGCCCATGGCAGCCTGCGTGCCGCGCGCTTCCTGGCCGACAAGAAAACCGGCCTGTATGACATGCAGGACGTACTGGGATTGAAGTAAGCGCAGCCGACGCGCCGAAAAATCCAGGCGCGTCGAATCTTTTTGCAGCAGACTACGCCAACAGGTTGCCATTTCGCTTGCCTCTCGTCATTAGCCCGTTACTAACCTAGAGAAAACACATGGAACAAACCGTTGGATTCGCCCATTACTGGGCGCAGGGCGATGCTATCTCGCACGCCGTCGCGTATGTACTGTTGCTGATGTCGATCGCCAGTTGGTTCTACATTCTGTCCAAGACCTGGAGTTCCTGGCGCATCCGCCGCAGCAGCAATGCGCTCGACGGTTTCTGGAGAGCCCCTACATTGAGCGACGCTACGACTGCGATGCAAGCGGTTGATAGCGAGCAGATATACACACCGCTGGCGTTACAGGCAGCCGAAGCGGCCAGTATCTCCTCCAAACAGCAAAGCACTCCGTCACTCAATGCCGCCACCGATCCCGGCGAATTGATCACGCGCACCTTGCGACGCGAAATCAATCGCGTGTCGGCACGGCTAGAACGCGGCCTCACGCTGCTGGCCTCGGTCGGCTCGACGGCACCATTCGTCGGCCTGTTCGGCACGGTCTGGGGAATTTATCACGCACTCGCCGCTGTCTCCGCCAGCGGTACGGTACAAATCGACAAAGTCGCCGGTCCGGTCGGCGAAGCGCTGATCATGACCGCACTGGGATTGGTAGTGGCGATTCCGGCGGTGTTGGCCTATAACGCATTTACCCGCATTAACCGTTTGACCCTGGCTGAACTCGATGGCTTTGCGCATGACCTGCATGCCTATCTGACCACTGGCGAACGGGTCGGCAAGGGGCAATCATGAGCTTCGGCGGCTTCACCGACAACCAGCACGGCGCGCCGATGGCTGAAATCAATGTCACGCCGATGGTCGACGTGATGCTGGTGCTGCTAGTGATTTTCATCCTTTCGGCACCGCTGTTTACGCATTCGCTGCAACTCGACTTGCCGACCGCCAAATCAGCCCCGGCACCGGAAAAACCGCAAACCGTCAGCATTGGTATTGATGCCTCTGGCAAGTTGTTCTGGCAAGATCAACCGGTCAGTCTGGAGCAACTCAATCAACGCATGGCAGAAGCCGCCACGCATACGCCACAACCAGATGTACAGTTGCGCGCCGACAAGGCCACGCGCTATGAAGTCATTGCCGACGTCATGTCTGCGGCGCAAGACCATGGTCTGGTCAAGCTCGGGTTTGTGACCGATCCCAAACCCGCTAACACAAAGAAATAGCCATGCCTACCGCAAGCCTGAACGGCGAACTGATCATCGACTGGGACAGTTTCCATGACCAATGCAGCGCCGTGTTCGGCTTTCCCGATTTTTATGGCCGCAACATGAACGCCTGGGTCGATTGCCTGAGCTATCTGCGCGACGACGACGGCATGAGCAAGTTCGTGCTCAAGGAAAATGAAGTACTGACCATCGACGTCCTGCACAGCGACAAGCTGCGCCAAGCACAGCCAGAGATTGTAGAAGAACTGCAATTCTGCGTCGCCATGATCAATGAACGCTGCGAAGACTATGAAGAGGCCGCGACGCTGAAACTGTCGCTGCGCTAATCCGCCCCTGACTCAATCAATCAGTGCATCGCCGTCATAGAACGGATAAGGCCCGTCGAACGCGCCAACATAGGCGGTGTGACTGATCATGCCGGCGCCGGCATCCCACAGATGCAACTGGAAAGCATTTGGCTCCATCACGAATTGAGATGGCGCATCGGCCGACAAATCCAGCGCCACCTGATGCGCCACACCCGGGCAAGTCGACGCCAGCGTACCGCCAAAGCGCACCTGAATTGCCCGATGCAAATGGCCGCACAACACCCGCTCCACCTGAGGATGACGGCGTACCACCGCCTCCAGTGCCTGCGGCTCAGCCAGGCCAATCTGATCCATATGGCCGATACCCGTCTTGAACGGCGGATGATGCATGACGATCACGGTTGGCCGTTGCGGCTGTGCGCTTAACACCTCATCGAGCCACAACAGACTCGCTGGCGCCAGCGCACCATTGCTGGAACACGGAATCACCGTATCGAGTGCAACGATGCGCACCGGATGATCTTCAATGACGTATTCGATACGTGCATCGGGCGCCGCATTACCTTGCTGCAAATAGCCATGATCGGGAAACGCCGCGCGTAAAGCCTGACGTTCATCATGATTGCCAGGGAGCAGGTAATACGGCATCTGCAGCGGCACCAGCAATTCACGCAACATGGCGTATTCCTCGGCCAGGCCGAAGTCGACCAAGTCGCCAGTGAACACGATGGCATCCGGGCGCTGCTTGAGTTGATTGACCTGGGTAACACAACGACGCAGACTTTCGGCGGTATCGACCACGCGATACGATTTCTTGCCGTGCGCCTTGATATGCAAATCGGATATCTGACACAAAATCATGCGTGCGCCTCCTCTATCGATGTCGCTGTCGCTGCTGGAAAGCACATGATGGCATGTTCCGACACCCGCAAACCAATGCGCTCACCAGCATGCCAGGCGCTGCGCCTGCGTGTCTCGACAATCACCGGCAGTGCCGCGCCGATATCGATCATCAACCGTGTGCGATCGCCCATGAAGAAGGTCGACATGACATGACCAAAAAAATCTGCACCGACTTCGCCTGCGGCGACAATTTCCACATCCTCGGGTCGGAACATGGCCTCGGCTTCCTGATCCAAAGGCAGATTGGCCAACGGCAAACGACCTGCCGTGATTTGCAAATGCCCTTCCCGCGCCACGCCACTGACCCGGTTCATGGTGCCGATAAAATCAGCCACGAAGGCATTTTCGGGACGGTAGTAGATATCTTGCGGAGTACCGATCTGGGCGATCTTGCCGCGTTGCATGACCACAATACGATCACCGAGCGCCATTGCCTCTCCTTGATCATGCGTGACATAAATCGCAGTGATGCCGAGCCGGCGCAACAACTGGTTGAGATCGGCGCGCAGGGTTTCGCGCAACTTGGCGTCGAGCGCCGTCAGCGGCTCGTCCAGCAGCAACACCTTGGGCTCAACCGCCAAGGCACGCGCCAGCGCCACACGTTGCTTCTGGCCACCCGACAATTGTTCAATGCGACGATGCGACAAGCCTTGCAAATGCACCATTTCCAGCAACGCGTCAATGCGTGCGAGCCGCTCGGCCGGTGCCACCTTGCGCAGCTTCAGACCATAGGCAATATTCTCACCGACCGTCATATTGGGAAACAAGGCGTAGTTCTGAAACACCATGCCAACACCACGCCGCTCGATCGGCAGGTCAGTCACATCTTCGTCGCCGAACAATACCTTGCCGCCTTGGTCGGGAAACTCCAGCCCCGCGATCATGCGCAAGGTGGTGGTCTTGCCGCAACCGGATGGGCCCAACAGTACCAGCGTTTCGCCCGGTTGCACGGTCAAGTTGATCGGCTCCAGTGCGGCGGTGCCATTGCCGAAAGTTTTGGCGCATTGAACCAATTTGATGGAGACGGACGTATTCATAGTCTTGCCTTATTTAGAACCATATTCATAGCCTTACTTTCGCCTGCGTGGTGTTTGCCACCCATTGCATGGCGATCAACAGTGGAATAATCATCAACAGAAAAATCAAGGTGTAGGCCGACCCCACTTCCAACCGTAGCGACGCATAACTGTCCGCCAAACCGACTGGCAAAGTCATGGTCAGCGGCGTATGTAACATCCAGGTGATATTGAACTCGCCAATCGACAAGGTCACCACCATCAATGCACCAGCTAGAATGCCACTGGTCACATTGGGAATCACCACACCAAAAAACCGTTGCCAGCGGGTCGCGCCAAGACTGGCAGCAGCCTCTTCCAGTACCGCCAGTTGCGATGACTGCATCACCGCCAGCACCGGGCGCACCATGAACGGCAGGGTAAACAGCACATGCCCGACCAGGATGAACAGCAGGCTGCCACGGAAGCTGCGATATTGACCGTAAGCCATAATCAAGGCCAGCGCCGTGGCCAGCCCCGGCACCGCCACCGGCATCATCAACAACTCTTCAATGATCCGCGCCAGACGGCTGTTGCCGCCGCGGTAGCGCGCCAGCATGTAAGCCAGCGGCACGCCAACGATCGCCGTCACGGCCAGGCAAGCCAGCGCGATCACGATCGAACGCCAAATGGTCAACTGATAGTCATCCCAGACTTGATATACCCAGCGCAAAGTCAAGCCGCTCGACAGGCCAATGAAGAAATTATCAGTCAGCCCTGCCAGGATCGACAGAATCACCGGCACGATCAGGAACGCACAGATGAGCAAGGTAAATGCCAGTTGCAGATAAAACCGAACACCATGTTGTAAAGTTCGCTTCATACAGTGCTCCTCATGCGGCTGCCCCGTTATTGCCCGACCAGGAACGCGCCAATGCCAGCACCAGCCAGGTAATCAGACCAAGCACAATCGACAGCGCCGCCGCCATGGAAAAGTTGGCGTAGCTGGTAAATTCGTTATAGATCGACATCGGCAATACATCAATATTGGTCGCCAGCGTAAACGCCGTGCCAAACGCGCCGACGCTGGTGGCAAAACAGATCGCGCCGGATGAAATCAAGGCTGGAGTCAAAGCTGGCAACACCACATCGGCCAGCACGCGCCATGGCGATGCCCCGAGTGAACGCGCGGCTTCTTCCAGCGCAGGATCGAGTTTTTCCGCAGCGGCAATCACGGTCAGGATCACGCGCGGAATCGAAAAATACAGATAACCTAAAAACAAGCCGGTGAAGGAATAGGCAAACACCAGCGACTCGCCAAACAGCTTGTCGGTCAGCGCTCCGATCAAACCCTGACGACCAGCCAGCATAATCACCATGAAACCGACCACCACCCCGGGAAACGCCAATGGAAACGTCAGCATGGCCATCAGCAAAGCCTTGCCGGGAATACGATGGCGTTGCAGGAACACCCCAACCACGACCGAGATCGCCAGCGTCACCGCGGTAACTGCGGCCGACAACAACAGCGTTGATACCAGGCTCCACAAATAATGGTGATTGGTCAGCACCGCCAGATAAGCCATGGCACCCGTCGGACCACTGGCACCAACGCCGACCAGCCGCAGCATCGGCAACAGCCAGAATGCCGCAAACAACGTCATGGCCGGCGCCGCGCACAGCCACAGATGCTGCTGGCTGGCGCGTCGACGCTGGACCGGGCGTGAGGAAATAGGCCCGGTCATCCTTACTTCACTTCAGCCAGATAGCGTTCGCTGAACTGACGCTGCACTTCAGCCATCTTGCCGTAATCGACTGCCTTGGAACGGGCATAATCGGACGCTGGCAGGAAACGCGCCTGGGCCTCCTTCGAAATCGCCGAAGCACGTACCGGACGCAGATAGGCATTGGCCCAGATGGCCTGACCTTCGTTGGACAACAGGAAGTCCAGCACCTTCTTGGCATTAGCCTGGTTCGGACCGTTCTTCACCAGACTGACCACATAAGGCACAGTCACGCTACCTTCGGACGGAATGATGAAAGCAACATTGGCGTGATCCTTGTATTTTGCGCGATAAGCATCGAAGTCATAACCAAACAGGATCGGAATTTCACCCGACAGCAGACGCGCATAAGAGGTTTGCTTGGGCACGATAGGCTGGTTCTTTTGCAAGGTCTTGAAGAAATTGATGCCTGGCGTGAAGTTATCGAGCGTGCCGCCCAGCGCCTGGTTCACTGCCACTGCACCAACATAGCCGACAAACGCACTGGCGGGATCGAGATAGCCGATCAAGCCCTTGTATTCAGGCTTGAGCAAATCTTGCCACGAATGCGGCACCGGCTTGCCCTTGAGAGCATCGACGTTGACCATCAAACCCATGGTGCCGGAGTGGATAGTGGTCCAATAACCTTCCGGATCCTTCAGACCGGCCGGTACTTCATTCCAGCCTGCTGGTTTGTACGGGGTGATGATGTCCTGCTTCTTGGCTTCAATACCAAAGGTCACGCCAACATAGGTGAAATCAGCAACAGGACTGGCCTTTTCCGCCAGCATCTGGGCCAGCGCCTGACCGCTATTCTTGTTGTCAGGTGGCACCGTGATACCGGTCTTTTCCTTGATGGTCTTGATCTGCGTGGCCCAATCGGCCCATTCGGGCGGACAGTTGTAGCAGATCACGTTTTGCGCGCTGGCCTGGATCGGTGCAGCGAACGCCACGATCACGGCGGCGGCGGACGCGGCGGCCTGGATAAATCTGGATAAACGCATGGGTTTTCCTTTGCTGTTGCGGTTTGGATGGAAAAATTACTGCCTGAAAAATCAATCAATACGTCATTACATGCGGGCTGTTCGCGCCATCGATGGCTTCATAGGTCCGTACCGAAGCGCCATGGCGTATTGCGTGCGCCAGAATCTTCGACGCTGGCACGCCCGGGCCTGGTTGCGGATCAATCGCCGCCACCAGCGTGCGTAGCGCAGTGTCGCCAATCAACTCAGACGGCTGCACCGCACTGGCCAATTCCGGCACCATTAGTTCGCCCAGTGGAATGCCGTCAAAGCCCATGACGGAAACATCGCGCGGCGCTTCAATGCCGACCTTGCGCAGGTCACGCATGGCCGCCAGCGCCAGCAAGTCATTCGAACAAAACAACGCACTCGGGCGCTCACGCGCATCGGCAAACGTCTGCAGCAGGCCAACACCGGCATCGGTGCCACCCACAACGGCGCTGGTCGTGGTGTGACGCATCACTTCAAGCGGTGGCAGCGGTGTCAAACCATGCGCGCGCATAGCGTCTAGGTAACCGTGATAGCGCTGTATTGCACGGTCGGACGCATGAAAATGGCCACTCAGCATTTGAATACGGCGATGGCCGAGCGCAATCAAATAGGCCACGGCATCATGCGCGGCGGCGCGATTGTCGACCGACACCGACAGCCGTTCGCTTTGTTGCGGCTGGTTATAGGTCAACACATAAGGAATACCTTCGCGGTCGAGCACGTCGAGCGTCGGACTGGCACTGGCGTCGGCCACCGTCAGGATGACGCCATCAACACGGTGACGCAGCAACAGCTCGACCGCAGCGGCCTCATCTTCCTGATGGTATTCAGTGGCCGTAAACATGACCGAATAGTCAAGCGCACGCGCCGCCAACTCGATGCCTTGCAGACATTGCGCAAATACCGTATTGGACAACGTTGGCACGACCACACCAATGGTGCGGGAACGCCCGGCACGCAGATTGCGACCATTGAAATTGGGTCGAAAACCCAGTTGCGTGATCGCCTGCTGAATTTTATCGGCGGTATCGCGGCTGACCGAACTGGGCGTATTGAGCAAACGCGACACGGTCGCGGTCGAAACACCTGCTTGCAGAGCGACTTGTTTGATGGAAGGAGGCACAATGGCGGCTGGCTAATGAAAACGATTACATCGTGCCAGCGCTTTGTTACGGCCCGATGACCATGCGCAGGGACAAACTGCATAAAAATAAGCGGCAGCACTTCCATGCCCACCAATAAAATATCTCCTCAGCAACTTTCCCGCCCCCTATCCTGCAAAATCACGCGCGCATCGAGATCTGCACAGAACTGCGTCGCTACGGGGGTGAGCCGGTATAATGTCGGGTTTCGATCTTCCCTTTGCCTTCATCGTCATGCAAGATAAATATAGCCCCGCAGAAGTAGAACAATCCGCGCAGCAGCACTGGATCTCGACCAACGCCTACAAAACCGTCGAGCACGCAAAAGACAAGGCTGGCCGCGACAAGAAGAAGTTCTATGCCTGTTCCATGCTGCCTTACCCATCGGGCAAGCTGCATATGGGCCATGTGCGCAACTACACCATCAATGATGTGATGTATCGCTATCTGCGCATGAACGGTTACAACGTCTTGATGCCGATGGGTTGGGATGCCTTCGGTATGCCGGCTGAAAACGCCGCGATGGCCAATGGCGTGCCGCCGGCACAATGGACTTACTCGAACATCGAGTACATGAAAAAGCAGATGCAATCGATGGGTCTGGCCATTGACTGGTCGCGTGAAATGACCGCCTGCTCACCCGAATATTACAAATGGAACCAGTGGATGTTCCTCAAGATGCTGGAAAAAGGCATCATCTACAAAAAGACCGGCATCGTGAACTGGGACCCGATCGATCAAACCGTGCTGGCCAATGAGCAAGTCATCGACGGTCGCGGCTGGCGCTCCGGCGCCGTGATCGAAAAACGCG
>Ga0066798_10000547_pt1 | contig 18948 bp, 16 predicted proteins | sample PersoiDNA2013203_FD_70961 | JGI IMG/M metagenome (GOLD analysis project Ga0066798, IMG submission 70961) | Permafrost soil microbial communities from the Arctic, to analyse light accelerated degradation of dissolved organic matter (DOM) -... | ecosystem: Environmental > Terrestrial > Soil >... | reverse complement strand
AATTTGGCAGCGACGCTGGGTTTTGACGGTCATCTAATTAGAATAAAAAAGACACAATTTTGTCTGCATAACGAGCCCGCAGTTTCTTTTTTGAAGGCAGGTTTTTGTTGTGAGTAGTAGTTTTCGCGCGCCCGCTGTAACAACCTCCGCCGAAATCGATCTTTTAGAGATCTCCAAGTTTGTCTGGCAGCAAAAAAAACTTTTGCTTCTGGTTGCTCTTGGGGGTGGACTGATCGCGGCCTCATACGCTTTTCTTGCTACTCCCGAATATAAGATCAGTACGGTGTTGCGCCCTGCAGCGGTCAATGAGTTGGATGCGCTGAATCGCTCAGAGATATATCAGCTTCCTCCATCTGAGGCGCTTATAGAAGTGGGTTCGGCCCTAGACTCTTATGATGTTCGCCTGGCATTTTTCAGGGAAAATCAAAGGCTATTCGAAAAATTCGTTGAGCCGGGGCGGACGTTGGAACAATCTTTTGAAGAGTTCAATCGAAACTCGATCCGTTTGATTCTTCCGGAAGCAGAAAAAAAGAATACGCTTAGGGCCTATGTAAAACTTGAAATGACATATCCCAAAGACATTGATGGCGTCGCTATCCTTAACGGTTTCGTCGACTATGCCATCAATGTGAAACGTATGCAGATATCATCGGACTTGAATACCATTATCAAAAATAGAATAAGCGAGCTGAAAGGCAAGTTTGAATCGGCGCGGTCGAACTACAGTGTCGAGAAAGAGGCTAGAATAGCGTCGTTGCGCGAAGCAGATTCAGTGAGGCGCGCTCAACTGCAGGACGAATTGAAGGCGCTTCGCTCGCAATTGAAGACTTTACGCAGCGATCGTATCGCTCAGCTGAGCGAATCTATCAGCATTGCTAAATCCTTGGGCATCCACAAGCCGGCTACGCCATCTTCACTCGGCGAGCAGGTGAATACGAGTGCTGCCAGTGTTATGCGAACGGAGATAAGCAACCAGCAAGTCCCGCTGTATTTTATGGGAACGGAGGCGCTTAAAGCTGAGCTTGCAGCGCTGCATCTGCGTAGATCGGATGACTTCACCGATTCTCGTATTGCACAGATTGCCAAGGAGCTTCAGATACTGGCGTTCAATCGAGAGGTTGAAGTGCTGAGTGCGCGTAAAAATGAAGATGTTTTTCTTGCCGATGTTCAGCCGTTGCGGGCAGAGATTGCGCGCTTGAGCAACTTGAGTATTGATGTAGCCAGTTTGAAGTTAGCGAGTATCGACCAGCAGGCCCTAGAGCCCTTGAAGCCTTCTAGCCCGAATCGCTTGTTTGTGGTGATGTTTGGTGTTTTTGCTGGGCTGATCCTTGCGGTCGGTATCGTTCTCGTCAAGTATGCTTTTCTTATGAGCGCTATTGGCGTAAAGGTTGATGTCGTCACACCGCCCTCCCAGGGGCGCACTCCAGAGGATGCTCTGGTGGGGCTGCAACAAAGTTCAAACAAGATGCTCCGGAAATAGTCAGTGTGCTGAAATTTTCACGGCTCACATCTATTGATGTTGGTATAAGTTGAGTGCTTTCGTGTGCGGATATTCAAGCAGGCAGTCTTTTGGCCCACAAGTGATGCTTGAATAATCTGTCTTGGTTTGACGTCTGAAGAGATCCTTGCTGGTGAAGGGAGCGGGGGCTCACCTCGAATAACCACGCTAGCCCATTCAAAAAACGTGAATTTTCGGCCTGCTCCTTGGCATTTCGTACTACTATTGCTTCCCGCTTTCCGTAAGGAGTGATCCAGACATTTCGGATGCTTTAGAGGTATGGAGGCCATTCAGTCAGGGCATCATCCTTGCTGGCGGGGGGGGAGGGGCTTGCATGCGGATTTTGGTACGCCGAGGGCTTTATCCTTCGTGTGGTTTGCTGCTGGTCGGCGTTCTGCACATCGCAACTGAGGATGCTATGGCTCCTTTTTCAGGCATTTATTGGTGGTGGTCATGTTGAATGGGTGGGCACGAACAGCAAGGTTGCTCCGCTACCTGGAGGCTGTTAATCGATATGGTCAAACATCGAGGTGGGTATTGGTTTACATCTACTGTAAGGCTACCTTTAGTGGGCGCTTTGATGTGTCCGCTTATTAAGCGGTTCGTGAATATGTCGTTATATATGAAGCAGTAGTTGCTGGTGCTTTAGCTGTTCGGGATGAAAAGAATGAAGCTGGAACTAAATGTTAGAAATGACACAATATACAATCTGCTCGGGAACATTGTTCCGATTCTGGCGGCGCTGCTTTTTATACCGTATCTGACGCGAGAATTAGGCGCTGAGCGTTTCGGTTTTATGACTATCATGTGGGCGCTGATTGGTTATTTTGGGATTTTTGATTTGGGCGTTTCTAGAGCGCTTACTTATTTTGCGACACGCTCCAATGATCCAGTTAGTCCCGATCCCTTGGCCCCGGCAGTCAAAGCGGGTATGCAAGTTGTTGGCATTGCCGGTTTGATCGGAATGCTGTTGGTTATGGCTGTTTCAGATGTAACAGTAAGGAAGTTGCTCGGTAGCAACTTGGACATGTATTACGAAGCGCTTTGGGCGCTGTGGATTACAGCGCTGATCATCCCACTTACGGCAATGGGGAACGGACTGAGGGGCGTGCTTGAGGGGTTGGGCAGCTTTAGAGACGTTGCAGTCATAAAAGGTGTGACGGGGTCTGTGTTTTTTATCGCGCCAGCCTGTCTTGCTTTTTACAACATTCATTCCTTGTATGCGATAGCTGTGTCATTTTTTATCGTCCGACTAGTGACCTCATTTTGGTGTTGGTACGCCGTTCAGCAAAGCCGGCAATACAAATCATCCCGTGCGGAGGCGGTTTTTCCTGCGCATAGGAAAGCGCTACTTTCATATGGTGCCTGGGCGCTGCTGTCCTCAATTATCAGTCCGTTGATGATGTATGGTGATAGATTCATTATTTCCACTGTGTTGGGCGCTCAAATGGTTGGGATGTACGCTGTCCTCCAAGAGATGATGGGGCGCACTGTTCTATTTTCGGCTTCGTTTGCATCGGCACTACTGCCACGGTTTGCCAAAGAAAATGGTGAAACGCTAAAAAGTAATTATCGTCGTTATAACACACTGTTAATTGTCGCGATGGCGGTATTTTATATTGTGTTCTGGGTCTGCGCTAAGTTTATGGCTGAGCTTTGGCTTGGACGCAGTCTAGAGGAATATAAAAATATTTTCGCGTTGTTTTCGTTTGCGTTGTTTATGAACTCTATTACGCAGTTGCCTTTTTTCTTCTTGCATTCCAAAGGTATGCCGGAAGTGCCCGCTAAGTTTCACCTTCTAGAGTTTACGTTGTACGTGCCCGCTTGTATTTGGGCAACCCTGAATTATGGGGTTGAGGGGGCCGCAGTAGTATGGGTCTTTAGGGTCTTAATTGATTGGGTACTGTTGCAATGGGCCGTAAGAAAAATACTTGGCTAGTCACGTTTTCACCATTGAGTGTGTTACTGCTAGTGTGGGGCTTCCAGTGGGTTTACTACGAAGTTATAGGTACTTCAGTGTTTAACCCAATTCTATCGGCCACCTGGTGGGCGGTCTCTTTGGCTTTGGCTGGCTATGCGCTAGGCTCAGTGATGGTCGTAGTGTTTACGCGCAACGCGTTGTGGCGGCCGGATTTTAGGCTAGAAAGAAGGTTTTTTTATTTTAAATCATTGTGTTTTATTTTGACGATGTGGGTTGTACTCGATAATTTGGTAATCCCCGTGGCGGCTGGACATAGTGTTTCTGAACTTCGAAATCAAGCTATAGACGAATGGACGGAGGGGGGGGTTGCACCAAGAGTCTTGGCTGTCCTGATGAATGGCTTGGCCTGCGCGGTGCTTTTCGTAATCTCTATAAATTACGAAGTTAAGAACAAGTTCAGTTTTTTCTGGGTGCTGGTTTACTTTTTACTTTGTATTGCTTGTTTTTCTCGCACTCTATTGCTTATCGGCATGGCGATCATCTTACTCAGGGTTCTTTTGCAGGGTAAGAATCCGCTTCGTGTTATATTTATTTCGTTGATTGGTTTTATAGTTCTGTTTCTGGCCCTTGCGTGGTTGATGAAAGATCACCTGCCTGGGGAAGACTCTGTGGTTGATGTGCTTGTTCGGCATGTTGAGGTGTACTTTTTTGGTGGCGTGTCAGGGCTTAATTATTACGTGAAATATGATAGTCCACACTACGATACGTTGTTGACGATGCCGCGATTTATTCAGGGGTTCTTTTCAATGCAGATGGAGATGCCGCCGTCTTATTTTGATTTTGTAGAGACCCCCGGAACACTCAATGTGTTTACGTCTATATTTCCGCCTTATCATGATTTTGGAGGAATAGGTGTTTTTGTTTTTTTTGGAATTTACGGCCTTCTATCCACCGCTGCTTGCGTGCTCTTTGTCCGAACAGGAAAATTTCTATGGCAAGTGATTGCAGGGTTCACTGTTTATGCAACGGCCATGTCGATTTTTGATGATCAGTTTTTGAGAGGGTTACCGGTCTTTTTGATTTTGGCGTTTTTTGCCTGGGTGCTGGATTTGATTCGTGGGCGAATGGGGCGCGTTGTTCAAGTGGAATATCAACAATGAGTGTTTCTGCAGAATCAGAAGTTAAACGGCACGACAGCGTGTTCGGGGCTTTGAGTGTATCTGTCTGTATGGCGACCTATAATGGGGAGTTGTACTTGCGCGAACAACTGGATTCGATATTGTTAGAGTTGCGTGAAGGCGATGAGCTTGTAGTGGTTGATGATTGCTCTAAGGATACAACGTGCGAAATACTACTTTCCTATATGGGTAGAGATAAGCGCGTAAAGGTATTTTTTAATCAGCGCAACCTGGGTGTCATTAAATCCTTTGAGTCCGCGCTTTCCAAAGCGGGCAATGAAATTATCTTTCTTTCGGATCAAGACGACGTATGGCTGTCAGGTCGTGTGTCTTCTTCCCTTGCGATATTCGCGAGCTACGAACAGGTATCCGCAGTCGTAGTAAATGCGGAGGTTCTTGCATTTACGGACCGAACCAGTACTAGCTTTTATCCGCAGGGCTACTCGCCGAGCTTTAGCTTGTTTTCCCAACTTTATAAGAACGAATTTATTGGTTGTTGTATGGGGGTTCGCCGAAGAGTGCTGAGGTTGGCGCTACCGTTCGCTCACCGAATTTCGATGCATGACTGGTGGCTGGGTTGCTGTGCCCTGATGAATGGGGAGGTCCACTTTTTGAACGAAAACAAAATCTATTACCGTCGGCATTCTTCTAATGCATCTCCCGCTAAGCGTCGCAAGTTAGCAACTGTTCTCCGCTCGCGAATTTTAGATATGTTTTGTTTTTTATCGTTGTTGCTGCGCTGGGTGAAAAGGAGGGGGGGTAAATGAGTGCCAAAGTAATTATCTTGATGGCGACTTACAATGGTGAGGCGTTTTTGGCGCAGCAACTTCAATCTATTTTGTTCCAGACTCATGGAAATTGGCATCTGTTTGTGCGAGATGACGGTTCGACTGATGCGACGGAGTCGATAATTCGGTCGTTTCAGGAGCAACATTCGAACATATCCATTTTGGATAACCAGGGAGTAGGTACAGGCTCTGCGGCGGGTAATTTTTTTGAGCTTATTCAGCAGTGCCCACTCTCGGAGTTCGATTATGTAGCTTTAGCTGATCAGGATGACGTGTGGTCTCCTGATAAGCTTGAGGCTGCGATCAGGCTTATCGAGAAGGAGGGTGCAGGCGCTTATTCCTCCAATCTGGTCTCATACGACAACCGCCTGAAGCGCTCCCGGTTCATGAATAAGGGGCAATCGCAAAAAAAGTTTGATTATTTGTTTCAAGGTGCATCGGCAGGATGTACATATGTCTTGACTCGTGCCGCGTTTGAGCGGGTCAAGCAGATGACATCTGGGATCCAGTCCTATAAAGGCCGGTCTCATGATTGGTTAATTTATGCTATCTGCCGGGTTAGTCATATTCGATGGGCGTTTGATCAAAATGCCTATATTTTCTATCGGCAGCATGCCTCCAATGTTTATGGTGCTATGAGTGCCTTTGCCGGCCTAAAAAGTAAGCTCGGATTGATCCGCAATGGCTGGTATCGTGACAATATCCTTTGGATAGCTGAAAAATCCGGCGCGGAAGCATCGGCAAAAGACATTGTGAGTCTGATCAAGAGCGGTTCGATCATGAGCCGAGTGCGTCTGGCCCTTAAGGCGGGTGAGCTCCGTCGGGAGAAAAATGCCTGTCGCTTGATGGTAGTCCTGTTGCTTACGTTCGTATTTTGATAGCGCAGAGACAGAAGCGCGTATCAGCGGTGAGCTGTAGAAATTGGTTGTGCAGGGCTCAGGGTGTAGCCTTGCTGACCTTTTCTTGAATTGTGTAATGATGAAATTTTCTGGGTGTTGTCATGAAGCGTTTGTTTGATATTTTTGCCTCTGCCATTGGCTTGATCCTGTTGTCGCCCGTTATCTTGATCGTTGCTTTTCTGATCCGCAGAAAACTTGGTTCGCCGGTGCTCTTCCGTCAGGTACGGCCGGGCATCCATGGTAAGCCGTTTGATATGATAAAATTTCGGACCATGCGTGATGCCATCGATGATCAGGGAAATCCACTGCCAGACGCGGAACGAATGACCCCGTTTGGGAGTTTCCTGCGGTCCAGCAGTCTTGATGAACTCCCCGAGTTGTGGAACGTCTTTAAGGGGGATATGAGCCTGGTGGGGCCTCGTCCGCTCCTCATGCAATATTTGCCGCTGTACAGTGCAGAACAATATCGTCGTCATGAGGTCAAACCCGGTGTTACAGGTTGGGCTCAAGTCAATGGGCGGAACAGCCTTGAGTGGGATGAGAAGTTTAAGCTGGATATTTGGTATGTTGATAACCGTTCGTTTATCTTGGATTTAAAAATTCTGTTGGCGACGGTGAAAAAAGTTCTGATCCGCGACGGCATCTCGCAGGAAAATAACGCGACGATGGAAGCTTTTAAAGGGTCGCAAGACAAGTAATTTACCCACACCGGAGATTAGATAATGGCTGATAAGATTTTGCGTTTGATTGAAGAGGCAATGGAGGTGGAAGAGGGTTCCATTGCTCTTGGCCAGACGCTCGACTGGGATTCTATTGCAGTCGTAACATTCATGGCGCTGGTTGATGAACACCTTGATAAGAGAGTGTCGGCGGACCTGTTGAATAAGTGTGTGACAGTTGACGATGTCGTCAAGTTAGTCGCTTGATGTCGATTCTTTCAGAGCCGCATATATAGAATCACACCATTGCCCTGCTAGATCATCTATCGGGGCAATTTTATTTTATAGTCAGTAAATTTTTTATTATGTGGCATGAATCAGTAGTCAAGTGTTTTTTTTTGCGTTCTGAGCTGTTCGATAGTTGCGTTGCCCTGCCGCTTTCAGGGTGGGGGCGCACCGGATAGTCTTCCCGCAGGCACGGCATGCGCAAGGAACCGTTGAGATTTTGTATAATGCTTTTTTCGGGCGCAGTGGAGATTCAATAAATGCTTAAAGCCGATAGCAACGTTCGCCTGGTGAGGGACGTGAGTGTGAAAGGAGTCGCCTGCGCTGTGCCACCAACGGTTAGCGAGGTGTCTGATCTTTGCGAAAAGTTCGGACAGGAGAGTGTCAACAAGATAATGACCAGCACAGGCGTAGAGCGTCGTCATGTGGTGACTGATGAGTGCTCCTCTGACCTATGTGTTGCGGCTGCTGAGCGACTGATCAGCGATATGCAGGTGGACAGAGCTTCAATTGATACGCTGATATTTGTTTCCCAGACTCATGACTACACGCTGCCCGCCACAGCCTGTGTTCTGCAGCAACGTCTGGGGTTACCGTTAACGACGGCGGCGTTCGATATTGCCATGGGCTGCTCGGGTTATGTCTATGGCCTCTGGATGGCAGCCTCTTTGCTTTCGGGAGGTGGCAGCAAGCGGGCATTGCTATTGGTAGGCGATACCATAAGTAAAATTACTTCTGAAGATGATCGCTCTGTAGCCGCATTGTTCGGAGATGCAGGCTCGGCCACATTGTTGGATTATGAGCCTGGCGCGCCAGCCATTCCTTTCGTGCTGGGCACTGACGGACGTGGCGCACCAAACCTGATTGTCCCTGGCGGTGCGTTCCGTGATCGCTCAGGTACTATCAGTGATGTCCAAGATCCCGAAGTGCGTTCTGCTTTCGATCTGTATATGAACGGGGCGGAAATTTTTGCATTCACGCTGGCTCGGGTTCCCGCGCTTGTAGCCGTTTTGCATGAAAATGTTGAGCGTGGTGCCGATGGGGTGGATAAGTACGTATTCCATCAAGCGAATAAATTTATGCTTGAGCATCTGGTCAAGCGCATGAAGCTGGACAAAGCTAAAGTCGTGCTCGATGTCAAGAACGTCGGTAACACCAGTTGTACGTCTATTCCTCTCGCGCTGGTAATTGATCAACGCGATCACTCGCTGCCTGTCAGTGGGCAGTACATGCTGGCGGGCTTTGGGGTCGGATATTCCTGGGCAGGGTGTATTGCGAATTTTGATGGCGTCCATATTAGTCCGTTGGTAGTGATGCAAGACGTAAAAATGGGAGCCGTGTAGTGAGTTCGTTTAATCCATTCTCTCTAGACGCCAAACATATTTTAGTCACGGGTGCCTCCTCTGGGATTGGTCGAGAGGTTGCTATCTGGTTAAGTCGACAAGGCGCTGTATTGACACTCGTAGCTCGCGATGAGGCACGGCTTGCTGCTACCGCTCAGGCATTGGAAGGCAAGGGCCATCAAACGGCGGTCATAGATTTTTTGGGCGACGAGGATGTTTCGCGCTGGATGAAAGAGCTGGTCCGCAGTTCCTGCCCCTTTGATGGGTTGGTGCACGCCGCCGGTGTCCAGATGCCGATGCCAATCCGGGCAACGAGCCTTAATCATTGGGAAAAAATTATGTCGACGAACGTGTCGTCAGGTTTCTCTTTGATCAAGGCGTTTCGGCAGAAAGGCGTTTGCCAACCGGATTCAAGTATCGTGTTGATTTCTTCGGTAATGGCCAGGGCAGGAGAGCCAGCACTTTTGGGATATTGCGCAAGCAAAGGCGCCGTCGAATCAATGGCCCGTGCTGCGGCGCTCGAACTTGCCAGAGAGGGCATCCGCGTCAACTGTGTGGCGCCAGGCGTCGTTCAGACAGAAATGGTGGAGAGTTTGCAGAACCTTGTCGGGGAGGACTCGATGCAAGCGATCAGGGAAAAACACCCGCTTGGTATTGGTAAGCCTTCCGATGTTGCTTATGCCGTAAACTATTTACTGTCGCCGGCGGCCCGCTGGGTGACAGGCACTTCTCTGGTCGTAGATGGCGGGTACCTGGCATGATTGTGCAGAAGAATATCGTTATCTTGGGCGCGGGTGGATTTGGCAGAGAGGTGCATGCCTGGTTGCTGGATTGGATCGCGCGGGGGGACGGCCAGCAAACCCAAGCTCATTGCTGGAAAGTTGCAGGGTTTATCGACGACAACGCCTCGGCGATGGATGCGTTTGCCAATATGCCACCGGTGATTTCATCGATTGAAGATTTCGTCTCAGTGCCGAACACGTTCGTTGTCTGTGCGATTGCGAATCCGAAAATTAAGAAAAAGGTGGTTGGGCGGATGCTCGATAAGGGCGCTCAATTTCTGAGTATGGTTCACCCGACCGCAGTGATAGGCACCAATGTGCGTCTGGGGCTAGGCACTGTCGTGTGTCCGTTGTCAATGCTATCGACGGATATCAGCGTTGGGGAATTTGTGACGATCAACGCGACCTGTACGGTTGGTCACGATGCAAAAATCTCCAGTTTTTGCACTTTGAGCGGGCATTGCGATGTGACGGGTGGCGTCGTGCTGGAGGAAGGTGTCTTCATGGGCTCTCATGCGGCGGTCGTCCCCAATGTCACCGTCGGAGAGTATGCAGTGATAGGCGCCAGCAGCCTTGTTGTACGTAAAGTTCAGCCGGGTATCACAGTCTTTGGCGTCCCTGCAAAACGCATTTCTAGGTAGTCCATATGACCAAGTACGCGAGACTTACAGCGATTGAGTATGTTTTGCCCTCTCAAACGCTGTCGAATGAAGACCTTTCACGGGATTATCCTGAGTGGGACGTTGCAAAGATTTTCGGCAAGACAGGGATCAATGAGCGTCATATCGTTGCGGCTGAAGAAACAGCTTCTGATTTGGCGTTTAGTGCCTGTGAGAAACTGCTATCCAGCGTAGACGTCCCGCGTTCATCTATCGACTTTATTATCTTATGCACCCAAAGCCCGGATTATTTCCTTCCGGCGACCGCGTGTATTCTGCAGGATCGCTTGGGGTTGACTACTCAGTGTGGTGCTTTCGATTACAACCAAGGCTGCTCTGGTTTCATTTACGGTCTTGGGTTGGCAAAAGGGCTGATCGAGTCAGGTCAGGCGAGTAACGTGTTGCTGGTGACTGCTGAGACCTACAGCCGTTACATCAATCCTGGTGATAAAAGCGTTCGGACGTTGTTTGGTGATGCCGCCGCCGCCACCCTTATACAGGCCAGTGATTCCGCCAATGGTCCATTTCTGGACCGGTTTCGCTACGGCACGGATGGAGCAGGGGCAAAAAACCTGATTGTGCCGATCGGTGGAGCTCGCTGCCCTGCTGAGCTCAATCCAGCCCCGGTGCTTCGTACGGATGAAAGTGGTAACGTACGTACCGACGCTAATTTATATATGAACGGCCCGGCGATATTCGAGTTTTCGATGACCCGGGTGCCGGAGTTGTTTGCCACGATCTTCGATGAAGAATTGAAAGTTGAAAACGTAGATTTTTTCGCTTTTCACCAAGCTAACAAGTTTATGCTTGATGCACTTCGCCGGCGTCTGAAGTTGCCCCAAGAAAAATTTATTGCCGAGTTTGAACATTGCGGTAACACCGTTTCGTCGACTATTCCAATTGCGTTGAAGGAATGTTTGAGTAAAGGCTCGCTTGCTGAGGGGCATACAATTGCCGCTGTAGGATTCGGGGTCGGTTACTCATGGGCAGGCTGCATTATAAAATGGTAATTTTTCCACCGGCGCTCATCGCCGCCCAAGTCAATCTCTGAGGGTCTTTGCTTTGCTGAACACTCCTTTCGCGCCTTGGCCCTGCTTTTCCGACGAGGAAGCTAACGCAGTTCGAGACGTAATTCTCTCCAATAAAGTCAACTATTGGACCGGTAAAGAGTGCCGTGAATTTGAAAAAGAATTTGCTGTGTTTGCCGGCACCGAGTTCGCCATTGCATTAGCGAATGGGACGGTGGCTCTCGACCTTGCATTACAGGCACTGGGAATAGGTGAGGGCGATGAGGTCATTGTCACATCTCGCACTTTTCTTGCTTCCGTCTCATCTATTGTCAATGCTGGCGCGGTGCCGATTTTTGCAGATGTAGACCGTGATTCGCAGAACATCACGGCACACACCATTGCTGCCGTTATTACGCCAAAAACCCGAGCAATACTGTGTGTGCACCTGGCTGGCTGGCCGTGTGATATGGACCCGATCATGGCACTGGCTGGCGAACATGATTTGAGGGTCATTGAAGACTGCGCACAAGCTCACGGTGCGCACTACAAGGGGCGCCCGTTAGGTTCCATCGGGGACATCGGAGCATGGTCCTTTTGTCAGGACAAAATTATGACGACCGGCGGGGAGGGGGGGATGGTTACCACCAACAGTCGCGATTTATGGGCTGATATGTGGGCCTACAAAGACCACGGCAAGAGTTGGGAAGCTGTGTATGAGCGCCAGCATCCACCAGGTTTCCGTTGGCTGCATGAAAGCTTCGGGACTAACTGGCGCATGCTTGAGGTTCAAGGCGTGATTGGCCGTATCCAATTGCGACGCATGGCGAATTGGCATGCTGCGCGCTTGACCAATGCGCAGCGCATCTGGGAAGTGGCATCAGAGCTCCCGGGTTTGCGGGTGCCTAAAATCCCCGAAGGTTCGGTGCATGCGGCTTACAAATGCTACGTCTTTGTGCAGGCCCGGCAACTGAAAGCCGAGTGGCATAGAGACAGAATCATGGCACGGATCAATGAATTGGGTGTGCCTTGCTTTTCTGGGTCTTGCTCGGAGGTTTATCTTGAAAAAGCCTTCGATAACACAAATCTGCGGCCTGCTCATCCTCTACCGACAGCAAAAGAACTGGGCGAAAGCAGTTTGATGTTCATGGTTCATCCGACGCTCTCTGCAGCCGAAATCGAAAAGACTTGTCAGATTCTTTCTGAAGTGATGGCTGAAGCTTCACGTTGAATCTAAATGTAACGCTCCTTCAGGGGCGTTGCATACGAACCTCCATGACTGTATGGAGCTTGTTCGACATTGGCTGTCTGGGGTGGGCAGTGGGGTGAGGTTTCAGGCGAGTTTCGCGGTTGAAAGCTGCCCTATTGCTAGGACATACCCTGCCCATCGTGTTAGTTTTCGCGCAGACGGAAACCAGATGGTTTCTATTTCATATAGCTGCTGTGCAGTAATTTGCTGCCGTGGGCTCACTTTTTAGAGTCGACATGTTTTGGCTAGTACTCAGGAAAGAGTTATCGTGATCGCACCCATTCCCCCCCTTGTCGTTGATCTCGACGGAACCTTACTGCGTTCTGATATGTTGATGGAAACCGGCATGGCGTTTATGCGCAATCAACCGGCAAATTTCATCCGTCCCTTGAAGTGGTTGCTTCAGGGGAAAACGTCGCTCAAGCAAGGTCTGGCGCAGAACTCCGAAATAGATGTCAGCCTCTTGCCTTACGACCCTGCCGTTATAGAGTTAATTGAAGTCGAGCGCCAGACTGGACGAACGATCATCCTGGCGACTGCAACACATCATTCGTTGGCCGATCAAATAGCCGGGCACCTGAAGCTGTTTGACCGGGTACTGGCGACGGACGCCAACCGTAATCTGTCAGCCGAACGCAAGCGTGACCTGCTCGTTGAGCTTTACGGCGAGGGTGGATTCGATTACGTCGGCAACTCACTGGATGATCTTTCGGTGTGGGCTGCTTCACGTAAAGCCTATGTGGTAAATCCTGAAGCTGGGGTAGAACTGCGCGCCAAGGCCTTCGGAAACGTCGAGCAGGTTATTGTTTCCAACTCTTCCAATTACAAAGACTGGCTCAAGGCTTTGCGCCTTCATCAATGGATGAAAAACGCACTTATCTTCGTACCGTTGCTGGCGGCACACCAATTCACCAACCTGACACTCGTATGGCAAGGTATTTTAGCATTTCTATTTTTTGGGCTCTGCGCTTCCAGCGTCTATCTGCTGAATGACTTACTCGATTTGGCAGATGATCGCCACCATCATTCCAAGCGACGTAGGCCGTTTGCTTCAGGTAAGTTATCCATAAAGTCCGGATTGCTTTTATTTCCGCTATTGTTGGTGATCGCATTTGGCGGATCCGCTTTGTTACTGCCCTTGGAGTTTGGTGCTACGCTCGTGGGTTATTATGTGCTCACCTTACTGTATTCCTTATTGCTGAAACGGCGCATGGCAGTGGATGTCATTGCCTTGGCTGCGCTTTATACAATAAGAATTATCGCAGGCGCGGCAGCCTTCGAGCTAGCGTTGACATTTTGGGTATTGGCTTTTTCGATGTTCATGTTTTTAAGCCTTGCACTAGTCAAACGTTATGCTGAACTCCACGATGCGCGAATTAAAGGGATAACGGAAAAAACCCGTGGGCGTGGTTATTACCCGGCTGACCTTGAGATGATCTCTTCGCTGGGGGCTTCTTCTGGCTATTTGGCCGTGATGGTATTGGCACTCTATATCCATGATCAAGAAACGGCAGCGCTTTATGCCCACCCGCAGGTGATCTGGTTGGCATGTCCATTACTGCTTTTCTGGGTGACCCGTGTGTGGATGCTGACTCACCGAGGGCAGATGCACGATGATCCTGTGGTATTTGCCATTCGTGATCGCGTGAGCTTGGTGGTGGGGGCGTTGTTTGGGCTGGTATTTTGGGTGGCCGCGTGAGCGAATCATTATACTCGTGGGGCCGTTACCCTGATAAACCGCAGCGAGGGCATGCCGCAAGTTGGCGTGACGGTTTACCGGAGTTGCTCGCGCAAGTGAGTAAATCGCATACGAGCACTCTGCCTTATGGCAATGGGCGTAGTTACGGAGATAGCTGCCTTTCAACTAGCAACCACGTCTTGCAAATGCGTTCACTGGATCGGTTTATCAAGGTCGATTGGCAATTAGGCACTGTCTGCGCCGAAGCCGGGGTAACGTTGGCGGAAATCCTTGCGTTGGCAATTCCGCAAGGTTGGTTCCTGTCTGTTACACCTGGAACGCAATTCGCGACCCTTGGCGGTGCTATTGCTAATGACGTTCATGGGAAGAACCATCATCTGCGCGGCACCTTTGGCCGACATGTTCTTGGTTTCGGGCTTTTACGCGACCGTGAAGTATGGGCATGCAGTGCCACCGAGAATGCTCACCTATACGGTGCGACCATCGGAGGGCTGGGACTTACAGGTGTGATTACTTGGGCCTGCATACAACTTATCCCCATCTGCGCTAGCCAGATCAACAGTACGATGGTGAGATTTGACAATTTGGCGGAGTTCTTTTCGCTATCGGCGGAGTTGGACCACCGGCATGAATACAGTGTTGCCTGGATCGATTGCCTTGCCAAAGGCGAGAGTATCGGACGCGGTGTGTTTATTGTGGGAGACCATGCCGGGTATGGCGCGTTGGACGTTGATAAGCGCAATAAGCTAAATGTGCCCCTGATCCCCCCGTTGTCTTTAATTAATAACCTGTCGTTGCGTGCATTCAATCACACCTACTGGCACGCCCATCCAAGTCAACGAAAACAGGTGCGCAGCGGCTACGAGCCATTCTTTTACCCTTTGGATCGCATCCTGCATTGGAATCGAGTGTACGGTCCTCGCGGGTTTCAACAATATCAGTGCGTGATTCCAGATAGCGCTGCCGAAGTGGCGATGCGTGAGATCCTGGGGGTTATCGCTGACGCCGGGCAAGGATCGTTTCTGGCTGTTCTCAAACGTTGCGGTGACATCGAGTCACCCGGTCTATTGTCGTTCCCGTTGCCGGGAACCTCGCTGGCGCTGGACTTTCCTCAAAAGCACGGTTTGGTCCCGTTATTCCTGCGCTTGGATCGTATTGTCCACGAGGCGGGAGGACGATTATATCCGGCCAAGGATGCACATATGAGCGGCGCGGACTTTCGTCGTGCCTACCCCGCTTGGGAACAGTTGGAAGCGTTGCGAGATCCATCATTGAATTCCCATTTCTGGAAACGAGTTACCGAATGAAACGAGTATTGATTATCGGCGCGACCTCGGCGATTGCCTCCGCCTGCGCACGCATATGGGCAGAAGAAGGTAGTCAGTTTTTCTTGGTAGGGCGCAACGCCGAAAAGTTAGAGCAATGCGCCGCAGACCTCACAGCGAGAGGTGCCACTGCCGTCAATGTGCATTGCATGGACGCGACTGACTTCGCTGCACACGGTGCAATGCTTGAAAGCTGCACCGCAATGATGCGACAAATTGATATTGCGCTGATCGCCCACGGAACGCTGCCAGATCAAAAAGCGTGTGAGCAGGACGTCGGCACCGCGCTGGCAGAGCTGGCTAACAACGGCACTTCAGTGATCGCTTTACTCACCCTCCTTGCGAATCAATTTGAAACCCAGCGGTGCGGCACGTTGGCCGTCATTTCGTCTGTTGCTGGGGATCGTGGCAGGCCGTCCAACTATCTTTACGGTACCGCTAAAGCTGCTGTTTCCACATTCTGCGAAGGGTTGCGCGCGCGGATGTTCAAAGTGGGCGTGCATGTTATTACTATAAAGCCTGGGTTTGTTGATACGCCGATGACTCATGGATTGCCATTGCCGGCAATTTTAGTTGCATCACCGGAGAAAGTGGCGACTAGGATTGTCAACGGGATACAAAATAAATCCGGAGTCTTGTACACTCCCGGTTTTTGGTTGGGTATCATGCTAATAATAAAGTCTATCCCCGAATTCATATTCAAAAGGTTGAGTCTGTAACGCGTCGGAGTTGTTAAGGTTTTATTGGGGTGTTAAGGGGGGACGTGTGAAGGGTATTACGCTATATACAAGAGTTTCATTTTTTCTGTGTTTGCTTGTGGTGGTGGGAGCCATCATCGGAGGCGTGAAATTTTATTCACCTGTGCCGTTCTGGGATATGTGGAATGGCTACTTGGGTTTTTATACCAACGTAGCATCTGGCGATCATTCTATTTGGTGGGCGCAGCACAATGAACACCGAATTGTGTTGTCCAGAATCTTGTTCTGGATGGATATTCGCTGGTTTGGTGGGCTGAGCTATTCACTGATAGTTATTAATTATCTGTTGGTCGTTACAGCGTGTTTTGTGTTTTTTCGGTTTTTAAGCGACTCTCTGTCGGGTGTGCCAAAAAGTGAAAGTTATCGGAATTTTTTTATTTCGGTCATTGTTGCTTGGCTGTTTGCATGGTGCCAGTACAGTAATTTAAGCTGGGGCTTCCAAAGCCAGTTCTTTCTGGCGCAGTTGCTGCCGCTTTGCTCTTTCTATTTTATATATAAAGCGTCAGGTGAGGCTGATTGTATAGGAAGATATTTTTTATTGGCTGCTTTTTTTGGTGTGCTTTCAATTGGCACCATGGCTAACGGCGTGCTTGCTTTGCCTCTGCTTGTTTGCTATAGCGCTATATGTCGTATGGGGTTGCGCCGGACTTTAATTCTTCTGGTGCTGTCGGTGTGCTGTATCGGACTTTATTTTAAAGGTTATCAGGCGCCTGAAGGGCATGGGTCTTTATCGGATGCGCTGCGTAATAATCCGCTAGGTTTCGTTCATTACTTGTTACTTTATATGGGTAGCCCATTTTACTATATTATTCCTTTTTTCAAAGGTCCAGTCCGAGAAATGCTAGCAGCGTTTGCAGGGCTTTTTATTATTGCCACCTCCGCTCGCTACGCCTTTATAAATGTGCTTCGAACACCTAAGAATTTTCTTCATGTCAGCCTGCTGTTTTTTATTCTCTATATCGGCGGTACGGCTTTAGGTACAGCGGGTGGGCGTTTGATTTTCGGTGTTGAGCAGGCTTTAACCAGCCGTTATACAACGCCAGCACTTATGGCTTGGGTTGCCCTGCTGATTCTAGGAATGCCGAAGATGGTAGGTCTGGCCTCAAGAAAGACAGCCGTGTTGCCTGTGTTTTTATTTTTGAGTGCGTCGGTTTTGGTTGCTCAGAAAGAAGCGTTAGACGATCACCTCCAAGATAAATTTGAAAGGATGGTCGCCGCGTTGGCTTTAGAGCTTAGAGTGCATGATCAGGCTCAGGTAGCTCAGGTTTTTCCTAAAGTGGACTGGGCGCTATCTGTCGCCAGGTATCCCGCTGATAATCATCTGTCCATCTTCGGCATCCGTCCAATTAAAGGGAGCAGAGAGGGAATAGAAAGTGTTTATCCTGCGCGTTCCGATACGCGATGCTCTGGCAGCCTGGATGAAGTTTCTGCAATCGCAGGAGAAAATCAATATGCAAGCGTGCGCGGTTGGTTTTTTGATGGAAAATCGAATCAGTCCAGTACTTTGCTGACCATCGTTGATCCACAAGGTCTAGTAGTAGGTTATGCGTTAACCGGAGCCGAGCGTCCTGACGTAGCCAGTTTGGTGGATGCTAAGGCAGGTCGTTCGGGGTTTAAGGGGTATGTTCTTAAAGATCGATTAGGTTCTGCCTTAACTCTTGAGTCAGCTGATTCCGGCTGCCATTTGGAAGTGAAAACGACGCCTATTGTTTATAATTATAAAGTGGTTGAGCCAGCGTTAAGTGAAGCATCGGTTTCGATTAATAGCATCGTGGATCCGCAAGGATGGCTAGGCACTGATTCCTGGCATTCGATGATAAAAGGAATGACGGTTGTTGGAAGCTGGCGGCAATCTGATGCAGATACCGGTTCAATAACGCTACGACTCAAACGTGGTGACAAGCTTTTATACAGATCTGGCCCGACAGGCGGACGTCAGCAATTACAGGTTAACGACGACATTGCTTCGCTCTATTCGTTGCCTGTATCCGTTGAGTGGGGCGTTCTCGATTTTTCAAGTGAGAAGCTTCCCGACTTATTTAATATTAAGATCACTGATTCTGGAGCAGGGTGGGGCGAGTGGTCTGCCATCGCGTTGATCAAGCCTAACTAACAATCCTTTCAGACAGAAATTGCGAGCGACTATATGCAGGTGTCGATAGAAAAAAAAATCATTCTTCCCGGTGGCGCGGGCCTAGTTGGACAAAATCTTGTTGCGAGAATGAAGGCCAAGGGCTACAGCAATATTGTTGTCTTGGACAAGCATCGTAAAAATATCGAAATCCTCAAGCAGGTCCAGCCTGATATTGTTGTGGAATACGCTGATCTGGCAGAGCCTGGTGTTTGGCAAGAACATTTTGTGGGCGCCGATGTAGTGGTCATGTTACAAGCGCAAATCGGCGGGCTTGATTATCAGGAGTTCGTGCGCAACAACGTTGATGCCACCGCGTTGATTCTCGACGTAATTAAAGTCAATAATGTTCCGAACCTAATACATATCAGTTCTTCGGTTGTTGAGTCTGTCGCGGATGACTTCTATACGCGGACCAAAAAAGATCAGGAAAAAATGGTGTTGGACAGTGGTGTTCCGTGCCCCATTCTGCGTCCTACGTTAATGTTTGGCTGGTTCGATCGTAAGCACCTAGGGTGGTTGTCGCGCTTCATGAAAAAAGTGCCTGTGTTCCCCATCCCTGGTCATGGACGCTATATGAGACAGCCCTTATATGTTGGTGACTTCAGTAATGTCATCATCAGCTGCATCGAGAAGAATATCCGAGAAGGTATTTACAATATCTCCGGGCACGAAAAAATCGATTATATCGATATGATTCGCGTCATTAAAACGGCGACGAATGCGAGCACTCCGATTGTGCGTATCCCGTACACATTATTCTATGG
>Ga0066798_10000543_pt1 | contig 19025 bp, 19 predicted proteins | sample PersoiDNA2013203_FD_70961 | JGI IMG/M metagenome (GOLD analysis project Ga0066798, IMG submission 70961) | Permafrost soil microbial communities from the Arctic, to analyse light accelerated degradation of dissolved organic matter (DOM) -... | ecosystem: Environmental > Terrestrial > Soil >... | reverse complement strand
TCTTCAATCAAGACACTACTGCTAAGCTTATCCACAATTGCTGGGACAAAAATCAGCAATCCGCCCTGGGTCAATTTTCAATCGGCAGGGTGGGTCAGTTTTCAATCAGCGCCAACAAGCATCATCGCTCAGACATTCTAGTGCGACTCTATGGATGGTCTGATTCGGGTGTGTTTCTGTTTTATTGACCGCAGTAACCGCCCATATTTTGTGGCGCAGCTTCACAATCTGTCCCTGCTCCGGCGCCGCACCTAACTCTGGCATATTGTTATCCGTGCTCTTTAATACATGATTATTCTTGATTACATCTTTGGGTTTTAAGAAGCGGTGCAACGGTGCCTATTTACTAATGTTTGTAGCTTTGCCTTCCCAGCTCAGCAATCAAATCGTCCGAACCACATGACATACAGCGTTGATTTTAAATGGATGTCAGCCCTATTACGATGAGTTTGTGCTGTAGTTAGGGCAACCTGGGGCCAACGCAGTGGGCTCGCTGAGTGGATCCCGATCCGTTGGCGACAGGTGTACCAAGACCCGAGTTCGACGGTTCAAATGGCCGACTTTTTATAAACGGCTATACGCCCTGCCATGCGCGCAAACACCAGTCCATAGTGCTCAAGGTTGGCGCGCACGTGTTTTCCAAAGCGATGGCGCGTGGATCGTTGCAGTGGCGCCCAGGTCACTTCGCCAATGATCTCGCGAATCTTGCGCTCTTGGCCGAGCGGCATTGCTGCAACGTTGTGCTTCAGGGTTGCCGAAGCCTTGTCCCAATCCGAGGTCTGCGTAGTGTTCATCTGTGGCACCTTTAAAGTTGCAACTTTTGTGTTGGCTGATGATGCTGTTCTGCGGATTAACCACGAATGGTGATTTCGATGCGGTCGACGTCCACACCAAACGTGAGCGCCAGGCCGGCTTTGGCTTCCGCGAGGGTTAGGGCCTTCACCTCGCCTGCCTTCGCAGTTCCGGCATCCCCATCGACTGATGGCGTAAGGGGCTCTTGCACCAGCGATCCCAAAATCTCATTTGGCATGTCGTACCCAAGTGCCTTGTTCAAGGCCAGCCAGGTGGTGTCGACGCGAGGTCGAGCGAACTCCCCGCAGTCCGGTTCTTCGTAACGACGCGGCATGACCACATGGATCTTGGCTTCGCGGGCTAAGGCCGAGCGGCTCATGCCTAGCGACACACGACGGGCTTTCAGGGCGGCTGGGAATTCGGGAGAGGATGGATAGGGAAGCATGATGACTCCTAGGCGGTGGCTGTAGGAGCGAATTTATCTTGTCACTGGTAACTCGTCAATGCAAAGTTGCAACTCGTAAGTGTAATTGTTGATGGCTGTCGGGGGGCGCTGAGCGACCTCAGCGACAAGCTGGGTCGTGCGGCCCTATCTTAAGCTAGCGCCAAAACTCGGCTGATAGGGCAGTCTGTTCGCGTTTAAGCTCTTCAATAGCTGCTTGAAGCCGCGCCTCAGCGTCCACAGCGTCGCGCATTTTCTCGGCATCCAGTTCATCTGGCACGGGAACCGACAACTCTTTTAGTGATGCGAGTTGTAGCGTGGGCATCGTCGCCCCAACCATCAAGCGACTCAAGGCACTTTGGCCTGCCGCCGAACGTAGATACGTTAAAAGTACATGGGGGGCACACGACCCTTGTGCCAGCGCACGCAGTACGACGAAGGATTGTCCTGCCAGCCAGCCGCCCTCGCCCGGCTCGGGAACAGTTTGGACCATTCCCACTTTGCCGACTGATCCTTTGATGGCGAGCACAATGTCATAGGGCTTCAGGAAGTAGGTGGTGGCTTTCGGAGAGCTTAAGTCGAACAGTGCCTCCTTGCCTGCGGAGGGTATGTAGGCGAAATCGGGTACGTCCGCCGCCAAGACCTCACGCACTGCAACACCGGTGGTTGTGGTGGCATGTTGTCGGGCACGGATGATCTCGAAGCCCTCGGATAATTTGATCGTTTGAAACGACGCGAGCGTTTTTTCCAATTCGCGAACCGAATCTTCGACGACATATCGCCCCACCTCCAGGCTAAGGTCTTGGCCTAACAACGTCTCGCTGTTAACGCTGGTTGCTTGAGGGGATGGGGAAGTGTCGTTGATGAGGTCCAGCAGCGCGGGTAAGTGGGTGAGTGTTGTGCGCTTGCGGCTGTCGATTGCCCGAAAGGCTGGGGCGTCTGCGTTCACAAACCGCACCTGCTCACTTGGACGGGCGGAATTTAAAATCAGGATCGCAGCTGAGGTGGTGGACCCGGCAAACAGCCCACTCGGCAGCGCGATCACGGCTTCAATCAATTGTCTTTCAACTAGCTCCTTCCTGAGCGTGCGCTCCGCCCCGACGCTGAACAGGACGGAGTTGGGCACCACGACCACGATTCGGCCTTGAGTGTGCGCGATCAGGTGCCGGATCTGGAGGATGCTCCCCGTCGAGGTTTTTTCGGGGAAGCGGTTAAACAGGTCAGATTCCACCGCAGTCGTAGGGTAACGAAGACCCATGGGCGGGGCTGCCACGGCGGCGTCAAACTGGATCAACTGGCCAGCTTTGACCGCTGCGGGTGACAGGATCGGGTCTGTCGCATGCACTGTGCTTTTACCCGCCTCCACCAGCGCGATGAGTGAAGCGACGGCTGACGTGGCGGCCGTTTCAGTGGTCGGGGCAGTGTCTGATCTAAGGAGGCGCGTACTCAACTGCCCAGTTACATCCCAAGGTGCATATACCTGTTGGGCTGGGCGCAATTCAAGTAACGAAACCAATAGCTCTGCTAGCGTGGGGGCTAACGCCAGCGAAGGAGAAGCGCTGGGTGCCCAGTAGTAAGCATCGTCAAAATGCAGGTCTTTCAGGAGCCCTTGGGCACCGAACAAACAAATCTTCTCCACCAGTGCATTCAGGGTGGGCAGGCTTTCCATTCGATCCCAGCCGCTGTCCACAGCGGCGTACCCCACACGCTCCAGCATACCTTTGAGTGCATCAACAGTGTCGGTCGTGCTCCGTCCGACGAAGCGCTGCATGGTCTGTGAGTCATCGAGCGTTCCCTGCTCTTGTAAGCGCCACCAGTAAAGGAAGGCCAAAACCGTCGCTACGGGCTCGCGTGAAGCAGCGCTCACGATCTCCAGCAGTTGGGTAAACACCTTTTCGTTGATGATCATGGTGACGCTCTCCGCTAAATACTGAATGTGCATGATCGCCCAGATAAGGTAGAGGTAGAAAAGCAATACGTCAAATAAGTATTGACTACTTATTTTAGGCGTTGCTAGTATTTGCCTCGTGAGATCAAAAGCTGTGAGGACAGATGCGTAATTGCTCAATGTCGCGTGGCGTAGTGCTCATCGAGATGCCAATGAATCAAGATGTCGTCCAGGGGATAGGCATGAACGAGCCTCTTTGCCAGCGCATCCATGTTGTCGTCGCTGACGGCGTAGGCGTAGACGCGGGTTTCGAGCAGTTCGGACAGCTGAATACTGAGGTCGAGAGCTTCTTCTGGTTCAAGACAGAAAATGATCAGCTCGATACCGCGTTCGGGATGATTCGGCAGATCCCAGGCATCGGCCAGAAAAATGGTGCCGTAGGGTTCCAGCACTCTTCTCACGTGCGCATAGTTGAGTAGCAGTGCGAGGTGTTGGCGCGGCCAAAACGTCATCCGCTGATCATTGAAATGACCTTGGGCATCGAAGAGTTCGCGGATCCATTGCCGACGCTTGGGCGCTTTCATCAGAATTCCAAGAGAGTAAGTTTACCACTCGTCAGAATCATTTTGTTGGATATAGTGGCTGTTTTGTCACAATGAAAAATGTCAAAAAAGTAACGTGTTGATTTTTATATTCAAACTTGTTGATGTTATGTCAATGCTATAAACCATAATTTAGTAGTATCAACTAAGCGCATATTGAAGTTTGCAATATTCCTAGGCTAGCAAATAATCCATACATAGCCAGGAGCCTTCCACATGATCAAAGATCATCAGAGTCCTCACTTTGCGCGTGACGTCACGCGACGAATTCGTCGAGGCAAAAGAGCACTTGCGTTTAATTCACTGAAAGGTGAAGGCGGCGAACTTCGCGTCGAAAGTGCGCTGGAAAAAAACGTCGGGCTCTTGCTGGAAGCCGATCCACGTGTGAAAAGTTATACAGCACAACCCTTTACGCTAGAAATCATCAGTAATACGTTGTTGCTGACTAAAGACGATTATAAGAAGCGAGCAGGTGTTACGCCGAGTTTTTATACGCCAGACTTTCGCTGTGTGATGGCCGATGGGTCGTTGATTGCCGTCGACGCAAAACACTCGTCGTTTATTGATAAGTTTGAAGAAAAGCGGCCGGCGATTGAGGCGTGTTTTTATCAGCACGGTATTCGCTTTCTGATTGTTCCGGATACGGCGGTATCCAAAGCAATGATCGCGAATATGTCTTGTCTTCATAACCTGCGCGCGGACTTTCTTAAAGCGTTTCGAGATCAGGCTACTCAAGAACTGGAGTCCGCTTTGGCGATAAAACCGCAGTGGCCCATTTTTGAGCTGGCGGCGCTGTTGACGGGTGGAAAGGCCGCCGTCTTGGCAGGCATTTTGAGCGGGACACTGGCGGCAGACCTCAATATCTCCCTGTTCACCGCGCAGTCGACGGTATCGGCCGCTCACGGTGACCTCAGCCATTTCCAACTGCTGGGGTTGGGACAATGAGAAGTGCATTTGCCGCCAACAGTGTGGTTTTTTCAGGGTCCCGTTTGCTGAGAGTGGACTCCTTGCGCCCAGAGATCTCACAGATTGTATTGGTGGGTGATAAAGGGGAAGAGTTCGTCAGTAGTTTTGACGAGTTTCATGAGCGAGTGGCGCGCGGTCAATACCGCTGGGTCTCCAACGGCGCGACAACACCTATTGCGGAAATACCCGTCAGGCATTTGACGAAAACTGAGCGCTGCGCGCTGGACCAGCGTCTGGAGTTGTTGGAACTTGTACGGAGAGGGCGCAACGACGAAAAACCGTGGAGCGCCATCATTGTACAGCTGGACGAGTACTGCCGTACCAAAGGTATTGCGGTTCCCAACCTTCGTACACTACAGCGTTGGAGAAAAGCGGATAACTTCGCCACAGCGACCGATCAATTGGCGCCTTTCTACAGTGCCCGTGGCAATAAACGACTCTTCAAAACCCTTGAAGATCTTGATTTTGAAGAAACCGTTGCCGATGAGATTTATCAACGGTTTTGTAGCACCGATAAATTCAATGTCAGCCAACTTACCAAGTTGGTTAATGATCGTTGTCGCAAACGTGCGGAGGAACGTAATATGTTTTTTAAAGGTATTTCACGGAGAAGTGTTGGCCGTCGCGTTAAAGCCTTGACGCAAACGCTGTTGGCGTCTGGGCGTGTGGATAAAAACACTTACGCCCAAGAAATGCGCGGCGCTATCCAGAAGTTTGTCGTGGAGCGCCCCTATGAGCGTGTGGAAGTCGATGCCACACCGCTGGACGTCTTCTGTTGTGATGGAAGCGGCAAGATCATCGGCCGTCCGACGTGCTACGCCGGTATTGATGCAGCCACGGGCGCTATTGTCACGATCAAGTGTTCGATACAAAAGCCCTCGCAGGACTTTGTATTGTCGGCACTGGAATTCTGTTTCTCTCCGAAAGGGGAGGAGTTCAGGCAGAAATACAAACTTAAACATCCATGGCTCGCACCCACCAGCCTTGAAAGTATCGTCCTGGACAACGCGCAAGAACACCACGGGGGTGTGGTGCTTAATGCACTGCGCTACCTCAACACGGTGATTGATTATCCAATGGCCGGGAAACCTCAGGCCAAGCCTTACATCGAGCGTTTTTTTGGCACGCTCAAAGCGCACCTGATCAATACCTGTCCGGGCTCTGTCGTCTCTCAAAGCAAGATGGAAAAAGATCCCATCGGTCGAGCGATGACGCAGAACCTGTACACGGTCGCTGAATTGGAGGCGTTGATTATTCGCTGGGTAGCCGATGTGTACATGCAAACCCCCAGTCCAAGGCTCGAAAGCCGCTTCGGAGTAGGCACCAGTCCGGCTCAAGCCATGGCGCTGTTGAAGCAGCAGTATGTGGTTCTGCCCCCTCCGAATCCCGAGGAGTTCCGTGCGGCTTGTCTGCGTTATCACTCGAAAGAACTCACGCTGAGCCGCGTAGGCATCAGTTTCGACACGATGACTTACCACAGCCGCGAATTGGATCATTTGTACAAGGAGCTGGGTATGAAACGCAAAGTTCAGGTGCGCTACTACCCGCTGGACTGCCTTGAGATTTTCGTCGTTGATCCCCGTAATCGAGACAACCTGATCGTGGCGCGCAATCGAGAACCGGCGATGCCACTGATCAGCTTTGAAGAAGCCCGAGCAATTCGTAAATCGCATCGTAAAAGCGATGCCGCGCTCTCAGGCGAGGAATACCAAGCGGCCCATGTGCGGATGCTGCGCGAGAATCACGCGAAGGCCAAGTCCGGGAAAGTTGGTGATCGTAACCGTGCCGCCCGCCAAGCAGAGCGGGAGGCCCATCGACAGCAACAGCTGCGCGAGCGTGTGGTCCAGGATTCGCCGTCAGTTGCGCTCAGTGCTCAGAACCTCGTCGCCGCTCCGCGCCGAAAAAAAATGCGTGGGGGTGATTCGGTATGACCGCATTGGTGAAGCATGAACTCATTGAACATGCGTTGTTTGTCCAAGCGTTGCAGCGCATTGAAGCGGTCGTGGCGCGCGGTCTGGCAGGCGAGTCATTGATCCTTCCTATCTTCGGCCCGACCCGTGTCGGCAAAACCGAGCTGATCAAGACGGTGATGGCGGATCATCCGGAGAGTGTCGTGGAGGGGATAAAGCGTATGCCGCTGATCCGCGTCGTCACCCCGGTCAATCCGACACGCCGTTCACTGCCGGTGGCATTGTTGGAAGCATTGGGATCCCGACGTTATGGCCGTTCCAGTGCGGAAGAGCTGACCCGCATGGCATGCGAACTACTGAAAGTCACCGGTACCCGAGTCTTGGTCTTTGATGAAATGCAGCACTTTGCTGAGCGCGGTTCAGTAACGGCCGCGCGTGAGGCTGCCGACTGGCTAAAGGTGTTGGCTGAAGAAATGAACCTGACCCTGATTTTGACAGGCCTACCCATTGCTAGAGAGGTCCTCACACGCAATGAGCAGCTGCGAGATCGGGCCGAAGCCGTGCATGAGTTTAGGCCCTACAACTGGAATCACGCAGAGGAGCAGCTGGAGTTTCGTAAGGCCCTTGTTTCGCTGATGGAAGTGTTCGCCGACGCCGGTTGGGAAGTGCCCGATGCGTCCGATATCGCGTTCAGCCAGCGGGTCTATGGTTCCTGCCTCGGTCGTGTGGGCATGTTGTTTAAGCTGTTTAATGCCGCTGAACAGTTGGCAAAAACTAAGCACATGACCGAGAAGACCTTGTTCAAAGCACACGCTGAAACCGTGGGGACCGGCTTTCTTCAATTCAATCCGTTTGAACAGGGCAATCCTCCAGGCGAAAGTCTGTTGGGACAAGGCTTCGTCAGAATGCTCGAAGAGGCCCATCTGTCGCCACCCACTGGTGCTCGCAGTCGGAGTGCGCGCCCATGACCCTGATCGTTAAGCTGACTCCGTATGAAAACGAAAGCCTCGCGGGGTATTTGCTGCGCTTGAGCGAGCGCAATGTCGTGCCCAATGTGAAGCGTCTGCTCGGTTCCCTCGACCTGAAACCACGTCTGGCGTATGGCGCGGTTCAACTCGATCAAATGGCCGAAAACTTTGGGGTGGATTCCGTCGAGCTGAGCCGGCGACAGCCCAGCGTCGACGCCAGCACAGCGCTGTTGCGGCGCAAGTTCCAGCGCGGTGAGGTGCAACCGGTGTGTACGGCGTGTCTGGCGGAACAGCCCTACGTGCGGATGGCCTGGGGTCATGTGCTGGTGACGGCGTGCCCGACCCATCACCTGACGCTGCTCGACGTGTGCCCGCGCTGCACCTTGCCGCTCTCCACAGCCCGCGAGCGTATCGGCCATTGTGATTGTGGGCAGTCATTGACCGCGCTGGCCTGCCCCGCTGCCACAGAGCCTGAACTCGCCATTACCGCCCTGCTGATGGGCGTGGAACATCCCGCCCGGCAATTGCTGCCGCTGCCCTGGCGGGAGGGCCAGCCACCGGCCAGCATCGCCGAGCTGTTGGTATTTCTGGCCAAGCACCTGGGTTCGCCTGAGGGGGCGGAGAAAAAACGAGGCACGGCCGCCCGCCCCTCCTCGTTGGCGGACGCCCGGCAGGAGTTGAACAAGATCTGGAGTGTGATCGCGCAGTGGCCGATGGGGTTTGACCGTCGTATTGAAGCGCTTTTGGTCGGCAGTGAAGGCCCAGGTTTGGCCAAGCGCCTGGGTGGCTGGTATCGCGCGCTGCACCAGCACTTTGCTGATTCGGCGTATGCCTTCATTCATAAGGCGCTGATGCGGCAGCTGACGGAGAATTTTGACGGTCATCTCAACCTGCGCCTCAGTACCGTCGATCCTCAGCACCTCCAGGAGAAGTGCTGGCTGACCGCTGAGGAGGCGGGTCGCTTGATCGGGATGGGCGCGGAGCTGGTGCGTTCGGCGATCACCACCCAGGAAGTGAAAGGTAAGGTGGTCGTGAGGGGGGCGAGTCGGTTTGTCTCGATTCATCGCGATGAGGTGGAGACCATCCGGCGTAATCGACAGGCCTATTACACCGCCACCGAGGTGCGTAAGCAGCTGGGTGTGTCCAAGGTCTTGTTTGAACGCCTGATGCAGGCGGGTGCCTTGCGCAAACAGGCCAAAAAACAGCGCCCTGCGCTGGTGTCAGCCGAATTTAAGGTCAAGGACGTGGAGGCCTTGGTGACTCGCCTGCACGGTGCGCTGGAGCGTCGTGAAGTGCCCATGGCACGGCAGATTGGCCTGCATGACATTTCGGTGCGTCGCGGCATTTCCACGGACCGCATTTGCTCGGTCCTGCACAAAATACTTGCCCTGGAGATTCGGGCCGTTGCGCTGAACCCTGGGTTGCACGGTTTGGCGGGCCTGCGGTTTGACCTCGATGACCTCAAGGATGAGGTGGTCGAGGAACAGCCAGAGGTCAAGTTGCTGGTGAGTGAGGTGGTCAATCTGCGTGGCTGGAAACAGGAATGCATCATGACCTGGATTAAACAGGGCTTGTTGAAGGCCACCGTTGAAACACGGGACAACCATTCAGTGACGCTTGTTTCACTGTCAGCCTTGTTGGACTTCATGTCGACCTATGCGGTATTGGCCGAACTTGCTCATCGGGCGAACAGCAAGTCGCCGTGGATATTGCGCGGACTCATGCCGGCCGGAGTTAAACCGGTCTCTACCAAAGCCTCTTATGGGGTACAGCGTGGGCTGTTGCTCAGTATTGATGAACTACTCGCCGCAGCCCAGTGGAACAAACGTGGATCGGATAAGAACGAGGTGGCCTGAAGTTATCAGTAGATAGGCCTTACGACTGTAAACGTGTGAGCCACTTTCGATGCAGCGGTGCTGTGACGAAACTGATCACCAGGATACCCGTCATACTCACCATCAGCCAGTTGTCGGGCGCGGTCGGTACGAAGCGCTGAAGAGTGTTAAGGCTGGCGCTGGCGACTTGATGGGTCCAGGCCGGCAGCAGCGTCATCGCGCACAGCGCCACCAGCACCAAGGCCACGGCAGTCACGCAGGCCGCGAAACTGCCCAGCAGCAGTGAATACAACACGGCAGGGTAATGACGGGCAGACAGGGTATTGGGCGAATACACCAGTTCACGCTCAGCCATGCGAAAGCCCGTCACCGTGAGCAGGAGTAACCAAAAAAGGGTGAGGGTCATAAGTGACCTCAATAGTGAGCGACCAAAGTCTCTGAACAGTATCAGTCAGTGTGCGTATTGAGTAGTCCGATTGAGCACGCCCTGCAAAGTTACCGAGCCAACACACCGTAGTTTCATGACACAAGGTTTTTCATCCATGAACACGTCGCTCAAAGGTTATGCCGCACGCCAACTTAAGCGTGCCCTGGGTTTGGACTTTGATCAGCCGGTCACGGCCTATTTGGTCAATGCACAGTTTTCCGTGTGTTGTTGTCTGGGGCAGGTCTACCACCATGTTCGCGCGCGCCCGGATGGCTGGTTTGAAGATGGCCATCGCATTCGCACCTCCGATATCCTCCAGGTGGATCAATGGCCCGAGTTTTGGGCCCTGCATACCCAGAGCGGCAGTTATTACGTGGTGCTGACCTTTGCCAAGCCAGACGGGAGGGACTCGTTGGATCAACTGCTGGCCCTGCTGGAGCGCGGTGTTTATCCGAGTATTCGAGGTTATCAATGAGCCTTATCGGGTGCCTGCGGTATCCGGCGTCCATGCGTTCGCCACACACGGCCGGTAGCCTCAACCAACCCGGTTCACGCTGGCTGTTGGCCGATACGAGGCTGTAGCGGCGGATTCGAACCGCGCTGCGCATAATCGAGCTTCGGTTTAATCGGTGGTAGTTTTATCCACAGGGGAGATCCAGCGCATGGGGCAACTGTATGATCGCACGCAGCTGCTGGCGGAAGTCTGGACCGAGCCCCTGACCGTGGTCGCACGACGCTACGGCCTGTCGGATGTGGGCCTTGCCAAACTGTGCACCCGTATAAACATTCCGCGCCCCGCCCAAGGGTATTGGGCCAAGCGGGCGGCGGGTAAACCGGTGCCCGCTGTTCCCGCTTTGCCGGCATACACCGGTGCACCCAGTGCCTTGCGACGCCCCACTCGCCCAGCGACTACGGATTCTCCTACCCCCGTCGATCCTCGGTTGGCGGCGGCGATCGAGTTTGAGGCGCGAGCGGACAACCGCATCAGCGTAGTGACGCCTGTGCAGGCGTGGCACCCCGTGGTGGTGGCGGCCCAGGCGTCGCTGCAACGCCCCAGAATTGATGCACGAGGGTTGCCGCAAACCACCGCCGGCACCTTGGATATTTCCGTGTCACCGGCATTGCTGTCGCGCACCTTGAGCGTGGCCAATGCCCTGTTGCAAGCCCTGGAAGTGCGGGGTTATACCCTGACACCGGGGCGGCAGCGTATAGAGGTGAAAGTCTTGGGCGTGGCATTGACCGTTCGTTTTTATGAACCCACGCATCGCCTGGACTATCAGCCCAGCGCCACAGAACGGGCTGAAGCCGCCGCTGGTGAGGCGGGGTATTGGCCGAAGTGGCAGTTTCAGCCCACGGGCAAATTGCAGCTGATTGTCAGCGACGGTTTCGGCGGAAAAGCCAGTGACTCCAGCGCCCGTTCGGTCGACGATCAGCTCAACCACGTGATCGTGCTGATGGTGACCCGAGCGGTCGAGATCCTTCTGCGCGATGAGCGGTACGCGGTTGAGGCCGCTGAGCGCGAAGCGATTCGACAAGCTCTTATGCAACGCCAGCAAGCGCAAGCGTTGGAACGGGCACGATTGGCCCAACTGGAAGACCAGGCGTTACGCTGGCAACGTGCTGCACGCCTACGCGAGTACCTTGCGGCGCTGGAACGCCACCAGGGCGACAACATGAATGTTGAACAGCAGTCGTTGCTGCATTGGGGGCGAGGCATGGCCGATTGGTTGGATCCGCTCACACCCAGCGCCGCGTCTATTCTGGATGAAGACAGTGCGCTACCGTCTTGAGGAGCCCCCCATGACTGACCTGCCCCAATCCCTGCCGAATGAACCACGCGCGGCATCAGCCTTTGCACTACTGGTCCGGCACAAACAGGCGCTGCGTGTTGAGCATGCGGCGGCGAGGCGCCGCTGGAACACTTGGTATCAAGCGTTGGATACGCAGCAAAAGGCCCAAGTGGACGCCGCGCGAGCAACTCGCGCCCAGGCGATTGCGGCTCAATTTGGCCCATCTCGGCGGTTTCAACCGAAACCACTTGAGAATCACTGAAAACGCTCCCCCGTGAAATGGTCACTCCCGTTCAGGCTTTCTGGCGTCGGAGCTGACCGCGTCCATGATCGCGCTCAGCTCCTCCAGGAGTTCGCCATGGCAGCGGTTTAAGTAGCCCGATATGGTTTCATTGCGTAACAGTCGGACAAGATAGCCCTTCGCAACCACTAGGATCAGCATCGTTTCCCCCAGCGTCTCCTCAACGACTTTGTAATCGTGGTACAGCTTTTCCATCTCGCGTTCCATCCTTGCGATTTCTTCTACGCTGACCTCGGCGGCGAGTTTGGATTTTTTCTCAATCAACATGTCCGGGCGTGTCGCCGCGAGCACCATAGCGGCATAGGTCTGGGTGAAGCAGTTGGCGGACACCATCAGTTCTACCGCTTCAATTTGGCGCATGGGTTTCATTTTTCTTAGCGTACGAAACACGTCCTGGCTGACCATTTTGACTTTGAGCATTTCCGCTACTTCGGGGGCGATGCCATCGAGCAAGTGCTGCCGCTCATGGATGCGCTCCACGTTGATACCCAAGACCTTGGCGATCAGGGCGGGGGAAATGCCTTTACGCACAGCGGTGAGAATCATCTTGTGCTCTTGTACGGGCGTTAGGCGGTTGATCTGCCGGTTGTAGGTGAAGCCTTCGTCATCGGTCGACAGCAGGCACAGTGCCTCACTGGCGCCCAGTGCTTTTAACGCGTACAAGCGAAGATGGCCGTCAAGCAACACGAAGGCTGAAGTACCCTCCACGTTGGTCTGTTGTCGATGCACGGCCAGCGGCTCAATGACCCCCAACTCCCGAATGGACGTCAGGATGGTTAGGTATTTTTTGCTCTGCTCGATATCCTTGTCCACAGCTCGGGTCGGCAGAATTCGGTCGAGGGGGACCGGGATGATCTGTCGCTCAAAGCCTTGTTTCACCTGGCTCATGAGCACCCCTCTCCTTGGATACGGTCAGCCAATGACTTAGGCATGTCCGGAATTTTTTCGCTGCGTAGCAGCGTACAAAAGTAGTCATCGGCCAGCAGTCGACGCATGGCGGTAACCATAATCAGTAGGCGTTGCTCATTGATGTCAGATTTTTTAATCATGACTCGCTGGCGCCTGACCTCGGTTTGGTAAGTACTCAGGAGTTTTTGCGGCGTCGTCGGTTGGTCTGCGGTTAATCGCCGTTGACCGTAGTGTTTCCCCAAGGCCCGGCGTCTGTCGATCAAACGCCTGACCTGAATCAGCTGCTCGCCTTTCAATACACCGGTCTCGTAAGCTTTGACCATGGCCACTTGCACTTCGTTATCACTGGATCTGGCGACTTCGGTCGCAACGCTGATCGGTAACCAGCCTTTCTCGACAGCGGCGATGAGCCGTTCCTCTCCTTGACGCAACAGCACGAGGATGGCGTTGATGTAGGTGGGATCTAGACTTGTTTTGATGCTGATTTGTTTAGTGGTGTAGCCGCGTTCAGACAGAATTTGGATTGAGTAGAGCAAGTCTTTATTCGAGTGTTTACGCCGAGCAAGATTTTCGACCAGGCTGATGAGAAACCGGTCGGCTTCATTGGCACTGACGACGACACAGGGAATTTCTCGCTCGCCCAGTGCACAAAAGGCTTCGTATCGACCTTGCCCGCAGACGAGTTCGAAAAACCCTGTTTTGTCCTGATCGTTGCTGGGGGTGACCGTAATCGGGCGCTTTAGGCCTAAGCTCGAAATATTTTCGACCAGCTTGGCAAACACCTGTTTATTGCGCGCGCGAGGATTGATAACGCGAATACGATCCAGGCTGATCATTTGGATGGTCGTCGCTTCCCCGACATGGTGCGGGCTTCGAGGGTGTTGTGGCATGTTCATGCGGCTCTCCCCACGACAGTGCGACGAGACAACTGTGCAAGTGCTTCGAGGCTGTCGTAGCGATAGATTTCCAGGTTGGAGGCGTTGGACTCACACAGACGGATGTTGGGTTGTTGAATATCGATTGTCGGCAGAATGTAGTAATCGCGGGCGAACTCTTCCCCTGGCTCCATACGAACGGCAACGGTGATATCCGGCGAGAGACCAAGGTCGAATCGAATTTTCCAACGACTTGTTCCCGAGCCACTGCGCTGACAGCGGCACAGTACAAGAGAAATCAGCAGTTCTTCGTTGACTTGGAGTAGGTCGCTTATGGGGTCGATGGCGACTCGTCCTCCGACTTGCTGTATGTGCTCCACCGTTCGAGCCAGCATCAGAGGATGCATCAGTCGAAGTTGATGGTTAGCGGCAACGTAGTCGTAGTCTCGCGAAGGGGTGTAGCCAATGAGCGAGTACGTCCGCAGAAGGCTGCCAAATCGATATTGATACACCGTGCTGGAGGGGCAGTCGTCAGACTCATTGATGATCAGCCCAGACAGATAGCCCGCTTTCTCATAGAGCTTTTTGAGTCTCTCCAGCATCTCGGCATCGGGCATGCGATAGCTGCGTGATTGGATGATCTCCCTGGCTGCGGCGAACAGTATCGGGTCGACTAAGGCCGGAAATGCACCGTCTGCCCGAATCCATTGGTCCGGAGGGTTACGCACGTGTTCATCTTTGAGCTTAAAAGATGAGCGGTTCCAGACATTATTTCCTATGTATTTTTCATTGGTCAGCACTTGGTGGACTGCACCCTTGGTCCAAGGCCTGGCCAAGTCGCTTTGAATCCCGCGATTGTTTAACTGCTCGGCAATCTCGTTTTCGGTGTAGCCCGCCTCAACAAATTGCACATAGATCCATTGGACCGTCGCGACTTCCTCCTGTGGCCCAGGGATCAGCTTGATACGGTCAGTCTGGATACTCTTGTGTTGACCTAAGATCAGTTCAGCTTTTGGGGCGCCGGATGCATCCACGAGTTGCCGTCTAAGCCCATAGCCTGCCATCCCTCCTTGTCGGAAGCCCATTTGGATCAGGCGGGCCTGCCCTGCAAAGACTTTCACTGATAGTTCGCGGCTGTATTCACCGGCCATCATTCGTTTCAGATTTTTGACGACGTTCGAAAGTGGAGAGCCATCGTTCGCAAATTGCTCTGCGCAATAGTGAACCAAAACTCCTGCCTGCCGGCACCGTACCTCGAAGCTGGCGGCCAAATCCGGATCTTGAAATCGGCCCCACCGGCTGACGTCGTAGACGAGAATAGTGGAGAAACGGACTTGGCCGCCCTCAACGTCCGTGAACAGTTGAATCAAAGCATCGCGCCCTTCCAGGCGAAGACCACTTTTACCAGCGTCCGTATAAATTTTGACGATTTCGAGGGAATGCGCCGCCGCGTAGAGCTTGATTGTGTCTAGCTGGTTTTCAGTTGAGTACTGCTGATGTTCTGTGGACATCCGGACATAAGCCGCTGCCAAACCTGGGTCTTGGCGAGTGTCTTCTGATTGAGCACTTCTACGACTGCGCATACGCAATAACCCCTGCGTGCATCCACACTGGACGTGCGCCGTTGGGGCGTACCCATTCTGCTGGCTACTCAAGCGAGCCGTGTGTCTTACCAACCATAGAGGATCAAAGGAGGAAAAATGTTTCCTAAAAAGGGCAAAACTTTTCCGAACAGGCAAGAATATGCATCGGGGCTGGCGGTGGCGTTACAAGGTGAATTGGGCTCGACGCACCAAGCCGTTAAGACACTGATGAGGTGGACGGATGCAAACGAGCGGACTGCCAAAAACTGGCTAAAAGGGACTTGTGGCCCTCGTGGAGAGCATTTGGCTCGTCTTATTCAGCACTCCGATGCCGTCTTGGCAAGCTTCCTAGAGATGGCCGAGCGCAACAGCGTTGTAATGCGCGCGACGCTTCCAACGTTAAGGACGGATCTGATGCGAGCGGTGGATGCAATCGATTGTTGTTTGTCCATGGCGAGCGGAGCTGAGCTGGATTGAAGTGATGCTGTTTTGGACTCTGATGGAAGCCAGCCAGCCGACCAAGGCGGCCGTAGGTAGTCTATAGTGGCTCGGCGCCTCTAATCGACTTGCTCTCATTATCTGGCAGAAAGGAACTCACCATTGCCTGCCCATATCTTTCGTACCCTGATTGTCAAAGCTATTAGATACAAAACAACCCGATCTACTCCTGAAGGTTGGCTGCGCCCGCTTGTACAAGATGAGATGCGAAACGTCATGGCCAAGACCAGCAATATAGGAATGAGACACTACCCGGATCCGGGTAACAGAATCGAGAAGGGGCAGACGTGCTATTTCATAAACTCGATGAAAGATTTGGGACTGGATGGCGTTCTGTTCACTGTTTGTTCCTACCAGCACGGCCACGTCCCAGAGTCGATCACGCCTGATTTGACGTCCGCGGAGGCGGAAATCAAAATTATTGAGCTTAAAGATGAGGATGGTAAAGCTGGTGAGCTAGTCCACAGCTATCGATGCATTGCGCTTGGAGAGGTAATTATCATTGAATCAGTCATGGGTAGCGGTGGGGCTGCGGGCCTAGAGAAACTACTCGGTCAGCTCTTCCGGCGCTACCGTGATCAAGCCCATCCTCTGGTCGACTTTTCGGATATTGCATCGACCGATCTGCGAGAATTAATTGATCTGCATGGCGGTGTTGAGCGGATCACCGCTCGTTTGGCGGTAGACAGCAAACATCAAGGAACTCAGTTTGGGGGCTTGCTTGCCAGCTTGCTGCAAAAAATTCCCGGTGCTGCGCAATGCAATGTCAGCTGGGAGAACAAGGATGGAACCTTGGACGAAAATCAAGCGATAGCGCTTCTGGAGGAAGCTGACGGTCAAGCGCTAGCAGGCGCCACGCTTCACTTTAAGAATGGTGGTAGCGTCAACAACCTGAGTGAGTATCGGGAGCGCAAGCCTGTTCAAATCCAATTAACACCTGAAGGTCGTCCCGCCATTACAGAAATCGAAATTGCTTTGAAGACCTACCTCGGTGAGTTACGAGATCCTGGGCATAACGGGCCAGTTAAAACTGATGGCGTTTTGAAGTCTGTGAAATTGTTGGGAGAATGAGGATGAGGGTGCGTGACTGGCTGTTGCCAGACGAGGTTCAGAGTGCCGCGACAGCCGGTGCTGAAATGCTACGTGTGGTCACCCAAACGTCACATTTTTGGATCAAACAGACGGTAGCGGCTGTTGTCCCTATTTCTGTCGGCGCGGCTTTAGGCTATTGGCTATCTGATGGTGCTGCTTCGGGCAACCAGGCAGTCGCCATGAAAGACATCATGACAGGGATCATGACGTTCATTTCTGTGCTCGCTGGTTTCATGGTCACCTTGATGCTGTTCACTGGGAGAAGCGGTGGCTCCAAGTTGCTAACAGTCGATCAAGCACCCCTCTATGTTGAAAAAATTACCTACCTTCTTTTTTCCCAAGCAGTGACCTTGGCGGTTCACATCGCCTGCATCCTTGCTTGCCTTGTTTGGCTGATCGTTCAGAGCCACGGTGAGGCGGTAGCTGTCGGGCAATGGCTATTCGTCTTGAGCATTGGATTGCTGATTCTTTCAATGTTTAGAACCCTTCTTCTGCCATTCCAGATCTATGAGGTCCACCATTTCGAATTGACCGCGATGGTGGAGGAGAAAAATGAGGAGTTTCGGAAGGCGTTACGCGAGCGACAGGGTCTGTAATGGGTCTATTACGATGTGGCACCCAGTTTCACTTCCTTTTTATAAGGACGCGTTTCAATTGCTGAGATCCCATGAATATACTGGCGTCGGAAACGACATTTTATAGGGTCAAAAAACTGCCGAACGACACTAATTGCGGCTCATCCGCGACAGTTATGGTGCCCGAAACCCCACGGAAACCCTCATGCCCCGTGGGTCAGGCATGACACTTAATGTGCCCATCGACAGGTTTGATGTTGAGTAACACAAAAGGCCAACGCTTAGCGTTGGCCTTTTTTATGTGTGCACCCCTTCGCGATTTAAAAGCAGATTCCCCCTTCAGTATTCAACAAGCCCGTCTACACTCATGTGTCTGTACTCAATAGATGGCATTGTGCCGCATTCTGCAAATGAACGGTTTTACGACTATCCGACGACTGACCCTGCGCCACGCTCAAGCTGGCTATGGTCTCGGCGGATAACCTTGTTATGCAGTGGAGCTTTGTTCAACTGATTCAGGGAGGAACCTATGTCGTCATCCAGCAACCTGCAGCTATCGCAGCCTGCTCCTCAGGCGGGCGCTTTTTTCTGGATCCCCCTTATCCCCGCCGCCTTTGGCGTATGCGTGTTGCTGCTGAGCGACTGGCGCCCTGCCAACCTGGCCTGGTCGGCGTGCCTGCTGGTGGTGGGCGGCCTCGTCGGACTCCTGAACCAGCGTCATTACCGGCAATTATCAGCCCGGCTACTGAGTGACGCCCAAGCCGTTCAGAGCACCACCGACACGGCGCCAACCGGCGGTCTGGAGGCAGTCTGCCTCGAAGCCATCCCCATCTGGTCCCGGCAAATCGAAAGCTCTCGCACCGAGACCGAAACCGCCATCATCGAACTGACCAGCCGTTTCAGCGCCATCGCCGAACATTTGCAACAGACCGTTGATAACTCCCAGGCGACGGCGGGCGATCTGGCCGATCACAACCAGGGCAGTGCATTGGAGGTCTTGGCCCAGAGCGATGCCGAGTTGCTGCATGTGATCGAGTCGCTCAAAACCATTCAGAAAAGTCGCGACGAGATGCTGGTACAGGTCCGCAACCTCACCGGCTACACCGGCGAACTGCGGGCCATGGCCGGTGAAGTGGCGGCCATCGCCCAGCAGACCAACCTGCTGGCGCTCAACGCCGCCATTGAAGCCGCCCGCGCCGGGGAAGCCGGGCGTGGTTTTGCCGTGGTGGCCGATGCGGTGCGGACCCTCTCCAGCCAATCCAGTGAAACCGGGCAGAAAATGTCCGCCAAGGTCGACATCATCAACAACGCCATCACCCAACTGGTCGAGGCCGCCGCCAGCAGCACCGATCACGACAAGGATTCGGTGGCCGAATCGGAAGCCAGCATCCAGGGTGTCCTGGAACGTTTCAAAAGCATCACCGGACAACTCTCCGAGTCCGCGGCCCTGCTGCAACGCGAAGGCCTGGGGATTCGCGATGAGGTGACCGAAGTGCTGGTGAACCTGCAATTCCAGGATCGGGTCAGCCAGATCCTCGCCCAGGTCCGCAACAACATGGAAGCCCTGCTCCG
>Ga0066798_10000538_pt1 | contig 19107 bp, 16 predicted proteins | sample PersoiDNA2013203_FD_70961 | JGI IMG/M metagenome (GOLD analysis project Ga0066798, IMG submission 70961) | Permafrost soil microbial communities from the Arctic, to analyse light accelerated degradation of dissolved organic matter (DOM) -... | ecosystem: Environmental > Terrestrial > Soil >... | reverse complement strand
CGGCGGTGAAGATTTGTTCGCACACTTCTCGGCAATTCAGATGAACGGCTTCAAGACCCTCAAAGAAGGTCAAAAAGTTCAGTTCGAAGTCACGCAAGGCCCTAAAGGCAAGCAAGCTTCCAACATCCAAGCACCTTAAGTTACTTAAGCTGCTCTAAAAAGCTCCTGTGAAAACAGGAGCTTTTTTTGCGTCCGCCAGCACGCTAGCATTAGCAAAAAGACAGAAAAAAGACCAGGTTGCATCAGCAAGCCCGACCTTGATTATCTCTCAACCATATGATGCCGCTCAGCAATTACATGTTTTCGATCATGACCTCGCCGAAGCCGGAACACGACACTTGCGTGGCACCTTCCATGAGCCGGGCGAAGTCATACGTCACGCGCTTGGAAGCAATCGATTTTTGCATCGCAGCAATAATCAGATCAGCAGCCTCGCTCCACCCCATATGGCGCAACATCATCTCAGCCGACAAGATCACCGAACCAGGATTGACATAGTCCTTGCCGGCATATTTCGGCGCAGAACCATGGGTAGCCTCAAACATTGCCACCGAGTCGGACAAATTTGCGCCGGGAGCAATACCGATACCACCAACCTGCGCCGCCAGTGCGTCAGAAATGTAGTCACCATTCAGGTTCAGTGTTGCGATAACGCTATATTCTGCCGGGCGCAACAGGATTTGCTGAAGGAAGGCATCAGTGATCGAATCCTTGATGATGATATCGCGGCCCGTTTGTGGATTCTTGATCTTGCACCATGGACCATCATCAATCACTTGCGCGCCAAACTCTTTGTGCGCCAGCGCATAGGCCCAGTCACGGAAGCTGCCTTCGGTGAACTTCATGATGTTGCCCTTATGCACGATCGTCACCGAGGGCTTATCATGATCGATTGCATACTGGATCGCCTTGCGCACCAGACGCTCAGTGCCTTCACGCGAAACCGGCTTGATGCCGATACCGGAAGTTTCTGGAAAGCGGATCTTGGTGACTCCCATTTCCTTGACCAGAAAGTCGATCAGTTTTTGGGCGCCGTCCGAACCACATTCCCATTCGATACCGGCATAAATATCCTCCGAGTTTTCGCGGAAGATGGTCATGTCGATCTTTTCCGGCGCTCGCACCGGCGATGGCACGCCATTGAAGTAGCGCACCGGGCGCAGACACACATACAGGTCCAATTGCTGGCGCAAGGCCACGTTGAGCGAACGAATGCCACCACCGACCGGTGTCGTCACCGGCCCCTTGATCGATACGACATATTCACGCACCACATCCAGCGTTTCTTGCGGCAGCCACACATCAGCACCATAGACCCTTGTCGCTTTTTCACCAGCAAAGATTTCCATCCAACTGATCTTGCGCTGACCGTCATAAGCCTTTGCAACTGCTGCATCGACCACTTTGATCATCACCGGCGTAATATCTAGGCCGGTGCCGTCGCCTTCGATATAGGGGATGATCGGGTTATCAGGCACATTGATGGTGGAATCCGCGTTGACGGTAATCTTCTTACCTTCAGACGGTAGCTTGATGTGTTGATACATTGCTTGTCTCCGAGAATGAAGCGGAAATACGATTGAAAATAGTTTGCTGCCAATGTAGCATCCAGCGCGAAAAACCGGTACCCCAACGCCAGCGTGGCGCGCCGCTACCACTGTCGCGCAGCTCGCAGGACACTAGCATGTACCAGCCCGGGACGGCACAGTCAGCCACAAATAAGCTGCACGTCTTATATAAGACATAAGAGAATCTTAGGGATTATGCATCAGTATTTTACTGATTGCCACGTTTTTGCGACACTAGCACCCATGCCACTCATACTCTTCAACAAGCCCTATCAGGTGATTTGCCAGTTCTCGGTCGACGCTGCGCATCCGCATCGTGAAACACTGGCCAACTATCTCAGCCAACCCGATATTTACCCGGCCGGGCGGCTCGACACCGACAGCGAAGGCTTGATGCTGCTGACCGACGATGGCAAGCTGCAGCATGCCATCAGCCACCCGGATCGCAAACAGAGCAAGACTTATCTGGTGCAAGTCGAAGGCATACCGGACGCCACCATGCTAGAACGCCTGCGACAACCGCTCGATCTAGGCGACTTCACCACTCAGGGCGGCACTATCAAACATGTGCAGGCTCCCGACTGGCTATGGCCACGCCATCCGCCGATACGCGAACGCAAGCAGCAAGCGACTAGCTGGCTCGCCATCACCATTGCCGAAGGCAAGAACCGTCAGGTACGCAGGATGACGGCAGCAGTCGGCTTGCCAACCTTGCGCCTGGTGCGCATTGCCATTGGTCCCTTTGCACTGGATCAGCACCCCTTGCTGCCAGGTGAGTGGAAAACCGTCGATCCCGCCGCATTAAGGGCAAAAAAACTGACATTGGCCTGACAAATAAATTTGAATTCAATAAGGATGCAAAGAAATCTTCTTTTTTGGAATTTTTTGTCAACCAAGCCCGCAGCGCGTCGTTATTGGCAGTGATTCAGAAGAATCGTCGTTTTCTTAACATGTTAAATTGAAGGACTGCAAAATGAAAAAATTGATCGCCGCTCTGATCGCTGGTCTGTTCGCCACTTCCGTGTTCGCACAAGCTGCAGCTCCTGCTGCACCAGCTGCTGACGCTGCTAAGACCGAAGCTGCTGCACCTAAGGCTAAGAAAGCGAAGAAAGCACACAAGGCTAAGAAGGCTAAGAAGGCTGCTCCAGCTGCTGACGCTGCTGCCAAGTAATCTGGCTTTCGCGCTACTAAAGGCAGGTTTAACCTGCCTTTTTTCATTTCCGGCGCCGATTTCGCTCGCCTCCATGCTGGCGCATCAAGTTAATCCGTCCGGAATTTAACTTATAATCCGCTGATTTCCAGCAAACTCGCCTTTCCCATCATGCGCCGCTCATTGTCACTGCTTGCCACGCTTATCGCCGCTGCAACTACCGCAGCCGCCTTCACCGCCCCCGTTGCTGCTCAGCAATTACTAAAATTCCCGACCACGACTCTCAATGCCGGCCTGTATCTGATCAAGGCCGAAGTGGCATCGAACGAGGCGCAACGAGAACAGGGATTGATGTTTCGCGAAAAGCTCGGAATCAACGAAGGCATGGTGTTTGCATTTGGCGCTCCCGCCGGCGTCTGCATGTGGATGAAAAACACCCTGATCCCGCTGTCAGTCGCCTTCATGGACGAAACCGGCAAGATCATCAATATCGAGGAAATGAAGGAACAGACACTCGATTCCCATTGCGCCATCAAAGCCGCTACCTACGCGCTGGAGATGAACAAAGGCTGGTTCAAGCAAAAGAATATCAAGCCTGGCATGACAATCGACGGCTTGCCGCACTAGCAACGCAGATAGCGCTCCGGATGCCGCCGCCAAGCGGCACCCCGTAAAACAGCAATTCCAAACGATGAGAACGCAAAAAACCCGCCGAATGTTCGGGCGGGTTTATGTCGGTGAGTCAATCGTGATTGGCTCACACTGCCAGGAACACGCTAGGCGCGCTCCCGTTCTTACAGCAAGACGCTATTAAGCGGCCAGTGCCTTCAGGGCTGCAGCCAGACGGCTCTTATGGCGAGCTGCCTTGTTCTTGTGAATGATTTTTTTGTCAGCGATGCTGTCGATAGTCGACATCGAAGCCTGGAACACGGAAGTCGCAGCAGCCTTGTCGCCTGCACCGATCGCTTTGCGAACAGCCTTGATTGCCGTACGCAGCGTCGAGCGCTGGCTGGAGTTGTGTGCGTTTTGCTTAACAGCTTGACGAGCACGCTTGCGTGCTTGTGCGGTATTTGCCATGAATAATTATCCTAAATCGAGATCGAGTGCATCGCAATCTTGATAACTTGCGAGGCGGAATTCTGTAAAGCCACGGATTATAACTATTATTTGCAGAACTGGCAAATACCGTATGACTTGGGTCTGCTACCTGTTGCAAAGCAAACCTGTTTCCACAGTGAAATTTTCAACCTGGCAATACATTCTTGCCTGCGTAGAACGTAAGTGCAGCGACGGCATCGAACGCGGATCTGTTACCAAGGCTTGCAAAAAACGTCGACAACGAAAGCTATAATGCCGTCCCATGAACTTGCATAAAACGCTTGCCACCGTCTCTGGCATGACGATGCTCTCTCGCATTACTGGCCTAGCCAGAGAGATTTTATTCGCGCGCGCATTTGGCGCCTCGGCCTATACCGATGCCTTCAACATCGCTTTCCGCATTCCCAATCTGTTGCGCCGCCTGTTTGCCGAGGGCGCGTTTTCGCAAGCGTTTGTGCCTATCTTGGCCGAATACAAGAACCAGAAAGGCGAGGCCGCGACCAAGGATCTGGTCGATCATGTCGCCACTGTGCTGATCTGGGTCATGCTGGCCACCAGCATCGTCGGCATCGTGGCCACACCAGCCATTGTCTATTTCATTGCCACCGGCCTGAAATACAACCAGGATGCCTTTGACGCTGGCGTGGTGATGACCCGCATCATGTTCCCCTATATCGGCTTCATGGCTTTCGTTGCCTTGTCCGGCGGCATTCTCAATACCTGGCGTGAATTCAAGATCCCGGCTTTCACATCGGTGTTGCTCAATGTCGCGTTCATCTTTGCATCGCTGTTTGTCGCGCCGTTCATGAAGCAGCCAATTTATGCCATGGCGTTTGCAGTGTTCGTCGGTGGCGTATTACAGGTATTGCTGCAGATTCCGGCCCTGATCAAAATCGGCATGCTGCCAAGGTTGTACTGGAACCCCTTGCTCGGCCTGAAAGATGCCGGCGTCAAGCGCGTGCTCAAGAAGATGGGGCCGGCCGTGTTCGCCGTCTCGGCCGCCCAGATCAGCCTGATGATCAATACCAATATCGCATCGCGGCTGGCCCATGGCAGCGTGTCCTGGCTGTCGTACGCTGACCGCTTGATGGAATTTCCGACCGCATTGCTGGGTGTGGCACTAGGTACCATTCTGCTGCCCAGCCTGTCGAATGCGCATGCAGAAAACGATAGCGCCGAATACTCTGCCCTGCTCGACTGGGGCCTGCGCCTGACCTTCTTGCTGGCGTTGCCGTGCGCGGTCGGTCTGGCAACCTTGTCGGAGCCGCTGACGGCAACCTTGTTCCACTATGGCAAATTCGATGCAACTGCAGTGGCCATGACGGGCCGCGCATTGATCGCCTACGGCGTCGGCCTGACCGGCCTGATCCTGGTCAAGATACTGGCGCCCGGTTTTTATGCCAAGCAGGATATCCGTACGCCGGTCAAGATTGCCATTGGCGTGCTGATCGCCACCCAGTTGATGAACTATGTGTTCGTGCCCTGGATCGCCCATGCCGGCCTGGCCTTGTCGATTGGTCTCGGTGCTTGTCTCAATGCCGGCTTTTTGTTTTGGGGTCTGCGTCATCGCAACATTTACACGCCGCAGCCGGGCTGGCGCATGTTTCTGATCAAGCTCAGCGGTGCGCTGTTCCTGCTGGCCGGTGTGGCGCTGGCGGTGGCGCGCCATTTTGACTGGATCGCCCTGCGCGCTCATCCGGGCGAGCGTGTCGGCGCCCTGCTGCTGGTGCTGGCAGCGTGCGCAGTTGCGTATTTTGGCGCACTGATGGCGATGGGTTTCCGTTTCCGCGACTTCAAACGCATGGCGCGCTGAACGATGCTACCAGGCGATCTGGCGCAGCAGGATTGTTGCTTGTGCGCCAGATTGCGGAGCAAATATTTCCCTCTCGCTGATATTTTGATAGCATGATCGACATATGACGCTCACACCTCTGGAATATTTTTCTTCGCTGGTTCGTCAAGACGATTCGATTCCGCTCTTCGAATCAGCACTGGCGCTGGGCCAGGATGTTTATCCCGACCTCGACTTTTCTGCTTGCCAGGTCGAGATGGATACCCTGGCACTGAAGCTGAAACAACGTCTTTCAACGGACGCATCGCATATCCAGAAGTTGCGCATGCTCAATCACTTCTTCTTTCAAGAATTGGCCTTCGCCGGCAATATCAACAATTATTACGATCCCGACAACAGCTATCTGCACCGCGTGATCACTTCGCGACGCGGGATTCCGATTTCGCTGGCGGTGGTGTACATGGAATTGGGACAGCAGATCGGCCTGAACATGAAGGGCATTTCCTTCCCCGGCCATTTCCTGATGAAGTTATCGGTGCAATCGGGCGATATCGTGCTGGACCCGATGAATGGCGCCAGTCTGTCGCGCGAAGAGCTGGAAGAACGGCTCGAGCCCTATATTGAACAGCAGGAATATGGCGATGAGTTGCCACTGGCGGCTTATCTGCGCGCCGCCCATCCGCGCGAAATCCTCACGCGCATGCTGCGCAACCTGAAAGCCATCTTCACCGATGGCCAACGCTGGCAAGGTTTGCTGGAAGTACAGGAACGGCTGGTGATCCTGTTGCCCGACGAAATTACCGAACGGCGCGACCGTGGACTGGCATTTGCCCATCTGGCTGAGCCGCAGGCCGCGCTGGACGACCTGGAAGCCTATCTGGTCATGCGACCAGACGCCGAAGACGCCGAAGATATGCGTCTGCGCTTGCCTCAGTTAAGACACGCCTGCCGGCGCCCCAACTAGCGCCTCGCAAAAATGCCGCAGGCCCACGTGGCGCCGCTCGACTTAGCCCTTGGAACGCGCTTCGATAGTTTCCCAACGCTCCAGATTTTCCAGTAACAAGGCATCGAGTTCGGCAAAACGTGTATTCAGACGTGTTGCCTCATCCGCACCCTGCTTGTACAGATCAGGATCGGCCAATTTCTCGGAAATGCTCTTTTGTTCGCTTTCAAGCTGAGCAATCAGCTTCGGCAATTCGTCCAGCTCACGCTGCTCCTTGTAGCTGAGCTTTTTCTGCTTGGCTGCGGGTGCTGCTGCAACGACAGGCGCCGCAACAGCTTTGCTTTCGCTCTTGCCATCATTTTTCGATTTGGCCGACGTCGCCATGCTGGCGCGTACCCGCTCCCAATCGCTGTAACCGCCGACATATTCGCGCCAGAGGCCATCGCCTTCGGAAGCGATCACCTGGGTCACGACATTGTCAAGGAAGGTACGATCATGGCTGACCAGGAAAACAGTGCCGGTATATTCTTCCAGCAATTCTTCGAGCAACTCCAACGTATCGATATCGAGGTCATTGGTCGGTTCATCGAGCACCAGCACGTTGGCTGGCTTGGCAAACAAGCGTGCCAGCAGCAAGCGGTTGCGTTCGCCTCCCGACAAAGTACGCACCGGTGAACGTGCGCGTTCGGCGGCAAACAGGAAGTCGCTCAGATAGGTCATCACATGCTTGCGCTGGCCGTTGACTTCGACCCAGTCGCTGCCCGGCGCAATGGTTTCGGCCAAGCTGGCCTCTTCATTGAGCTGGGTGCGCATCTGATCGAAGTACGCCACTTGCAGCTTGGTACCTTGACGCAAGCTGCCGCTGTCGGCAGTTTCTTCACCGAGGATCAGTTTCAGCAAGGTAGTCTTGCCAGCGCCGTTCTGACCGATCAGACCAACCTTGTCGCCGCGCATGATGGTGCCGGTGAAATCGCGCACGATGGTTTTGGCGCCATAAGATTTGCTGACATTTTCCAGTTCCGCCACGATCTTGCCCGAACGCTCGCCCGAAGACACTTCCAGTTTGACCTGGCCTTGTCGGTCGCGGCGCACACCGCGTTCATTACGCAAGGCTTCAAGCCGGCGCACACGACCTTCATCGCGCGTGCGGCGGGCCTGCACACCCTTGCGAATCCAGACTTCTTCTTGTGCCAGGAATTTATCGAACTTGGCGTTTTCGACTTCTTCGTTGGACAGCAATTCTGCCTTGCGCTCTTGGTAGGTACTGAAGTTGCCGGGGAAGGACAGCAGTTTGCCACGATCGAGTTCGATGATGCGCGTAGCGACATTGTCGAGGAAGCTGCGATCATGGGTAATGAACAGCACACTGCCCTTGTAATCACGCAACAAGCCTTCAAGCCAGAGGATGGAGCCGAAGTCGAGGTGATTGGTTGGTTCATCGAGCAACAGCACATCGGGGGCCCCCACCAGACCACAAGCCAGCGCCACGCGCTTTTGCATACCGCCCGATAGTGCACCGATCAAGGCATCACCCTTGAGGTTAAGCTTGTCGAGGGTGGTTTCCACCTTGTGATTGAGGCTCCAGGCATCAGCCGCATCGAGCTTCAGTTGAATCTCGTGCATGCGTTCCATCAGCGCGTCGTCATTGTCGCCGCCGAACTGGCCGGTCAGCGCTTCATATTCCGTAAGCAAGGCTGGCAACTCGCCCAGGCCCGAGGCGACTGCATCGAAAATCGACATGTCCGAGGGGAAATGCGGCTCCTGATCCACATAAGCAATCTTCAGGCCCTGCTGCATCACCAGCAAGCCATCGTCGAGCTTGGAACGCGCCGCGATGATCTTGAGCAGCGACGACTTGCCGGTACCGTTACGGCCGATCAGACCGACACGTTCCCCGGTTTCCAGGGAAAATTCAGCGTGATTGAGAAGCGCAACGTGTCCGAATGCCAACTGCGCATTGGAGAGAGAAATGACTGCCATAGATGGTCCGGTGGAAAATATCGAAAGCGGATGTGCAGCACAGTGCCCATCAGCAAAATTATAAAGACGGAAGAAATGCCGCGGAAAGTGCGCATTGTACCGATTGTGCGCCGCAGCGGTGTGGTCTAAGCGATTTCAGCGCAGTTGACGTTGGTATTCAGTGACCTTCCTGCCGCTAAACATGTCATTTTGATATTTTTAACAAAAACGCGATAAAACAGAGTTCCAGTACCGATCGCATACATTTGGAAACACAAAAGCAGTCGCCATCAGCGCGCTCAACCGATGCGCAGCGGCATCGGTCAGTCATGATGTTGTAAGATACGGCACGTCCTTCACCAACAAAGACCATGCGCTTTAACTCACGTTTTCACCATCCATCGCAGCAACGCGGCTTTCTGAATCCCAATATTGTCAAATTCCTTGCCTTCACAGCACTGGGACTGGGCATCATCGTCGCGTTGATCATTGCCTACGCTCTGATTTTTATCAATCCGCGTCTGCCATCACTCGATGTAATTACCGATTACCGGCCAAAGGTTCCGCTGCGCATTTACTCCGAAGACCATGTATTGCTCGGAGAATTCGGCGAGGAAAAACGCAATCTGGTGAAACTCGGAGAAATTCCTGCCGACATGAAAAATGCCGTGCTGGCCATCGAAGATTATCGCTTTTACCAGCATGGCGGCATTGACTACATTGGCATCATACGTGCACTGGCAGCCGACATTCTGCACGGCCATGCCAGCCAGGGCGCCAGCACCATCACCATGCAGGTCGCGCGCAATGTCTTCCTGACCAAGGAAAAGACCATCTCGCGCAAGATCTATGAAGTGCTGCTGGCCAACAAAATCGAAGCCACGCTGAGCAAGGACCAGATTCTTGAGGTCTACATGAACCAGATTTATCTGGGCCAGCGCGCGTTTGGTTTTGCCGCCGCGGCACGCACCTATTTCGGCAAGGACCTCAAGGACGTCACGCTGGCCCAAGCTGCCATGCTGGCCGGCTTGCCCAAGGCGCCATCGGCCTACAACCCAGTGGTCAATCCGCAACGCGCGCACATACGCCAGCAATATATCCTGCAACGCATGCTGAACCTCGACTACATCAGCAAGACGCAATACGACGCGGCGGTGAAAGAAGATATCAAGGTGCGCACCAGCGGCAATCAATACAATGTGCACGCCGAATACGTCAACGAAATGGTGCGCCAGATGGTCTACGCGCAATACAAGGAAGACACGTATACCGCCGGCATCAGCGTCACCACCACGATCAATGCAGCCGACCAGAAGGCCGCTTATCTTGCCGTACGCAAAGGCGTGATGGATTACGATCGTCGCCATGGCTATCGCGGACCGGAAGACACCATTGACCTGCCCTCTGACGCCGATGACCGCACCCAGGCCATTGACGATGCTATGGACGACCATCCCGACAATGACGATATCTCGGCCGCCGTGGTAGTGTCGGCCAGTCCCAAGCAAGTCCAGGCAGTGCTGCGCAGCGGCGAACAAATCAGCTTCAGCGGCGACGCCTTGAAGTTTGTCGCCAATGCGCTGAATACCAATGCCAAGAAGGAAATCCGCATCGCACCGGGTGCCGTGATCCGCGTGATGCAGGATGCCAAGAACAATTGGCAAATCGTGCAATTGCCGGAAGTGGAAGCTACGCTGGTCTCGGTGGTTCCACAAAATGGCGCCATCCGCGCGCTGGTCGGCGGCTTTGACTTCACGCAAAACAATTTCAACCACGTCACCCAAGCCTGGCGTCAGCCCGGCTCGACCTTCAAGCCATTCATCTATGCGGCGGCATTGGAAAAAGGCTTTGCCCCAGCCTCAATCATCAATGACGCCCCGGTTTCTTACCCGGCCGGCAACGGCCAACCGAACTGGGAACCGAAGGATGACGATGCGCCAGCCGGTCCGATGACCATGCGCACGGCTCTGCAAAAATCGATCAATCTGGTGGCAATTCGCACACTCGACGCGATCGGCGTCAAATATGCGCAAGACTTCATCACCCAGCACTTCGGCTTTGACGTCGACAAGGTGCCGCCGTATCTGCCGATGGCACTCGGCGCTGGCCAGACTACACCGCTGCAGTTGGCCTCGGCCTATTCAATCTTTGCCAATGGCGGCTACAAAATCAATCCGTATCTGATCAGCCAGATCACCGATGCGCGCGGTAAGGTCCTTTCCAAGGCCGACCCGCTGATCGTCGGCAACAATGCGCCACGTGCGATTGATGAACGTAACAGCTACATCATGACCAATTTGCTGCAATCGGTGGCGCAACACGGCACCGGCGCACGCAGCAACACCTTGCGCCGCACCGATCTGGCTGGCAAGACCGGCACCACCAATGATGCAATGGATGGCTGGTTTGCTGGCTATCAGCGCACGTTGACGACGGTCGCGTGGATGGGTTACGACCAGCCGCGCACGCTGGGCAGCAAGGAATTCGGCGCGCAACTGGCCTTGCCGATCTGGGTTGATTACATGGGCTTCGCACTCAAGGATATTCCGCAATACGACGCTCCGGCGCCGGCCGGCATCAACTTCATCGACGGCGAACCGTATTACGACAACTTCCTGCCTGGCAATGGCTTTGTCGCGTCGCTGGGTACCGATGGCGGTGGCGTGGTAGATGCCTTGTCGAATTTCTTTGGCTGGAACAAGAACCCTAACTCGGAGACGCAAGCACCGGCTACGACGGGTGCGGGAGGTTTATCGAAGGATGAACGCGACAAGTTGTATCAGGGACACTAAGCGCCAACGACCCAACAGAAATAGCCTGCAAGTTTGTTAGCGGGCTATTTTTTCGCCTAGATAATTTGTGACAGCCGAAAAAGCGCAGACCATCAAGTCTGCACTTTTTTGGGGCCGGCATCGTTCTGGCGCCCCCGACACGGATCGAACGTGTGACCTATCCCTTCATACCACTATGGCTTCCGCCACCAAGATACTTGTTTGTGGTCTGGACTATACCTTGGCCATGGACTTGTCAGTCCGCAGGCCGGAGCCGTCTAGTCTCTACACCTTCCGCGCAACCAACAGTTGCCCGGCTTGGCTCGGTATTGCCAGCAGCCGCTTGCAGAGCAGGCGCTGTCAGGGTTCACCGAATTTGACTCCATTCACACGGTACCTTTCGGCAGCCGGTGCCCAATTGATTTAGGAGGGGATCGCTCTATCCACTGAGCTACGGGGGCGTGGACGCTATTGTAACGGCTGTGGGCCAGGATGGAAAGGCACAGCCAAGCAAGCCCGCTATGCGTCCTTGCCGTCACGACTGAGCTTGTAACCCAGGCCACGCACGGTTTTGATGTAATCTGCGGCAATTCCCAGCGACTTGCGTAGCCGCATGATGTGGACATCTACGGTGCGCTCTTCAATAAAAGTGTGGTCGCCCCAGACTTTATCGAGCAATTGCGCTCGTGAAAATATCCGCTCGGGATGTGCCACCAGATAGCGCAGCAACTTGAATTCCGCCTGATCCAATGCAATTTCCTGCTGTTCCACGGTGACCTGATGGCGCTCGGTATCGATACCGAGCACGCCGTAGGCCAGATTGGACTGCCCCACTTCGGGCGCTTTGCGGCGTAGCAAGGCCTGCACGCGTGCTACCAGCTCCTTCGGCGAGAAAGGTTTGGTGACGTAATCATCCGCGCCTTCATTGAGCCCTTTGACTTTGTCCTCTTCCATGCCCTTGGCAGTCAGCATGATCACCGGCAAAGCCGCTGTACGCGCGTCACGACGCCATTCACTGAGCAAGGCCAGACCGGAGGTATCCGGCAGCATCCAGTCCAGCAGCACCAGATGCGGCAAAGCGGTAGCAATCAGTTGGCGCGCCTGGGCCGCATCGCTGGCAATGCTGGTGGCAAAACCGGCGCTATTCAATGTGAACCTTAACAGCTCGGCTATGCTGGGCTCATCTTCGACTAACAGGAGTTGCAACTGATCTTTTGACATGCGCGTTTATGGGTATATTGGTGTGTGTCGGCCTAGCAAAGCAATCAGGCCGTCACTTTGTCGGCGATCCGCTGTGCCATGGTCTGCGCTGTTTCAGCTACTTGTGCCTCGACCATCACGCGGATCAGCGGTTCAGTGCCCGAGGGCCGTAATAGCACGCGACCGCTATCGCCCAAAGCTTGCTCGACCGCCACTTTTTCAGCTTGCAGTGCGGCATTGGTTTTCCAATCGAAGCCAGCGGGAATCTTGACGTTGATCAGCACCTGTGGATACAGGCTGATATCAGCAGTCATGTCAGCCAGGCTCTGATTGGCACGTTTGAGCGCCGACAGCACCTGCAAGGCGGAGACGATGCCGTCGCCGGTGGTGTGCTTGTCGAGGCACAGCAAATGGCCAGAACCTTCGCCGCCAAGCAGCCAGCCGCGCTCCTGCATTGCCTCCAGCACATAGCGGTCACCTACCTTGGCGCGCGCAAAGGCGATACCGAGCTTCTTAAATGCCACTTCCAGCGCCATATTGGTCATCAACGTGCCGACCGCGCCTGCAACGGCGCCAGTGGCCAAGCGGTCCTTGACCATCACATAAAGCAATTCATCGCCGTTGTAGATGCGTCCGGCAGCATCGACCATCACCAGCCGGTCGGCGTCACCATCGAGCGCAATACCAACATCGGCCTGATGCGTAATGACGGCCTTGGACAAGGCTTGCGGCGCAGTGGCACCGACGCCTTGATTGATGTTCATGCCATTGGGTTGGTTACCGATGGTGATGACTTCGGCGCCGAGTTCATGGAACACATGCGGCGCGATATTGTAAGCGGCGCCATGCGCGCAATCGACCACGATGGTCATGCCGCGCAGATCGAGCGCATTAGGGAAGGTACTCTTGCAAAACTCGATATAGCGGCCTTGCGCATCATCGAGGCGCTTGGCCTTGCCCAGCTTTTCTGAAGACACGCAAGACATGGGCGTGTCGAGTTCGGCTTCGATTTCCGCTTCCACGGCATCGGGCAGCTTGTTGCCCGATGCCGAAAAGAACTTGATGCCATTGTCGTGATAAGGATTGTGTGAAGCTGAAATCACCACACCAGCTGACAAACGCAAGGCGCGCGTCAAATAGGCCACCGCTGGCGTCGGCACCGGGCCGGCCAGCATCACGTCTACGCCGGCAGCGGCAAAGCCGGCTTCCAAAGCGGCTTCCAGCATATAGCCAGAAATCCGTGTGTCCTTGCCAATCAATACCGTTGGCTTAGCCGATGAAGTCCAGGATTTGGTCAACACCTTACCGGCAGCATAACCGAGACGCATGACAAAATCGGGCGTGATCGGGGCAACACCCACCAGACCGCGCACGCCATCGGTGCCAAAGTATTTTCCTGCCATGATTTCGCGCCTCTTCTTTTCTATCTATTTTATGAATTGTTCAATTGTCTGGAGCAGCACCGATGGCGGCCTGCCAGACTTTGAGTGCATCGACCGTTTCCACAACATCATGCACACGAACGATCATCGCACCTTGCGCCGCCGCTGCCAAGGCGGCACCGATACTACCGGCCAGACGCTGCTCAAGCGGTTTGCCGGTAATCGCGCCGATCATCGATTTGCGCGACATGCCAGCTAGCAATGGTAATCCCAAGCGCTGAATCAAGTGCTGCGTATTTTTCAACAAGGCGTAATTATGCTCGACACTTTTCCCGAAGCCAAAGCCAGGATCAATACACAGCCGCTCACGCGCCACGCCTGCGGCTTCCAACGCCTGCACGCGCTCCTGTAAAAAAGCGCAAACCTGATCCACCACGTTGATATATAAAGGTTCCTGCTGCATGGTTTGTGGCTGGCCCTGCATATGCATGATGCACAGTGCAGCGGCACTATCCTTGACGGCATCGATCGCGCCAGGCGCACGAAAACCATTGATATCGTTGATCATGTCGGCCTCGGCCAACAATGCTTCACGCATCACCTCAGGCTTGTAGGTATCAATCGACAAGGGTTTGCCACAATCGCGCAAGGCGTAGATCACCGGCATTACGCGGCGCAGTTCTTCGTCCAAGGGCACTGGCGGTATGCCGGGCCGGGTGGACTCGCCGCCGATATCGATGATGTCAACGCCATCGGCAATCATTTGCTCGGCATGCGACACGGCGAATTCGAGTGCCGAATAACTGCCACCATCAGAAAACGAATCGGGAGTAATGTTGAGGATACCCATCACCAGAGGCCTGCGTCCTGGCGTGACTGGCAGACGATAACGCCCGCACTGTAGATACTGTTGGCTCATTGTTGCAATGTATTCCACTTTCAACGATCGTCCAACAGGCAACGCAACCGCTTCACGTCACATAATGGTCGCCCCAAAGAAAAAGGGCGAGGATTACTCCTCACCCTTACCGCTACCACGCTGAACGCTGCCTCAGGCAGGTGCAGTCGCGGTTGGCGAGATATCGCCTGGCGTGTTATCCGACGACCTCTTGACCGGCACACCATACTTCGGCAGACGTGGCTCATTGCCAGCCATGATGTCGCTGATCTGGTCAGCATCGATGGTTTCCCAATCGAGCAGCTTTTGCGCCATTACTTCAACCTTGTCGCGATTTTCTTCCAGCAAGCGGCGCGACAATGCATATTGCGTGTCGAGGATGCTACGGATTTCGGTATCAACCTTTTGTTGCGTCGCTTCCGATACAGTTTTCGACGACATACGACCGAAATAAGCATCTTGCTCAGTATCTTCGTAGACCATGGTACCCAGCGTTTCCGACATACCGTAGCGGGTGACCATCGCGCGCGCCAATTTGGTAGCACGTTCAAAGTCATTGGACGCACCGGTCGACATCTGATGCATGAAGATTTCTTCGGCAATCCGACCACCAAACAAGATGGCGATTTCTTCCAGCATCTTGTCCTTGTACATGTTGACGCGATCATGCTCAGGCAACTGCCAGGTCAGGCCAAGTGCGTAACCACGCGGCATGATAGTGACTTTGTGTACTGGATCAGCCTTGGGCAACAGCTTGGCAACGACGGCGTGACCAGATTCATGGTACGCGGTGTTGCGGCGCTCTTCTTCACGCATGACGGCGGACTTGCGCTCCGGCCCCATGACGATCTTGTCTTTGGCATCTTCAAAATCTTGCATTTCAACCAAACGCTTGCTGCGACGGGCAGCAAACAAGGCCGCTTCGTTGACCAGATTAGCGAGGTCTGCACCAGAAAAACCAGGTGTGCCGCGCGCCAGGATATCGGCCTTGACATCAGGTGCGATAGGCACCTTGCGCATATGAACATACAGGATTTGTTCACGGCCGCGAATATCAGGCAGACCAACCATCACTTGACGGTCGAAACGACCTGGACGCAGTAGCGCCTTGTCGAGGACGTCTGCACGGTTGGTGGCTGCGATCACGATCACGCCCGAGTTGGCTTCAAAGCCGTCCATCTCGACCAGCATCTGGTTCAAGGTTTGCTCGCGCTCGTCGTTGCCGCCGCCCATGCCAGCGCCACGATGACGACCGACTGCATCAATTTCGTCGATGAAGATGATGCAAGGCGCGTGCTTCTTGGCGTTTTCAAACATGTCGCGCACCCGTGAGGCACCGACACCAACAAACATTTCCACAAAGTCAGAACCCGAAATCGTGAAAAATGGCACCTTGGCTTCACCAGCAATAGCACGAGCCAGCAATGTCTTACCAGTACCTGGAGGACCGACCATCAACACACCGTGTGGAATACGGCCACCGAGCTTCTGGAACTTGGTTGGATCACGCAGGAATTCAACCAATTCCTGCACTTCTTCTTTGGCTTCGTCGCAACCGGCAACATCGGCAAATGTGATCGAGTTACTGTTCTCGTCGAGCATGCGCGCCTTGGACTTGCCGAACGAGAATGCCCCGCCCTTGCCGCCACCTTGCATCTGACGCATGAAGAACACCCAGACGCCGATCAGCAACAGCATCGGAAACCAGGAAATGAAAATTTGTGACAGGAACGACTGTTCTTCAGGTTGCTTGACGTCAAACTTTACGCCATTGTTGAGCATGTCACCGACCAGACCACGATCCAACGTGGTGGATGCAGTTTTGATCTTTTTACCATCCTGGGTTGTCGCAACGATACTGCGATCCTCGATGGTGGCATCCTTGATGTGGCCGGCTTTTACTTCGCCGATGAAGTCAGAGTAGGCAATCGGCGTGGCACCGGACGCCAGGCTGCGGCTGTCGAACTGTTTAAAGACCATAAACAGCACCAGAGCGATCACCACCCAGATGGCGGCCTTGGAAAACATGTTGTTCACTAGAACTCCTCCGACGCGAGCGCGCCTCATTACCTTGTATATTCCGATTTTACTCGGATTCATCTGAGCTTACTAGGAAACCCTCTATCCAGCGCGTCCGCAAGCCGGGCTAAGGCAAACTCCCAACGAAACTTGAAGTCAACACCGGCGAACCGGGGCAGAACTGTTGCTAAGTCACCAAACTAACGACGCAACATCCAGCCGATAAATGCTTCCTACAGCACATGTAATGTCATTATCGTCAAAATCAAGGAAAAAGCTGCTGCTAAAACACAATATTTAAGCTGATTTAGCTCGGATTTTTGAGGACTTTCCCCAGCAGGAAGATTTCAGAGGAATTGGCGCGACTGGCTTTGGGCTTCTTCGAGACCACGGTCTTGAACTCGGCGCGGAATTTATGCAACAGTTCGTTGTAGCCGGTGCCGTTGAAGCATTTCACCAACAATGCCCCCGTCGGCTTCATATGCACCCGGGCAAATTCAATTGCCAAATCCACAACATGCTCCACCCTGGCGGCATCGGCAATCGCCACACCGGACAGGTTTGGTGCCATATCAGACAGCACTACATCGACCTTGCGACCGCGCAACACTTCTTCCAATTGACGCAAGGAATCTTCCTCACGGAAGTCCCCGAGGATGAAATGCACGTCGGCAATCGGGTCCATCGGCAGCATGTCGAGCCCGATCACAGTACCGTGGATGCCGCCGCCACCGGCGCCGGCGAGCTTGTTGCGCACGTATTGCGACCAACTGCCCGGGGTCGAACCCAAGTCAACAATGACCTGACCAGGCTTGATCAGCTTTTCGTCTTCATCGATTTCCTTGAGCTTGTAGGCGGCGCGGGCGCGATAGCCCTCTTTCTGTGCAAGCTTCACAAACGGATCGTTGATGTGATCATGCAGCCAGTTTTTGTTTAATTTGTTCTTTGCCATTCGCGTAGAATACTGGTTTTAAATATTGAGGGACAGCGCCAAGGCCGAAAATAGGCCCCAAGCAGCATTTGCCTGGTCCCGGGAACACACAATCTATGTTGAAACTTACCCCCGCCGAGCGCAGTGAACTGCGCGCCGAAGCCCATGGCCTGAGTCCGGTCGTCATCATCGGCGAAGGTGGCCTGACCGCTGCCGTCACCAAGGAAATCGATTTGAGCCTGAACGCCCACGGCTTGATCAAGGTGCGCGTGTTCGGCGATGACCGCGAAGCACGCGTCGCCATCTACGACACCATCTGCACTGAACTCCAGGCAGCACCGGTACAACACATCGGCAAGCTGCTAGTGCTGTTCCGCCCAAAGAAGGAAGCCGGCAAAGAACGCAGCGAAACACGCGGCAAGGGCATGCGTGAAGTCACCATCGTCAAACCTAGCCCCAGCGGCACCAAGCGCCCTACCGTGTCCAAAGTCATGCTCAAAGGCAATGAACGCGTCACGGCAGGCGGCTCGATCAAACGCGCTAAACCGCGGCAAAAAAGCGCCAAACGGGCAGCACTCAATAAGTGACCATCCACTTTACGTGCAAACTGAGGAATATTGCGTAGGCACTTAAGCGCCACATCTGCAACAGATACACGACAAATACGCACCAAGAAAAAATGCCCGCTGTTGCGGGCATTTTCACGACCACCTCATTACTGCCTGCCTAACTGTGCCGACAGGCCGGCAGATTGGCAGCACACGACATCAGATGTAACGGACTGCCAAAATTTCATATTCGCGCACACCGGACGGCGCCTCGACGGCCACCACATCACCAGCATTTTTACCGATCAATGCACGTGCAATCGGCGATGTTACTGATACTTTGGAAACTTTGATGTCAGCTTCATCGATACCCACGATCTGATAAGTCACCTTCTCGCCGCTCTCCAGATTTTCCAGATCAACGGTCGCAGCAAACACCACCCGCCCATCCGCATTCAAGGTGGCTGGATCCACTACCAACGAAGAACCAAGTTTGCCTTCGAGGTCAGCGATGCGACCTTCGATGAAGGCTTGACGCTCCTTGGCGGCATCGTATTCCGCATTTTCCGACAGGTCACCCTGCGCGCGCGCTTCGGCGATCGCATTGATGACGGCTGGACGTTCTTTAGTTTTCAACCGTTGCAGCTCTTCTTTCAAAAGCTCTGCGCCATACTTGGTGATAGGGACTGTACTCATAAAACTCTCAACAAAATAAGGGGCACTTTTGTATTACCGGAACGGCACCGACAAACTCGGCGACAGTGCGACAACACAAAGTTTGCCGTTAAAAAGTCACAGAGGGCATCGAATACTCAGATGCCCTCTGTGACCAATGACTGGTTAGCAAT
>Ga0066798_10000533_pt1 | contig 19168 bp, 16 predicted proteins | sample PersoiDNA2013203_FD_70961 | JGI IMG/M metagenome (GOLD analysis project Ga0066798, IMG submission 70961) | Permafrost soil microbial communities from the Arctic, to analyse light accelerated degradation of dissolved organic matter (DOM) -... | ecosystem: Environmental > Terrestrial > Soil >... | reverse complement strand
GTGGGCCAGCATGCGCATCATGTCTTCCTTCGGCTCGCCGACGGACAGGCCGCCGATGGCCAGGCCAGGGAAATCGATCTCTTCCAGCTTGGCCAGCGATTCGTCGCGCAGCATTTCATACATGCCGCCCTGCACGATGCCAAACAGCGCATTCGGATTTTCACCGCGATGGAATTCGTCTTTCGAACGCTGTGCCCAGCGCAAGGACATGCGCATGGATTTTGCCGCTTCTTCGATGGTGGCCGGACGTCCTTGAATCTCATACGGCGTGCACTCGTCAAATTGCATGACGATGTCGGAATTCAAGACGCGCTGTACCTGCATCGACACTTCTGGCGACAAGAACAGTTTATCGCCATTGATCGGCGAGTTGAAATGCACGCCCTCTTCCGTGATCTTGCGCATGGCGCCCAGCGAAAACACCTGGAAACCACCGGAATCGGTCAAAATCGGCTTGTTCCAGCCCATGAAGCCATGCAAGCCGCCGAATTTCTCCATCACGGTGTTACCTGGACGCAACCAGAGGTGGAAAGTGTTGCCCAGAATAATCTGCGCATCGATCTCATTGAGTTCCAGCGGCGACATGGCTTTCACCGAGCCGTAAGTGCCCACTGGCATGAAGATCGGCGTCTGCACGACGCCATGGTTCAATTTCAAGGTGCCACGGCGTGCATTGGTCAGGCCGCTCGTGTCAGTCTTGAGTAGGGTAAATTCCAGCATGCGGTTTCTTTCTTATTTTGTCGGGTTCAAACGATAGAGTTTAAATTCAGCGGCGCGCGCGATTGCGTGGTCAGCAGCATCGCGTCGCCATAACTGAAGAAACGGTAGTTTTGTGCGATCGCATGCGCGTAGGCGCTGCGGATCGGCTCGTAGCCGGCAAAGGCCGACACCAGCATCAGCAGGGTCGATTTCGGCAAATGGAAGTTGGTGATCAGGCGCGTCACGGTTTTAAACGCATAGCCAGGCGTGATGAACAGGGCTGTATCGGCGCTGCCCGCCTCCAGCTGCCCCGTTTGCGAAGCCGATTCCAGCGCGCGCAGGCTGGTGGTGCCGACGGCCACCACGTCACGGCCTGCCAGTTGCGCAGCGCGCACGGCATCCACGGTTTCCTGCGGCATGGTGTACCACTCAGTATGCATCTTGTGTTCAGACAATACTTCAGTGCGTACGGGCTGGAAGGTGCCGGCGCCCACGTGCAGGGTCACATAGGCGAAGTTGACGCCCTTGGCCTTCAGTTGATCAAGCAGGGCCTGATCGAAATGCAGGCCCGCCGTCGGCGCAGCCACGGCGCCCGGCACCTTATTGAACACGGTCTGGTAGCGCGTTTCATCGAATTCATCTGCATCGTGCTCGATATACGGCGGCAGCGGCAGACGGCCATGCGCTTCGATCAGCTCGAATACGTCGGCATCGAAGTGCAGGGTAAAGAATTCGCCGGCGCGCTGGCCGACCGTCACATCGAAGGCGTCGGCCAGGCGGATGCGGCAGCCCGGTGGCGGCGATTTCGAGGCGCGCACCTGGGCCAGCACAGTGCGGTCATCCAGCACGCGCTCGACCAGCGCCTCGATCTTGCCGCCGCTTTCCTTGACGCCAAAGAAACGCGCCTTGAGCACGCGCGTGTTGTTCATCACCAGCAAGTCGCCCGCGGCTAGCTGCCCGACGATGTCGGCAAACTGGCGGTCAACCACGGTCTCACCATCCAGGTGCAACAGGCGCGACGCACTGCGTTCGGCCAACGGAGTTTGCGCAATGTTTTCTTGCGGCAAATTGAAATCGAAATCGGAGAGCGAATACATGCGTTTTGCTTCAAAAAGTACGTGAATATGATTAGAAATGCGCAACTGGCCATCTGGCACTATACTGTGTGCCTATACAGGCATTACAATAATCAGCCGCAAGATCATCTGATCGCGGTACGCCAGGGATGTGCCGGACAACCCTCTATTTTACGCTAGCGGCGCCAAAACCTTGCATATGCCCGATTCTAAGTCCGATCCTAAGCCCGACCTTCCCCCCGCAGCCAAACCCGCCGCCAAGCCGAAAGCCGCCAAAAAGGTGGTGACTACGGAAAGCCGGCTGGCCAAACTGGGCTTGCGCACCGATATGGACCTGGTGCTGCACCTGCCGATGCGCTATGAAGACGAGACCCGTGTCTACACCATCCGCGACGCCTGCCAGCGCGGCGGCGAATCGTGGCAAGTCGAAGGCGTGGTCACCAAGTGCGAAGTCAATTTCAAGCCGCGCAAGCAATTGCTGGTGACCATCGCCGATGAAACGGGCAATCTGCTGCTGCGCTTCATGAATTTTTATGGCAGCCAGGTCAAGCAGCTGGCCGAAGGCACGCGCGTGCGCGCCCGGGCCGAACTCAAACATGGATTTTTCGGCGCCGAGATGGTGCACCCGACGTATAAAGTCGTCAACGAGGGCGCGCCGCTGCCAACCGCCCTGACGCCCGTGTACCCGTCGGGCGAAGGCTTGTCGCAGCACGTCTTGCGGCGCGAGATCGCCGACGCCATGCGCCGCATCGACTGGCAAGACACCCTGCCGGACCAGCTGCTGCGCGAAATGCAGCTCTCGCCCTTCCAGGCAGCCGTGCGCCTGCTGCACTATCCGCCGCAGCAGATCGATGAAAGCGCGCTGATGGACCGCTCGCACCCGGCTTGGGTACGCATGAAGTTCGATGAGCTGCTGGCCCAGCAGCTGTCGCTGAAACGCGCCCAGCGCGCGCGCCGCTCGAAAGGCGCGGCCGCCCTGCCCGTGATCGGCGCCCTGTCGCAGGCGTTCCAGGCAGCTTTGCCGTTCAAGCTGACGGGCGCGCAGGCGCGCGTGCTCGATGAAATCCGCGCCGACCTGCGCCAGCCCTATCCGATGCAGCGGCTGCTGCAGGGCGACGTCGGCAGCGGAAAGACGGTGGTGGCGGCCCTGTCGGCCACGCAAGCGATCGACAGCGGCTACCAGGCTGCGCTGATGGCGCCCACCGAAATCCTGGCGGAACAGCATTTCCGCAAGATCGCCGCCTGGATGGAGCCGCTGGGCGTGAAAGTGGCCTGGCTGACGGGCAGCCTGAAGAAAAAGGAAAAAACGGCGGCGCTGGCCCTGATCGAGTCGGGCGAGGCCCAGCTGGTGATCGGCACGCATGCGCTGATCCAGGATAACGTGCAGTTCGCCAAACTGGGACTGGTGATCGTCGACGAGCAGCACCGCTTTGGCGTGGGCCAGCGCCTGACCCTGCGCAACAAGGGCGACAGCGCGGCCGTGCCGCACCAGCTGATGATGTCGGCCACGCCTATCCCGCGCACCCTGGCCATGACCTATTACGCCGACCTGGAAGTGTCGGTGATCGACGAGTTGCCACCCGGGCGCAGCCCGATTGTGACGCGCGCCATCGACCAGAACCGGCGCGACGAAGTGATCGCCCGCGTATATGCGGCCGCGCTGGAAGGCCGGCAAGTGTACTGGGTCTGCCCGCTGATCGAGGAATCGGAAGCGCTGCAGCTGCAAACGGCGACCGACACCTACATGATGCTGGCCGAAGCCTTGCCCGCGCTGCAAGTGGGCCTGGTGCATGGCCGCCTGAAGCCGGCGGAAAAGCAGGAAGTGATGGACGCCTTTATCGCCGGCCAGCTGCACGTGCTGGTGGCCACCACCGTGATCGAGGTGGGCGTGGACGTACCCAATGCCTCGCTGATGGTGATCGAACACGCCGAGCGTTTCGGCCTGTCGCAGCTGCACCAGCTGCGCGGGCGCGTGGGGCGCGGTTCGGCGGCCAGTGCCTGTTTGCTGCTATACCAGGGACCGCTGGGCGGCGTGGCGCGCCAGCGTTTGATGACCATGCGTGAAACCACGGACGGCTTTGAAATCGCCCGCCGCGACCTGGAAATCCGCGGCCCCGGTGAATTCCTCGGCGCGCGCCAGTCCGGCCAGGCCATGCTGCGCTTCGCCGACCTGGAAACCGACCAATGGCTGGTCGACCAGGCGCGCGACGTGGCCCACGACCTGCTGCACGACAGCTCCCCCGCCAGCGCTGCCGTGGTGGAAACGCATCTGGCGCGCTGGCTGGGAAACAAGGAAGAGTTTTTGAAGGTTTAAGCGTGCATTGGCGCGAAGATCGCCTGCAAATCGTCGTGCGTGATCGCCAGCTTTTGTGCCGGACCGTCGGCCAGCACCGCCTTGGCCAGTTCGGCCTTGCGGCGCTGCATATCCTGGATTTTCTCTTCCAGCGTGCCTTTGGCAATCAATTTGTAGACGAAGACCGGCTTGTCCTGGCCGATGCGCCAGGCACGGTCCGTGGCCTGGTTTTCAGCCGCCGGATTCCACCACGGATCGTAATGAATCACGGTGTCGGCCGCAGTCAGATTGAGGCCGACACCGCCCGCCTTCAGGCTAATCAAAAAGAGCGGCACGGCGCCTTGCTGAAACGCCTTGACCTGTGCGCTGCGGTCGCGCGTATCGCCCGTCAGCAAGGCATAGGCGATGCCGCGCTCACGCAGTTGTTCCTCGATCAGCGCCAGCATGCTGGTGAATTGCGAAAACAGCAGTACCTTGCGGCCGTCTGCCAGCAGGGAGTCGAGCATCTCCATCAACTCCAGCAGCTTGGCCGATGGCGCCCCGCCTTTCTTGCCGGCGCCCGCCACCAGGCGCGGATCGCAACAGACCTGGCGCAATTTGAGCAGCGCTTCCAGAATCACGATCTGGCTGCCGGCCAGGCCTTTGGCGGCGATCTCCGCACGCACTTTTTTATCCATCGCCAGGCGCACCGTTTCGTACAGATCGCGCTGCGCACCAGCCAGTTCGACTTCACGCACCATCTCTGTCTTGGCCGGCAATTCCTTGGCCACCTTGTCCTTGGTACGGCGCAGCAGGAAGGGCTTGATGCGGCGGATCAGGAAAGCGTTGCGCGCGCTATCGCCCAGCTTTTCTATCGGTTTGCGGAACTCGGCATTGAAGGTTTTTTCATCTCCCAGCAAGCCCGGCATCAGGAAGTGAAACTGCGCCCACAATTCGCCCAGGTGATTTTGCAGTGGCGTGCCAGTCAGACACAAGCGATGCGTAGCTTGCAGCAGACTGGCAGTCTGGGCCGCCTTGGCGCGGCTGTTCTTGATGTATTGCGACTCGTCGAGGATCAGCAAATGGAAACGCTGGCTGCGCAGCGCCGCTTCGTCGCGCGGCAACAGCGCATAGGTAGTCAGCACCAGGTCGTACTGGCCTATCTGTTCAAAATACTGCGCCCGCTGCGGACCGTGCAACAGCAACAGCCGCAAACCGGGCGCAAAACGTGCAGCCTCAGCCTGCCAGTTACCCATCAGGCTGGTCGGCGCCACCACCAGCGCCGGTGCCGTCAAACGTCCCGCGTCCTTTTCCAGCAGGATGTGAGCCAGCGTCTGGATGGTTTTACCAAGACCCATGTCATCGGCCAGGATGCCTGCGAACTGATACTCGCGCAGGAACTGCATCCACGCCAATCCTTCCGCCTGGTAGGGTCGCAGCACCGCTTGCAGGCCAAGCGGCGCGGCAACCTGGACGACGCCAGTGAAACCACGCAGTTTCGCCCCCAGCTGGCGCAGCCGTTCACCGCCCGTCCAGCGTAATTGCACCGCCGCTTCCAGTTCAGCCAGGCGAGCCGCATCGAACACGGGCAAGCGCAAGCCGTCGCCTATGCGCTCCTTGAAATACAGTTCACCCAAGGTGTGCAAGATGGGTTTGATGCGGCTCCACGGCAGCGCTACCTTGCCACCGCCGGGCAGCCTGGCGATCAGGTGGTCGGCATCGTCATGCACGGCTAGCGCGGCCGGATTGAAGTGTTCGGGCGCTTCGCGTATCAACTGCAACAGCACGGGCAATAAAGACACGCGCTCACCGCCAACGACGATGCCCAGTTCCAGTGCGAACCAGGCCTGGCCACCCTCTGCCGTCTCATCAACTTCGGCATACCATGCATCGATATGCTCGAGTTCATAACGGTAGCCGGGACTGTACTCGATCAACCAGCCCTGCTGGCGCAAGGCGGGGATGCCATGCGCCGCGAAATCGATCCAGGCGGCTTCGTTCTGCAGTTGCAATATGCCCGCCATCGAGCGCAGTGGTGAGGTCGCGGCATCTGGAATGGAAAATCCCATGGTGCGCAAGGTGGCCATGGCCGCCTTTTCCGCACTGGCGTCACGCTTGATCGTCTCATTGCCGCCGGCTGTATGGCGCTGCAGCTTTTGCGCGGCATCGGCCGAAGCGCGCATGCCGTCATAGTCAAACGCCAGCAGCGCGAAGTCGTGCGGCGGTGCGGCGGGAGTATCACTGTCTACGCTACCGAGCAGCAGGAAAGGAAGGCCCGCAATATCGCGCCGGACAATCTTGCGCAGCTCTGGCGGTGGCGCGACGACGCGCTCCAGTCCTTGCGACGCCATTGCACGCATCAGCGCCGCGCGCTGCCTGGCTGCCACGCGTGGCGCGCTGGCCACCAATGCATGGCGCTCCTGGGGTGTCATGCCGGCCAAACTCTCTGGCAAGATCAACGGCCCCATTGCTTCGCCATGCACAAACAGCGCCGGCTGCGTCGCCAGCACATGCTCGAGAGGTGCGCCGTCCTGCGTTTCCCAACGCAGCATGACGCTGTCATCGTCCTGCACCGCCCAGGCCAGGCGCGCATGGCGAGCATCGGTCCCCAGCACCGGAATCAGCACGCCAGCCTTCAAATCATCGGGCGTGGCGGCACGGAACAGGCGCTGCCCTTGCAACAGCTCCTGCAATAGTTCCGCCGCGATAGCGCCACGTATCTCGGCAACAGCGCGGGCAAATTCGGCACCGCTACGCAGCAGGAAAAACAGGTGCGCAGCATAACGATCTTCCGGCGTCATATAGCCCGGAGGGTTGTTGCGTATGTCATACAGACTGGCCAGCACGACTGCCGACATGATCGCGCCGTTCGTCCGCAGGCGTGCACGGCACAGCAGCAGTTCAAGCCTGCCGGAAGCGTTCGGCATAAGCACATACACCAGACGATACATGGCTTGTGCCAAGGCACCGCCACGCTTGACGACACGCTTGGGTACAAGCGCCTGCGCCAGGCCCTGCAACCAGGACTGCAGCACCGGTGACAGACTATCGCCGGACACCACGACAGGCTGTGGCGGTGTCAATTCCAGATAGTGCGACAGTAGCGCCACCACATGCTTGCAGTTGTAATCCATGGGGCAACTACAATCGCCATCAAAACGCACGCCGCGTGGCCCTGACCTGATACGCACCTCTTGCCTGTAGCGCTGGCCATCGCTGCCGCCGACCTCCCCCCTGATTTCATCGCCGCTACGCGTCACGGACAGCACCTTTCCACGGCGCGCATAATCGCGGCCGCGCTGCAAGGTGCCTGTATCAAAGCCGGCTGCAACGTCATCGACGCTAAAGGTCATACTCATAATACTGTCTCGTCATCAGCCTTACATGCACAGCCACAGCCGGTTCGCCAGGTCGAACATGAAGTCGGGCCGTAGATACGCCATGAAAATTACGGCCAGCAGTACAGCGCCGATCACACGCCATAGCCAGACACGCCTGGTCGCCATCACGCGGCCACCGCGTCGCGCTTGACTGCCCGTTCATCGATGGGCAGGTTGATCAGCGCGGCCAGCAGGCCGAGGGCTATGGTGATCATCCAGACGACGTGATAGGTGCCCTGCTGTTCATACAGGTAGCCGCCCAGCCAGGCGCCGAGGAAGCTGCCCACCTGGTGCGAGAAGAACACCAAGCCGGCCAGCATCGACAGGTGTTTCACGCCGAAGATGCCGGCGATGATGCCATTCGTCAGCGGCACGGTCGACAGCCATAGCAGGCCCATACCGGCAGCGAACAGGTACACCGACCACGCTGACACGGGCGCCAGCAGGAAGAGCGCAATGATGGCAGCACGGATCACGTAAATGGCCGACAGCAGATGGCGCTTGGCGATTTTTCCACCGAGCTTGCCCGCATAGTAGGAACCGATAATATTGAACAAGCCGATCAGCGCCAGCGCCGTGACGGCGATATTCGGATTGACCAAGCCCTGGTCCTTCAGGTAGGCGGGCAAGTGCACACCGATAAACACCAGCTGGAAGCCGCATACAAAATACCCGGCCAGCAGCAGCCAGAACGAGCGGTTGCCGACCGCTTCACCAAATGCAGATGCTACGCTTTGCTGAGGTCCATCGGCATGCGTGACGGGCGGCTCACGCAAATAAAACGCCATTGGCACCATCGCCAGCACCACCAGCGCCGCCAGCACGTAAAACGCGGATTGCCAGCCCACGGCAGAAATCAGCTGCTGCTCGACCGGCATCATCAGGAACTGGCCGAAGGAGCCGGCCGCCGAGGAAATGCCAAAGGCCCAGGAGCGCTGTTCGGGCGGCGCGCTACGGCCGACGATGCCGCTGATGGCGCCAAACGCCGTGCACGCCAGGGCCAGGCCGATGAATACGCCCGAACCAATGATGAACAAGGTGGGCTGCGTAACGAGCGCCATCCATAACAGGCCTGCCATATAGCTGAAGGCGCCGAAGATGACAATGCGCATGGTGCCGTAGCGGTCGGCGGCCATGCCGGCAAACGGGCCGAATACGCCCCACATCAGGTTTTGCATGGCCAGCGCCAGCGAATAGGTTTCGCGCGTCCAGCCATTGGCTAAAGAAATCGGCTGCATCCAGAAGCCGAGGCCATGGCGCACGCCCATGGCGAGCGTCAGCACGACGCCGCTGGCGATCAACACTGTTTTCAGGCTGGGGCGGGTAGAGAGTGTGCTCATCATCGCTCCGTTCAAACCTGGTCGGCGCTGTAGACCAGGCCGATCTGGTGGCGCATGGCGTCGAGACTGGCCATCAGCGCCACGCTTTCATCGTGCGGCATGATGGGGCTTTCCAGCAGGCCGGCCCGTATGCAGCGCATGGCCTCGATGGCTTCATGTGTATAGCCATTGCCGGTAAACGGCGCATCGATCACGCGGCGCTCGCCATCCATGGGCTCGACGATCAAATGGTCAGGCCGATAAAAACGGCTCGGCAGACGGATACGGCCCAGGGAACCTGAGATCGTCATTTCCGTCGGCGTCAGCGCGCGCAAGCTGCAGGCACAGGAAGAAGTACCGCCAGCGGCATGGCGCAGTGAAAACACGACTTGTTCATCGACGCCGGTGGCGCCCATTTCCGCCAGCGCCTGCACTTGCGACACGGGACCAAGGAAGAAGGCCGCCATGGAAAGTGGATAGATGCCCACGTCAAGCAGGGCGCCACCACCCAGGTCCGGATTGAACATGCGGTGTTCGGGCGGGAAGCTGGCCACAAAACCGATATCGGCCTGTATTTGACGTACGACGCCAATCTCGCCGCTGGCGATGATGCGTTTGGCTTCCTGCGCAGCCGGCAGGAAGCGGCTCCACATGGCTTCCATCAGGAACAGCTTTTTCTCGCGCGCCAGCGCCACCACGGCCTGCGCTTCGCGCGCATGCATGGTGAACGGCTTTTCGCACACCACATGCTTGCCTGCGGCCAGGCACATCAAGGCATTTTCCGCATGCCGGGTATGCGGCGTGGCGATGTAGATCACGTCCACGTTGACATCGTCGGCCAGCGCCTGGTAAGACGCATGGCGATGTTCGATATCGAATTCGGCGCCGAATGCCTGGGCGCCAGCGCTGCTGCGCGAAGCCACCGCCACCAGCTGCGCACCCGGCGCATCGCGCAGCCCCTGCGCCATCGCGCGGGCGATCTTGCCCGTACCAAGTATGCCCCAACGTATCACTTTATCCATGCCTGTCTCCCCTATGCGTTCTCGTACGCTCTCGCCGCTGCGCGGCTTGTTTTAATTGGAAGTATCAAGACTTGCGTTTGGCCCTGAACACCGCCGTATCGTTATAAAAATCATCGTCCTGCCCATCGCACCAGCCGGGCAAGCCCAGCACGGGCAAGGGCGTAAAATCTGCCGTGCTCAAACCTTGCTGGGCCAGGTCTTGCGCTACACGCTCATCAAGCCAGGTGCGCCGTGCGGCGCCGTCAAGCGCAAAATAGGCGTCGCCGGCAAAGATCACGCGCGTGTGCGCGGTGATGGCCTTGTAGGGAGCCACCAGTTTTTCCATCAGCGCGTGGCCAAACAGCCAGACCTCGGCGTCGCCGCCCGCTGCAAATTTGTCGCGCTGTTCAATAAAGGCGCTGCGCCAGTCATGTCCCCGCAAAGCCTCTTCCAATGCGCGGCCAGAATCGCTGTCACGCAGCACCAGCAAGGCGGAATTCTCATCAAAAATCGTGGCGCCGTCGCGCGCCGGTCCGCGCGATTTACCGACGCCGGACAGGGCGATCTGCGCCGCCTGCAGTGCGTTCAACTGCCGCTTGATACGAGGGAAGGTCAGCCACACGAGCGCATTGAAAAAATCATGCAGATTGTCGCGCGTGGGCACGCCGCCCGTGGCGCCGATGAACTCTTCGTAGGCCACGCCTTCGGGCAAATCGCTTTGCGGCACAAAGCCCAGCGGCAAGCCAGCGGGATTGCGCAAGTCAAGCGCCCGTGCCTGCAGGTTCAAGGCAGTGATGACCGTGTCGCGCTGCAGGTCCAGCCGGCCCCGCGCCGGCAGCACCGAGGCATACCAGGGGCGGGTCCAGTCTATCGATGGCAGCATCGGTCCTTACACCATCTTCCAGTTGATTTGCTCGCCTGCGTTGAGCGGGATGACATGGCTGTCGCCCATCGGCAGCGAGGCCGGCAAGGTCCAGCTTTCGCGCTTCAAGGTAATGGTGTCCGTATTGCGCGGCAGGCCGTAAAAGGCCGGGCCATGGAAACTGGCGAACGCTTCCAGTTTATCGAGCGCGCCTGCGCGTTCAAACGCTTCTGCGTACAGCTCCATCGCGTGCAGCGCCGTATAGCAGCCGGCGCAACCGCAAGCCATTTCCTTGGCGCCTTGCGCATGCGGCGCCGAGTCGGTACCGAGGAAGAAACGCTCGTCGCCACTGACGGCCGCCGTCATTAGCGCCAGACGGTGCTCTTCGCGTTTCAGGATAGGCAGGCAATAGTAATGGGGGCGAATGCCGCCCTTGAATATCTCGTTGCGGTTGTACAGCAGGTGATGGGCCGTAATGGTGGCGGCAATCGGGCCTTCCGCTTCGGCCACGTATTGCGCCGCATCCTTGGTGGTGATGTGTTCAAACACCACGGACAAGGCCGGGAAGGCGCTGCGCAGCGGGCGCATCACGCGTTCGATGAAGACGGCTTCGCGGTCAAAGATATCGATTTCCGGGTCCGTGACTTCGCCGTGCACCAGGAAGGGCATACCCACTTCCTGCATCACTTCCAGCACCTTGTAGCAGTTTTTCAAGTCCGTCACGCCGAGGTCGGAATTGGTGGTAGCGCCGGCTGGATACAGTTTCACGGCTTGTACCACGCCGCTGTCCTGGGCGCGGCGAATTTCATCAGGCGAGGTGTTGTTCGTCAGGTACAACACCATCAGCGGATCGAAATTCACGCCTGCCGGCGCGGCTGCCAGGATACGCTCGCGGTAGGCGACGGCGTCGGCCGTGGTGGTGACAGGCGGCTTCAGGTTAGGCATGACGATGGCGCGGCCGAACTGGCGCGCGCTGTGCGGCAGAACGCTGGCCATGGTGGCGCCATCGCGCAAATGCAAATGCCAGTCGTCTGGACGGGTGATAGTGATGCTGGAAGGGGTTTGCTCGGGTGTGGACATGGCGGCAGCTCTCAGGCGGTCATTGCGAATGCCGCCATTTTACCAGCCGCCGGGCCACCGCACCCGTGGCCCCGATGCCTAGATCAGGGCCAGTTTCAGGTGTCCAATGGCGTTTTCAGCCGGTTTGACGCGGATCTCGATGTCGTAGCCGAGGCGGTTCAGACAATCCATCAGCTTGCGTTCGGACAGACCGGAAAAATCGCCACGCAGCATGCCCGACACTTTCGGCTGCACGATGCCCATGCGCCGTGCGGCTTCTTCCTGCGTCAGTTCCAGTTTGCGCATGGCGTTGCGGATTTCTCCCACCAGGCCAGACTTGATTTGCAGTTTTTCAGCGTCGGGCAGGCCCAGGTCGGCAAACACGTTGCCACTGGACTGCTCAAACTCGACGCCATCCACGATGCGTTTTTTCATGTCTTAACTCCTCGATCCACAGTTGTGCGCTATGCAAGCGGGCCCGCACCAGATCCATCTCTTGCTTGGGCGTCGCGATGCCGCTCTTGCTCTTCTTTTGAAAGCAGTGCAATACAAACACCGCTTCCTCGAACTTCACCGTGTAGACGGCCCGGTAGGTTCCGCCCGCATCGTCCTCGACGATCTCCAGTACGCCGGCGCAGCCAAAACCATGCAATACCTTGGCGCTGTCGTGCTTGTCTCCGCGCTGCGCCAGATCCAGCGCGTGGCCGAAAAACGAGCGTATGTCCACTGGCAAGGCCATCAATTCTTTCTTGGTGGCGCCTACCCAGACCAGCGGTTTATGGGGTAGCTTCATAAATTATACCTTTATTAGTATAAAAGGGAAGAAAAGAATGATAGACAAGCAGCGTAAGCCCGATTAGCTGGCCCGCGCTTGCGGCAAGCCAAGCACAGGCGTGCTCCAGGCAGCAAAACGGCCGGTGTGCGCCGGCCGTTTTTCAATGTGGAAATGCCACGAAGTCAGTGGATGATCTTTGCCAGGAAATCGCGGGCGCGGTCCGAACGTGTGGTATTGAAGAAATCGTCCTTGCTGCAATCTTCGATGATCTTGCCCTGGTCCATGAAGACGATGCGGTTGGCCACATGCCGGGCAAAACCCATCTCATGCGTAACGACCATCATCGTCATGCCATCCTGCGCCAGGCCCACCATCACGTCGAGTACTTCGTTGATCATTTCCGGATCGAGCGCCGATGTCGGTTCATCGAACAGCATGGCGATCGGGTCCATCGCCAGCGCGCGCGCAATCGCCACCCGCTGCTGCTGGCCGCCCGACAACTGGCCCGGAAATTTATCCTGCTGCGACAGCAGTCCCACGCGGTCCAGGTATTGCAAACCCTTGGCGTTGGCTTCATCGGTGCTGCGCCCCAGCACCTTGATCTGGCCGATGGTCAGGTTTTCGCGGATAGACAAATGAGGAAACAGTTCGAAATTCTGGAATACCATGCCAATGCGCGCGCGCAGTTTCGACAAGTTCGTCTTCGGATCATTGACGGTGGTGTTATCGACGACGATCTGCCCCTGCTGTATCGGTTCCAGTCCATTGACAGTTTTGATCAAGGTTGATTTACCGGAACCGGACGGACCGCAAATGACCATCACATCGCCCTTGGCCACCTTGGTGCTGCAGTCGGTCAGCACCTGGAACTGGCCATACCATTTGCTTACATTGTTCAGTTCTATCATCTTGCTCTTTCTTTCCGGTTTAGCGAATGATGGTCACGCGTTTCTGCAGGCGTTTCACCAGCCACGACAACGCATAGCACAGCACGAAATACACAACGGCGACAAACACATACATCTCCACCAGGCGGCCGTCGCGCTGAGCAATCTTCGAAGCGGCGCCAACGAAATCGGGGATCGACAACACGTACACCAGCGACACATCCTGGAACAGCACGATGGTCTGCGTCAGCAGCACGGGGATCATGTTGCGAAATGCTTGCGGCAGCACAATGCTGGCCATGGTTTGCCGATAGTTCATGCCCAGCGCCTGGCCCGCCCACACCTGGCCACGGGAAACAGACTGTATGCCGCTGCGCATGATCTCGCAATAATAGGCCGCCTCGAACATGATGAAGGTGATCAGCGCGGAAGAAAACGCGCCCACCTTCACGGGCTCGGCAGCGCCGATGATCCAGGCAGCAATATACGGCACCAGAAAGTAAAACCAGAAGATCACCAGCACCAGCGGGATCGAGCGTATCAGGTTGACGTAGCTGGACGCCACACCCGAGACGATGCGGTTACCGGACAAGCGCATCAGCGCCAGCGCGGTGCCCAGTACGATGCCGCCCAGCATGGCCAGCACGGTCAATTGCAGGGTGAAGACCATGCCGGTCTTGAACAGATACACCCAGGAGCGCGAGATGACATCGAAGTCGAAATTGGCGAACATTTCAGTGTCCTCCCGTCCTGCTGCCTGCGACAACAAAGCCGGGAATCGCCACCTTTTTTTCGATCAGCTGCATCAACACAACGACTGCCAGATTGACGACGACATAGATGATGGTGGCCGCTGAAAACGCTTCAAAAACCTGAAATGAGAATTCCTGGATGGCACGCGCGCTGGCCGTCAATTCCACCAGACCGATGGTCAGGGCCACGGAACTGTTCTTGATGATGTTCAGGAACTCGCTGCTCAAAGGCGGCAAAATCACGCGTGCGGCCATCGGCAGCAAGATGAAACGGTAGGTTTGCGGCAGGGTCAATCCCAGCGCCGTACCAGCCAGTTTTTGCCCCCGCGGCAACGCCTCGATGCCGGCCGTCACTTGCACGGCCACCCGCGCAGAAGTAAAAAATCCCAGGCATAAAACCGCCGTCACAAACGGCGCATCCGACAGTGACTTGACCCAGCTGCCCAGATCGCTCGGCAGCAATTCCGGCATCACGAAATACCACAAAAACATTTGCACCAGCAGCGGCACATTGCGGAACAATTCGACGTAGGCATTGGCAGCGCCAACCAGCCATTTATTGGGCAAGGTACGCACGGTACCGATCACCATGCCGAGGATCAGCGCCATGATCCAGGCCGCGCCGGCTGTGGCCAGGGTCCACGTCAAGCCGGCCCACAGGGTGTCCATATAGGTGTGCACGCCATCGGGCGACATCTCCCCGAAGATATGCCAATTCCAATGATAATTCATGCTCTTCCTTCCCATGCAGCATCAAGGTGCCCCCGCAAATGAAACGGGAGGCTTGCGCCTCCCGGTTTTGCAGGCAGCGTGTTTATTTTTTCTTTTTGTCCGAGGTCTTTTGCGCTTCCGGTACGGCCGCGTAGGCAGCCGGGTCGCCGGAGTCGGTCGGATTGGCAAACACAGCCTTCAATTGCGGCGGCATGGGGAAATTCAGGTTGATGCCCTTGGGTGGAAACGGCGAGGTAAACCACTTGGCGTAGATACGGTTGATATCATCGCTCTTGTACAAACGGATCAAGGCATCGTCGACCACCTTCTTGAAGGCCGGGTCCCCCTTGCGCAGCATGATGCCGTAGGGTTCTACCGACAGCGCTTCCTTGGTGATTTCATAATCGGCCGGATTTTTCGAGTTGGCCACTTGCGAAGCCAGCAGAATATCGTCGTTCGCTTCAGCCACCGCGCGCCCCGTTTCCAGCATCAAGAATGATTCGGGATGGTCCTTGGCGATGGCGATATTCATGCCCAGGTTTTTTTCCCTGTTCAAGATCGTCATCTGCTTGACAGTCGAGGTGCCGGCCGTGGCGACCAGGGTCTTGCCGCGCAAGTCTTCCAGGGTCTTGATATTGGCCGTCTTTTTCGACAGGATGCGGTTGCCGATCACAAACATGGTGGGCGCAAACGCCACCTGCTGCTGGCGCTCCAGATTATTCGTCGTCGAGCCGCATTCAAGGTCGACGGTGCCGTTGGCAATCAAAGGAATACGGTTGGCCGAAGTGACGGGGTTCATCACCACTTTCAGTTCGGTCAGCCCCAGATGTTTTTGCAGGGCCGTGACCACCTTCATGCACAAGTCGATCGAATACCCTTGGTATTGCTGTTTATCGTCGAGGTAGGAAAACGGCACGGAGCCGTCGCGCACGCCGAGGGTAATGGAACCGGCTTTCTTGATCTTGGCCAAGGTGCCCGTCAAGTCCTGTGCATTAGCGAGTGACATATTGCTAAGGACGCCAATGCTGAGCAAGGTGGCGACTATTCTGGTTAATTTCATTCATTCTCCTGGGCGGACAAACCGGGACTTACCCCGTACGAAACAACGCTGGTGCAGACGCCACCAATTCCATTAATTTTATTTCATTTTTAAGATAAGACTAACCGTTTTCCTTGATTAGATAGCAAATAGCGGCGATACGCTGATGCGCATCGCCGCCACTGTGGCATTTTCCCGACTGTTATTTGGTAGACAGCAGTTCAATCAACTCATCCTGCTCATCGTCCTGGCTCGCCTGCTGGCGTTGCCACATCTGCGCATACAAGCCATCGGCGGCCAGCAGTTGCGGATGCGTGCCGCGCTCGACGATGCGGCCATGGTCGAGCACCAGGATTTGCTGGGCGTCGGCCACCGTGGACAAACGATGCGCGATCACCAGGGTGGTGCGGTCCTTGGCGATTTCCTTGAGCTGCGACTGGATCGCCTGCTCGGCCTTGGAATCGAGCGCCGACGTGGCTTCATCAAAGATCAGAATGGCCGGGTCTTTCAGCAGGGTGCGGGCAATCGCCACGCGCTGCTTTTCGCCACCCGACAGCTTCAAGCCCCGCTCACCCACCATGGAGTTGTAGCCATCAGGCAAGCTCTCGATGAAGTCATGGATAGACGCGGCCTTGGCCGCGGCCACGATGGCTTCACGGCTGGCGCCCGGTTTGCCGTAAGCGATGTTGTATTCGATGGTGTCGTTGAACAGCACCGTATCTTGCGGCACGATACCGATGGCGGCGCGCAAGGAATCCTGCGTGACATGGCGCAAGTCCTGTCCATCGATGGTGATGCCGCCGCCATCGACTTCATAGAAGCGGAACAGCAAACGCGACAGGGTGGATTTGCCCGAACCGCTGTGGCCCACCACCGCCGTGGTAGTCCCGGCGGCGATCTGGAAATCCACATCGAACAGGATTTGCCGCTTGGCTTCATAGTGGAAATCAACATGGGCGAAACGCACGGCCGCACCGCGCGTGACCAGTGGCGCTGCATCGGACGCATCGGCGATTTCTCGGTTTTCATCGAGCAGCGCAAACAAACGCTCCATATCGGCCAGGCTTTGCTTGATCTCACGGTAAATCACGCCCAGGAAATTGAGCGGAATATACAGCTGGATCATGAAGGCATTCACCAGCACCAGGTCGCCCAGGGTCATCGTGCCTGCGATCACGCCAACCGTGGCGCGCCAGAGGATCAAGGTGACGGCGGTAGCGATGATCAGCGACTGGCCCGTGTTAAGCAGCGACAAGGAGGTCTGCGATTTCACGGCCGCCGTTTCATAACGTTTCAAACCTTCGTCGTAGCGCTGCGCCTCGTAATCCTCGTTGCCAAAATACTTTACCGTTTCATAGTTGATCAGCGAATCGATGGCCTTGGTATTCGCCTTGGAATCAAGGTCATTCATGGTGCGGCGGAAATGCGTACGCCAATTGGTCACCAGCACGGTAAATGCAATATACGATACCAGTGCCACCGCCGTAATCACGGTAAACCAGATGTCGTAATGCAGCACCAGGTAGCCGAGCACCAGGGTGATTTCCACCAGGGTCGGCAAGATGTTGAACAGGGTGTAGGAAATGAGCGAACCCACGCTGCGCGTGCCGCGTTCGATGTCGCGCGTCATGCCGCCCGTCTGGCGGTTCAAATGAAAGCGCAAGGACAAGGCATGCAGGTGGCGGAACACTTGCAGCGCGATGGTGCGCACGGCGCGCTGCGTAACCCTGGCAAACAGAAATTCACGCAATTCTGTAAACAAGGTGGTCGACAGCCGCAGCAAGCCATACGCCACCAGCAAGCTGACAGGCAGCACCAGCAGCGCCTGCGGATGGGCAGCCGTAATCGTCATGGCGTCGACCAGCTTTTTCAGGACCAGCGGCACGCCCACGTTAGCCAGCTTGGCCCCCACCAGGCATAGCAGCGCCAGCAGCACGCGCCATTTATAGACCCATAGATACGGCAGCAGGGTCTTGATGGTGGAAAAATCGCTGCGGCTGGCGGCGGCTGGCGGGCGAGTGGGAGGGGTATTCGGGGAGCGGCGCATGGCGAAGGTTGGCTTTTTATGGTTCAATCGGGGCAATTGTAGCCTTTCATGAGAATAAACGATGAGCACCTCCCCCGCCCGCCCCGATAACTGCCTCGCCGGTGGACTGCCAGCCGGCAAAATGCCCGAACTGCGCATGATGCCCGCGCCCTCGGACGCCAATGTGTACGGTGACGTTTTCGGTGGCTGGATCATGTCGCAAGTCGATATCGCCGGTTCCTTGCCGGCTACCCGGCGCGCCAACGGCCGCGTGGCCACCATTGCCGTCAACTCCTTCGTCTTTAAAAACCCCGTGTTCGTCGGCGATTTACTCTCCTTCTACGCCGATATCGTCAAGGTTGGCAATACCTCGATCACCGTCAACGTGGAAGTGTACGCCGAACGCAACCGCCTGCAGGCGTGCACGGTCAAAGTCACGGAAGCCACCCTGACCTATGTGGCCACCGATTCGGACCGCAAGCCGCGCAAGGTGCCCCCGATCGAAACCCTGTTGTCACAGTAAAACCTTGCTCCTGCTGTGGATAGCCAGCGCCGCATTTTTTTACGCAGCACGGCACGCATCGCTGCGCTGGCAGCTGCGGGCGGCGCACTGTCCGGTTCCAGCGCCAGCGCGGCAACACGCCTGAACGGCGCGGCTTATCCATTTGCGCTGGGCGTCGCCTCCGGTTCGCCCTTGCCCGACGCCGTGGTGCTATGGACACGCATCTGTTACGACCCATTGCATGCATCCGCCACGCCAGCCATTGCACTCGCCATACGCTGGGAGATGGCCGATGATGACGCATTTCAGCGCATTGTTGCGCGAGGATCGGCGCAAGCCACGCCGGAACTGGGACACAGCGTGCACGTTGACGTGGGCGGCTTGTCGCCCGGACGCTGGTATTGGTACCGTTTCATGTTCGGCGACGCCGTCAGTCCGGTGGGACGCACGCGCACGGCGCCCGCCACCGATACCCTACCCGCTACGCTCAAACTGGCGGTGGCTTCCTGCCAGCACTGGGAATTTGGCGCCTACGCGGCGCACCGGCATATCACAGCGGCGGCGCCCGACCTGGTGGCGTTTCTGGGTGACTACATTTACGAGTGGGGGCCGTATCAGCTGCAACACCCGGCCCGGGCCGTCCGTAGCAACGAAAGTTTTACGCTCGATGAATACCGCAGCCGCTACGCGCAATACAAGAGCGATCTCGACCTGCAGGGCGCGCATGAAGCGGCGCCGTGGATCGTCACCTGGGACGACCATGAAGTGTCCAACGATTACGCGAATGACCGCGACGAATTGCTCACGC